>TARA_R110000868_G_scaffold3103_2_pt1 | contig 17713 bp, 28 predicted proteins | sample TARA_R110000868 | Tara Oceans TARA_R110000868 (sample SAMEA4397489) | marine metagenome | biome: Polar Biome; feature: [SRF] surface water layer (ENVO:00010504); material: water (ENVO:00002006), including particulate matter (ENVO:01000060) such as... | depth 5 m | reverse complement strand
GATGACGCAGGCTGAGATTACTAAGACCAAGTATATGATTCACAAAAAGCAAGCATCAATTGGTTTAGGTGGTTCGGTACTGTTTGGTAAAAGGGGAGTGACCCTATCTGTCGATGGAGTATTTACCCCGGCTTATCAGCCGTATATGTACTTTGCGGGATATGATTTAGTGACGGGACAGATGAGAGTAGGAGCAGCCTTTAAATTTAATCTAAAGCGCTCTCAGAAGTTTGAGCCTGCTCTTTAACCCAAGATGTCAGATAAGGAGTGTCGGGTCTTACAGAGGCTAATATTAGTTCAGACCAAAAAGATATACCGTAAGCCATATTCTCATCGTACTCGTCGGCGATATTTACATTGTGATACTTCAGGACGTACTGCACAAGGTGCGTGACCTCGTGAATGATGTCGCTAATAGTTGCCTCTTGCTTTAAGATAATATAGCAGGTGTTTAATTTACCTTCTACGAAGGATGCCACCCACCCGCTGTAGTCTACCGACTCGTCGTAGTCTGAGTCGTATTGTAAAATTGACGCGGCAAGGTCATTGGTAACGACTACATTAACTTTCGTACCATAGGGTATATAGCGGTAGGTGGCAATGATATTATTCATACCCAAAATTAAGTAAAATATTTTTTGTGTATTAGCGATATTTGTTATATTTGCAAACACACAACATTAAATCAAATTAAATGCAAACAGAAAATTTAGGGTACTCCCCGAAGAACTTGAAGTTCGACGACGAGGGTAGAAACAAATTAGCTAATGGTGTTAAGTTGATGGCGAAGGCTGTCAAGAGCACATTAGGTCCAAGTGGAAACACGGTGCTAATTGAATCACCAAATCACACACACGGTATTACGGTAACAAAGGATGGGGTAACGGTAGCTAAGTCTATTGACCTGTTAGACCCTGTAGAAAACCTTGCGGTTAAGATTATGAAGGAGGCGGCAGACAGAACTGCTACGAGTGCCGGTGACGGGACGACCACCGCAATTGTCTTAACGGAGGCTTTAGTATTAAATGGTCTTAGCTTAATTCAAGAGAAGCACAACAGAACGGAAGTTCTAAGAGCGCTATCGGACATAACCACTAAGGTGGTGGACAAGTTGGTCAAGAAAAGTAAGAAAGTAAGCAACACAATGTTGTCCGATGTGGCAACTATATCAGCAAACAACGACAAGGAGATAGGTAAAATTATCTCTGAGGTATATAAAGAGGTAGGCAAGAGTGGTATAGTGACCGTCGAGAGGTCGCAGACTGCAGATACCTATGCAGAAACCACTAAGGGATTAAAGATTGAGAGGGGTTACTCGTCTCAGCTGTTTATCAATAACCAAAAGAAGGACGAGTGTATATTCGAGGACGTGATGGTAATGGTAGCAGATGTGGATATTAGTAACATCTTGCAGATTGAGAACGTATTAAAACCAATTATATCTGAAGGTAAAAAATTGTTAATCATTGCACCGTGCTCTACCAATGTGGTTAACACTATTGCGGCTAACGTAATGAAGAATAACTTGAAGATATGCACAATTCAACCACCGAACTTTGGGTACAAGCAGCACGAGCTGATGCAAGATATTGCAATTAGCGTCGGAGCCACGTACTTCAGCGAGAAAACCGGAGATGATTTGTCCCATATCAGTTTTGCTGATTTAGGTCACGCAAGTAGAGTAATTGTTGGTAGAGACAGCACGGTACTTGTTAAGTCAACTGCAAAGGCGGACGAGACATTAATTGCCGAGAGAGTAGCACAGCTGTGGGACGCTCACGCAATGGCAAAGAGAAAGACGGACAAAGACTTTATCTTAGAGAGAATAGCATCACTTACAGGTGGTGTTGGTGTAATCTACGTTGGTGGTAACACTGACTTGGAGCAGAAGGAATTATTTGATAGAGTAGACGACGCGGTATGCGCGGTACGTTCAGCCTTGGAAGAGGGAATATTGTCCGGTGCAGGTAAGGCATTATACGAGATTAACTGCTCAGAGTTTTTAACAGAAGATGCATCTGACGAATATAGGATTGCGATTTTAATTATTCAGCTTGCAATTGAGGCACCACTAAAGCAAATACTTATCAATGCGGGATTAAGCGCTGAGGATATTTATATTGGTGAGAAAAAAGAAGGTTGGGGCTATAACCTGAAAGATGGAAAGATGGGAGATTTAATTGCGATGGGTGTTATTGACCCATTAAAGGTAACGAGAAGCGCACTACAGAATGCAGTCTCAGTTGCAATAACTATACTAAGTACGAATGCTATCATTACGATGTCAAGGACGTATGAAGCAGGTTCTTAATAAAATAATACACGCCTATCCCGAGCAGGAGTTTCTCAAGGCTGACGGTCTTGATGAGGCGGTCATTGGCGTAGAGGAAGACGAGATGCGATTAGTTTATTCTGTAGATAAATGCATTGAAATCTTTATGACTCAGGGGATGGAGTACGATGAAGCCTTAGAATTTTTTGATTATAATGTACGTGGAGCTTGGATGGGGGATAAAACCCCCATTTGGGTTAAGCTATTGTAAGTATTTAAACCAAAACAATATGACAACAGAAACAAACACATTAGGTTCAACAGGATTTGGAACAGCAACAAGCCCTACTAATACAATATCTATTACTTGTGGTCCACCAACACTTTATCCAAATAGTACCTCAGGTATATCATCAGCAGTGAATATGCCTTCTCTTCAACAATTAGAAGTAAAAGAGGTTGGAGAAACTATTGAGATGATTTACAAAGAAACTTTAAATTCAAATTATACTACTACAGTTTATTTTAATTTTTCCCCTGAAGTAAGAGTATTTAAAATTGTTTATAGCTGCGTTGATGGGAAGTGGAATAAATCAGAACGCATTTACGGGGAGATTGTTCCTGCACAAGAAGAGTATTATAATTTTGATTTGTAACAATTACCTATAGGTGAAAATATCTATAGGTGGAATCCATAAGATTTAACACCTGCAAATATTTGATGGCGTGTAATGTCCTGTTTTTTAACGAATTAAGTGGACAAAGTGCATGAAACGTTACTAAAAAATTATGCAAACATTTAACAAGCACTAAAAAAAGAATTAACATTTATTATATATTTAATTTATAAAACTATGAGCATTAAAACAACATACGTTGCTTTAGATTACGAGACAAAATGTCCTGTTATAGCAGCTGATTCTTACGAGAATCTAAAATTAGGGTTAGATAACTATTGCGGTACAGATGAAGGTAAACTTGCTAAATTTTTGGCGTTTAAACCATATGACGTTAAATACGAAGCGGATTATGAGGGTTATTTTGAATATGAATGTTACGATGATGGTGAATCCACTATAGTAAAGTTTTTAATATTTATAGTTCCATTTTATTAAAAAACATATTTGTAGCTCAAAAGTGAGCCGTATTGATACGCATTGATACGAATAATGAGCTTTAATTGTCACAATATTTAAAATAATAGTGACAAGTTCCCAATTTGGGAACTAATGTTTCTAAATATGGAAACTATTTAAAAATTATTTTTCAGTAGCTTTGTATATGAAAAAATTAATCGATTGGTTAGGACAAATGCTCAGGGATGAGTCGGGTAATCCGTCTTCAAAGAGAGTTGTTGGTATCATATGTGCACTAACGCTTTGCGTTACTATGTACGCCAACTCATTTACAGAGGCACACTTTTCCCCGTCGAGGGACTTGGTTGACGCTGTAGCATTATTGGCATTTGGTTGCTTAGGCTTATCTTCTGTTGATAAAATTTGGGGGAAGAATAGACCGTAATGGCTACCAATAAACCTGAATATATGCGTGCTTGGAAAGAGCGGAATAAGCATAAGATTAGTGGTTATGAAAAGAAGCGCTATGAAAAGAGGAAGTATAGCAAGTATGGTATAACAGAAGAAATACTTAACCAAATATTACTCGAACAGGATAACAAGTGTTATATTTGCAGCACAGAGTTTACGCAGTCAGTTAAGTTAAATATAGACCACTGCCATACAACAATGAAAGTTAGAGGACTTCTCTGCATTAATTGTAATTTAGGGGTTGGTCACTTTAAAGATAACATTGAACTGTTACAAAGCGCAATAAATTATATAATCAAATCAAAATTATGAAAGCAATCGGCAAGAATATCATCATTACAATTGTAGACGAAGAGGTAACTACCTCGTCAGGGATATTATTATCAGGCGAAGACGCCAATCAACTAAGATATAAAAGAGGAATTGTCAAGGCGGCAGGTACAGACGTATCTGCAATCCAAGAGGGCGACGAAATTTACTACGACAAAGGTCACGGTTACACGATGGTGATACACAATGAGCAGTATAGCATCATCCAAGAGCGTGACGTTGTCGTGGTATTATAATTCTTTATCGTATAAAGGGTTAAGTTTCTTTTCCCTAATATAATTGTTCATCTGTTTCATAAAATTGCGGTACACTTTGTCGGTGTACCGTACATTTTTCGCAAACATCGTGTTATTACACTGACTCATAGGTATCTCATCACCGTTTAGCTTCTTATAGATAGAGGTAATTACCCTCTTGGCTTTGTACGAGAGCTTATATACCTTTGATATTTGAGATGGTCCGTCTCTAAACTTATCTATCCACCCGTCGGCTACTAATTTGTCAAATCTACTCCTGTCCCAAGGCAGGAGTTCGTTAAATTCTTGGAATTTTTTTCTGCTAAAGTATTCTTCGGAGTTGAGAAACAGCAGGATGTCTAACGAGTTCTGACATAGGTTATACTTAGCCATTATGTAGTACCTAATTACCCTCCAATATTTAAGATAATCATTATTTAAGGTTTTCATTCGATTTAATTTATTACTTTTGTATCAAAGTTAATTATTATAAACCAATAAATCTAAGCAAGATGAAAAAATCAATGGGTAAAAACACCAATTCATTGCCTGCTGCTTCTAAGTTAATGCCACCTGCGGGCGGTATGGCTAAGAAAGCTGTAAAAGCTGCAGTTAAAAAAGCTGTCGGTAAAAAAATGATGAAGTAACACTATGGCGGACAAGTCCAAAATGAGTTGCAATCGCCCTGTCGCATCAGACAGAGCGGGAAAGAAAAAAATGGTTAAAGCCTGTGCCAACGGTGAAGAGAAAGTTCTTCACTTTGGCGCAAAGGGCTATGGTAACAATTATTCTGCTGCGGCTCGCAAGAGCTTTAAGGCAAGACAGAGCTGTGATACGGCAAGTGATAAATTAACTCCAAGGTATTGGGCTTGTAAAAACTTATGGGCAGGTCCGGGAGGTTCAACAACATCTAATCCTAAAGGAAGAAGAGGGAAATATTAATTATAAATAATATACCAAAGCAGTTTTGCTATGGGTAAAAGAGTTTTAAAAATTTAATATCTTTGTAAAATAAAATATATAAAAATGAAAGCAACAGGAATCAGAGTTATGTTAAGCAATGAAATTGCTAAGAATAGCCCAAGTATAAAGAACGCTCAGTACGGTGGTGTAAAAATTGCAGGTAAAAAAGCAACTTGTAAAGGTCTTGCTGACCCTTGCATTATGAACGGTACCGTTGGTTCACAATTATCTTCAACTATTAATAAGTAATATGTCTATGCATAGCAAAGGCTTAGGAGATACTATTGAAAAGATTACTACAGCTACAGGAATAAAGGCTGTTGTGAACAAGATTGCTAATATTGCAGGTAAAGACTGTGGATGTAGGCAACGTAAGGAAGCATTAAACAAAAAATTCCCATATAAAGAAAATAAATAAAGATGGCAACTCAAAAATTACAAGTAGGTAGAGCATTGGCAGTAATTCCAAGTGACTACGCTAATATTCCATTTCCGGCAGTTACAATTTCAAGTATAGTTACTGAAAAAGATGGATTTACTTTTACAGATAGCACTGCTGATTTTATTGCATTAGGTGTTAAGGCAGGTGACATTGTTTATGATATAACAAATCAAACAGCTGCAACCGTTGAATCTATTCAGTCTTCAGTTACATTGGTATTAAATGTTGCTGATTATATACAAGTCGATGATTCATATGTTTTGTATAATGGGCAGAATAATAATGGCTGCGTATTATATATTGGTGGTGCCGGAGATATTGCAGTTACAACTATTGGTGGTGACGAGGTAATATTTATGGGAGTTCTTTCAGGACAATTTATTCCTGTTCAAACATTAAAACTATCTGCATCGGGAACGAGTGCAACAGACATTTTAGCTCTTTGGTAATATGAACGGGTTAATGATTGCTATAGGTAATTTTATTACGGGAAGTATTGGAGGAGGTATGCTTCCTCCACCTCCGGGAGGTGAGTACATTATTTCAGAAATATCTTTAGAATTTATAGTAACTGAAGATGACGAATTTACAATAACAGAATAAAAATATTATGGCGAATATAAAATTTTCACAATTTACAAATGACACTAATCCAAATAGTAGTTCATTTTTTGTAGGATATAATAGCGTATCAAATCTAAACGTACGTGTATCAAAAGCAAACTTACTAACTTCACTTGGAGCTATTACAGGCACGGGCACTACTAATTACTTACCAAAGTTTACAGGAGCAAGTGCTTTAGGAAATTCTTTATTATTTGATAATGGTACAAATGTGGGTATAGGAACTGCAACTCCTGCTTATTTGTTAGATGTAAACGGAACTGCGAGAGTTAGTGGTATTTTAAGTGCAACCGCAGGATTAAATAACACAGGCGTTGCAAGTAATAGTTGGGCGTTAAGTTCTCTTGAAGGATTAGCTATTAAAGGTACTGTAATAAATGGTATTTCAACAATTACAACTTATTTAGATGATTCATCAATAATAATTGGATCAGGTATATCTCAAAAAACGGGTATCACAATTAATGGTCAAACATCTGTAAGTGGCTCATCTTTTCTTGTAACAACAGGTGGTGCTACAAGATTAACTATTGGGGCAACAGGCGCAGCAACATTCAGTTCAAGCGTAACAACAGGAGGTCAAGTTTTAGTAAACACAGGAACGGTAAATCAAAACACTAAAATATCAGGAAGTCAAATTAGTATGTCAAGAACATCTGATGCTGCAGATGTTGTTTATTTCTCTAAAAATACTGATTTAGGTGTTGAAGGAACTGCAAATATAAATGGATATAACGGTATTCAATTTAGAACACAAGGTGCGGGAACTGTTAAGGCTACGATTACTGAAACGGGTAATTTTACAACAACTTTAGATGCAACAATCAACGGAGTATTAGTTGGTAGAGGTGGTGGAAATGTATCAACTAATACTGCTATAGGTTATCAAAGTTTATTTAGTAATAATGATACCCACGCAGAATATAATACTGCGATTGGATATGAAAGTTTAGTTACTTTAAATTCTGACCAAGCAATTAACAATACCGCAGTTGGTTTTCAATCCGGAAATTCTATAGACGAGGGATTTGACAATACTGCAATAGGCTCAAATGCATTAAAAAATAGTGGTAAATATGATGGTAATACTGCTATTGGAAGTGCATCATTATATAATTCAAATGGCGATTTTAACACAGCTTTAGGATTTAATTCGGGATATGATTTAAGTAGTGGTCAAAATAATATATTTATTGGTAAGGGACAAAATTCTATTGCTTCAATGAATGGAACAACAATGATTGGTGTTGGTGATATTGCAGATGGTGATAATCAAATGCGTTTTGGTTCGGCATCAGTTGAAAACGGAATGATTAATAGTGAAGATGAATGGGGTTACAATGCAAAATGGAGAGTATATATTAATGGAAGTCCATATTATATACCATTACAAAACGCTTAAAAAACATTATGGACAATAAAACTGCAAAACAAATTTTAAAAGAAGCATTAAATATTGCAATCTCAAAAGGTTGCTTTGGTTTAATCGAAGTCTCAAATATTGTAAAGGCTATTGAGTTTTTAAATGGACAACCCGATATTGATTTTGAAAAAATAGAAATTAAATAATAATGTTACAGATTGAAGATATAAAGGTTATTGGTTTTAATACGTTGTGTATGATTACAATGCGTTTTGCCACCATTAACGAAGCCCTACAAACATTTGTCTTGTTGGCTACTATAGGTTACACCTTAGTAAGAACTATTAACGAAATTCAAAAGTTTAATAATAATGGCAAAGACAAAGGTACTATCGGAGAAGATTAAGGTCAACTTTGGTAAACGCAAGAGCGGTAGGCATTCAAAGGCTAAGAGTCTACAACCTAAAAAATATAGAGGACAAGGACGATGAAACTATCAGAGCACTTCACATTAGCCGAACTAACACCCTCATCAACGGCAAAGCGATTGGGCATTAAGAATGAGCCAACGCCTGCACACTTAGAGTGCTTAAAATTATTAGCTACAAACGTATTAGACAAGGTGCGCGAGCATTTTGACAAACCTATTTGGGTATCTTCAGGATACCGCTCGAAGGCTTTGAACGATGCAACTCCGGGCTCAAGCCCAACATCACAGCACTGCTTAGGCGAGGCAGCCGACTTAGACCAAGACGGTAAAGGTACAGGCGTATCTAATAAGATGGTGTTTGATTATATTAAAGACCACTTGGAGTTCGACCAATTAATTTGGGAGTTTGGAACGGATGCCAATCCTGATTGGGTTCACGTATCATTTTCTACAAAAAGAAAGCGCAAGCAGGTACTTAAAGCGGTAAGAGTAAAAGGAAAAGCACAATACATACCATACCTTTAATAAAATAACATTATATTTGCAAAATGGAAATCGCAAACAATCAAATTCAATCTTTAACTCAGGACGAGTTGAAATTGGTTCAGGAAATGAACAATGACTTCACAAAGGCTAAGATGGCTTTAGGTGATTTAGAATTAAGAAAGCAAGAACTATTTAAGGCACTCGACGAAATGAGAGCTGAGTTCGCTAAGAACGAAATGCAATTAGTAGAAAAGTACGGTAAGGATTCTGTTATTAATATTATGACAGGAGAAATTACTAAGAAAGAGAATGACATCAAGTAATTAAAAAAAATGGCAAGAATAGCTCAATATCCTACTACAGGTGTTCCAACACTTGCAGATAAAGTAATTGGTACAAGTGTAAGTAATCAAGACGAGACGGTAAACTTTACCTTAGCGGATATATTATCTTTACCATTACCAAGTGTTCCTGTATATGCAAATAATGCGGCTGCCCTATTAGCAGGTTTAGTTGCAGGTAATGTATATAGAATTACAGGTACCGATTACTTAGGAGTAGTTCATTAATATGGAGATTCGTAAAATATCAGTAGGTCCGGATTACAAGGGCGGTGCTATGCATTACATTGTAGGGCAGAAAGTATTGAACGATACCAACGAGATACATCTTATTAAGATGGATACCGATAAGGCGTCTGTAAAGATATATATCATTAACGAAAAGCAGGAGGTGGTACTTTGGAAGGAGTTCACCTCTACAATACCAATTTCAATCGAATATAATATAAATTATTAATGAAATCTCCATTCTACTTCATAGTTAAACCAATGAAGGGGAAAAGGTACGATAACACAAAGAGCATAGGGGGTATTGAATTTATTGTCAGTACATCCGAAGAAGACCATATGTTTTCTAATCGCTATGCCGAGGTTATTGAAACTCCTCTACGATATTCGGGACCTGTTCAGGTTGGGGATACACTACTCGTACATCACAACGTATTTAAGTTTTATAACGATATGAGGGGTCGTCAAAAAAGCGGTAAAAGTTTTTTTAAAGATGACATCTTTCTTATTGAACCCGACCAATTCTTTATGTATAAGCACGAAGATAATTGGAATGCGTACGATAAATATTGTTTTGTAAAGCCTATTGCTGCGGAGGATTCCTATATTAAGAAGCATTTAAGTGAAGAACCATTAATGGGGCTTATGGTGTATCCTAATAAAACATTAACGGACTACGGTGTTATGGCGGGCGACAAGGTTTGCTTTAAACCTGACAGCGAGTACGAGTTTGAGGTAGACGGAGAGAAATTGTACAGAATGTTTGACCATCAAATAACAATTAAGTTATGAACCTAATTACCTTTGATGACATTATTAAAGAACCAAAGGCATATGTATCAGATATGCACTTGCACGGTTTTCAAGATTTAGTAGATGGAGATAATATATTTAAGAACATCCAACCTCGAAACAAGAACGATGAGTTTGCCGAATATGTTACTAATTTATTTATTGGTTATAAGGTAGACCTTAACTTTGTTCGTAAATCACCATTAAATCAAGTAGAGCCAAATTTTATACATACTGATGAAATGATGGGTGACATTACTTGTTTATTATATTTAAACGAGCAAGCACCTAAGGATGACGGGACTACTATTTACGATAAAAATAAAAATCCATTAATTACAATGTACTCTAAATTTAATCGTATGATAGCCTTTAGTTCAGATGCTCCTCATTCAAGAAATATTTTTAATAATTTTGGAAAAGCAGAAACAGCTCGATTAGTTCAAATAATTTTTTTAAAAGCAAATTAATGAGAGATTCAAAAGAAATTAAGAAAAAAATAATTGAGGCGGGCAGATTAGCTGTAGAACAACTTATAAAGGTTGCAAAGGAAGATATTATTAAACCAAATTCAGAGGATGATTTGGCTGCAGATAAATTAAAGAATGCTGCTGCCACTAAGAAATTAGCTATCTTCGATGCATTTGAGATATTAAGTAGAATTGAATTAGAAGAGGAAGCTCTTGACTCATTAGATAATGGCACCAAAAAAACTGATACAAGACAGGGATTTGCAGAGCGAAGGTCAAGGCAATAGACTATACTATGTAGTCGAGGACTACCTTCCTGCAAATGCAAAGACTAAAAAGAATACCTCACGTAGTTGGCTCTACGGGTATAACGAACAATATGATTTGGTGGTTATATCTAAGAACGGTCAAATAGGAGATATTATTAATATATCGGGACTATACATTGCGCTGCCTCCAACTCCTAAGGAGTGTCTTCAAAGACACTACAAGTCATCGGAGCAGTATTGGCAGAGAGAAGAAATACCCAAGGAGTTAGCAAGAATACAATCAATCTTTCATTGGAATGAAAAACCTAAGGAGTTTAAAGACCGATGGGTAGATTACATTGAGCAGGAGTTTGATTGCAGAGAACAAGGATTTTGGTTTATGAATAATGGTAAGCCTACCTACATTACAGGTGCACATTATATGTACTTGCAATGGTCAAGTATTGACGTTGGATACCCCGACTTCAGAGAAGCAAATAGAATTTATTGGATTTTTTGGGAGGCTTGTAAGGCAGACAACCGCTCCTTTGGTATGATATATCTAAAAATTAGGCGTTCGGGATTTTCATTTATGGCATCCTCAGAGTGTATTAATGTGGGTACGCTCGCGCGCGATGCAAGGGTCGGTATCCTGTCTAAGACGGGTGCCGATGCAAAGAAGATGTTTACCGACAAAGTTGTTCCAATCAATAGCAGACTACCGTTTTTCTTCAAGCCAATTATGGATGGTATGGATAAACCAAAGACAGAGCTTGCCTTTAGGTTGCCGGCATCCAAGATTACAAAGAAAAATATGTACGACAATAGTCAAGAAGATATTGACGGTCTTGATACATCTATCGATTGGAAGAATACGGAAGACAACTCGTATGACGGGGAGAAACTATTATTTTTAGCTCACGACGAGAGTGCTAAGTGGCTTAAACCTAATAACATTAAAGACAATTGGCGTGTAACTAAAACGTGTTTACGTTTAGGTTCTAAGATTATTGGTAAGTGTATGATGGGTTCAACCTCAAATGCATTATCAAAGGGTGGTCAGAATTATAAAGATATTTACGAGGACTCACGTGTTGCTAATAGAAACGCCAATGGGCAAACTAAGAGCGGTCTGTATGCTTTATTTGTTCCAATGGAATGGAATATGGAGGGATTCATAGACATCTTTGGTATGCCCGTGTTTAAAAAACCTGAAACTCCAATCTTAGGTATTGATAAAGCAATGATTAAGAATGGCGCTATTGATTATTGGGAGGCGGAGGTTGACTCACTTAAAAGTGATGCCGACGCACTCAACGAATTTTACCGTCAATTTCCGCGCACGGAGTCGCACGCATTCAGAGACGAAAGTAAGCAAGCACTATTTAATTTAACTAAGATATACCAACAGATTGACTACAACGATTCACTTATAAAGGAGCACCACGTTACACGTGGAACCTTCCATTGGCGGGACGGTGTGAAGGATTCGACGGTTGTTTGGACACCCGATAATAAGGGTAGATTCTTAGTAAGTTGGCTTCCTCCAAGACACCTACAAAATAACGTCAGAGAGAAGGGCGGGAATAAGTATCCTGCAAGCGAAAGTTTAGGTTCGTTTGGCTGTGACTCGTACGATATATCTGCGGTAGTTGGTGGGCGTGGCTCAAACGGTTCGCTTCACGGATTAACTAAGTTTCATATGGACGACGGTCCAACAAATCAATTTTTTTTAGAGTATATTGCAAGACCTCAGACGGCAGAGATATTTTTTGAGGAGGTGCTAATGGCTTGCGTATTTTATGGTATGCCAATCTTAATAGAGAATAACAAACCAAGGTTGCTTTACCATTTTAAAAATAGGGGGTACAGACAGTTCTGTTTGAATAGACCCGACAAACACATTAGTAAGCTCTCTAAGACAGAGAAAGAACTTGGGGGAATACCTAACTCATCTGAGGACGTTAAGCAGGCTCACGCAGCCGCTATTGAGTCCTACATTGAAAAATATGTGGGGATGGATTTAGCTGCTCATTATAGAGACCCTGAGGAAATGGGGACAATGCCATTTACAAGGACGTTAGAGGATTGGGCTAAGTTTGATATTAATGACAGAACAAAATTTGACGCTTCAATTAGTTCGGGATTGGCTATTATGGCTAACCAAAAACATATATATGTAGCTGAGAAAAAAGAGTCAAAAATAAGCATTAACTTTGCAAGATATACAAACGATGGAACATCAAGTCAAATAATTAGATGAAGAACGATATATTAATAAATGTTTTATCTACAGGCTTCCCGTCTCAGTTCGCATCCGATAGCGAAAAGGCTACCTATGAGTATGGATTACTTATAGGTCAGGCTATTCAATATGAGTGGTTTAGGAAAGATGGTAATCAGTGTAGATTTTATAGTCAGTGGAGAGACTTTCATAGACTAAGATTATATGCAAGAGGCGAGCAGTCTATTGCTAAATATAAAAATGAATTAGCTATTGATGGAGATTTATCTTATCTAAACTTAGATTGGACTCCCGTTCCTATCATCCCTAAATTTGTTGACATTGTTGTTAACGGAATGTCTGACAGACTTTTCAAGGTAAAGGCTTATGCACAAGATGCAATGTCTCAATCTAAGAGAAGTAGATACCAAGATACAATTGAGGGACAGATGGCTGCTAAAGACATCTTAACTACAATACAAGACAAGACAGGTGTAAATCCCTTTATGATGGACCCTGCACAATTGCCAAATACAGACGAGGAACTCTCGTTGTATATGCAGTTGAATTATAAACCTGCAATTGAAATTGCAGAGGAAGAGGCTATCAATACCATACTTGACGAAAACCATTATCAAGACTTACGTAAAAGAACTGACTATGATTTGATGGTATTAGGTATTGGTGTAGCTAAGCACGAGTTTTTACCGGGTGCAGGCGTTGAGGTTTCATACGTAGACCCTGCCAATGTGGTGTATAGTTATACAGAAGACCCATACTTTAGAGATTGTTTTTATTGGGGAGAGATTAAAAGTCTTCCTGTAATTGAGTGTATGAAGATTGACCCAACACTTACTAACGAGGATTTAAAAGAAATCTCAATGTATAGTCAGAGTTGGTATAATTATTACAACGTAGCTCAGTTCTATGAGAACAGTATGTTTAATTCAGATACCTGTACATTAATGTACTTTAATTATAAGACCACTAAGAAAGTAGTTTATAAAAAGAAAAAACTTGAAGGTGGTGCTACAAGAGTAATTGAGAAAGATGATACCTTTAACCCTCCTGTAGAAATGATGGAGGAAGGTAACTTTGAGAAAATAGAAAAGACTATTGATGTTTGGTACAATGGTGTAATGGTTATGGGTACCAACATCTTATTAAAGTGGGAGATGGCAGAGAATATGGTTCGTCCAAAGTCTGCTACTCAGCACGCATTACCAAACTACGTTGCCGTTGCTCCACGTATGTACAAGGGAGTTATTGAGTCATTAGTAAGAAGGATGATTCCTTTTGCCGATTTGATTCAGATTACTCACTTAAAATTACAACAAGTAATTGCACGTGTAGTTCCTGATGGTGTGTTTATTGATGCCGATGGTTTAAATGAGGTAGACTTAGGAACGGGTAACGCTTACAATCCTGAAGACGCTTTAAGATTATACTTCCAAACGGGTAGTGTAATTGGTAGAAGCTATACTCAAGACGGTGAGTTTAATAATGCAAGGGTGCCAATCCAACAGTTAACATCTAACTCAGGAGCAAGTAAAACCCAAATGCTTATTACAAACTACAATCATTATATGGATATGATTCGTTCTGTAACAGGTTTAAATGAGGCAAGAGACGGTTCAATGCCCGACCCTAACTCATTGGTTGGCTTACAAAAGTTAGCTGCTTTAAACTCAAATACAGCTACTCGTCATATATTAGAAAGTAGTTTATTTATTTTCCGTTCATTGTCCGAGGCTTTAACTTATCGCATTGGTGATATTTTAGAGTACGCAGACTTTAAAGACGAATTTGCAAATAAGATTGGTAAGTATAATGTTTCAATTTTAGGAGAGATTAATGATTTATACATTTATGATTTTGGTATTTTTATAGAGGTTTCACCGGATGAGGAAGAGAAAGCGCAACTTGAAGCGAATATTCAAATGGCATTATCTAAGGGCGATATTAACCTTGAAGATGCTATCGACATACGTGAGATAAAGAATTTGAAACTTGCTAATCAATTATTAAAACTAAAGAGAACTAAGAAGCAAGAACGTGAAGAGAAGATGGCTATGCAAAACCAAGCTATGACCGCTCAACAAAATCTTAAATCTCAGGAGATGGCAGGGCAGTTGGCTATGCAAAAGATTCAAATGGAGACGCAGGCTAAGATGCAAATTAAGCAGGCTGAGGTTGCATTTGATATTGAGAAGATGCAGAAGGAAGCCGAGCTGAAGAGTCACCTAATGGGAGAGGAGTTCCAATATAATATGCAACTAAACGGGTTAGAGCAGAGCACTATCTCAGGTAGAGATAAAGAGAAAGAGGATGCCAAGGCAAAGCGTATTAGTCAACAAAATACAGAGCAATCTAAACTGATTAATCAACGTAAAAATAACTTACCTCCTTTAAACTTTGAGTCTAACGAGGATAGTTTAGATGGCTTTGATTTGGGTGAATTTGACCCACGATAATAATATTAAATTTTTTATATAAATTTGCACTAAATAAAATCATATCCAATGGAATTTAAAGTAAGAGCTGTAGAAGGTTACGAACCAAAATCAGTACAAGAAGTAGAAAGAGAATTGCTTGCCAAACACGAAGAGCAATTTGGAGAAACTGTTGAGGAGACTCCGGTTATAAATGTAGAAACACCTGCACAGGAAACTGCACAGGAGGTTGAATTAAGAGAGGAAGATGTTCTTTCATATATTGGGAAGAGATATAATAAGCAGATTAACTCATTTGATGAGTTGTTAGCTGAGCGTAGTCAGGCGGAAGATTTGCCCGAAGACGTTGCTGCTTATTTTAAATACAAAAAGGAAACAGGTAGAGGATTTGAAGACTTTGTCAATTTGAGAAAGGATTACGATTCAATGGAACCTGAAGAACTTTTGCATAGTTATTTGGCTGCCACTCAGGAAGGCTTTGACGATAACGATATTGATGTCCTAATGGACGACTATCGTTACGATGAAGATATTGACGAGGAGTATACAATTAAAAAAATAAAGTTAGCAAAGAAAAAGATTATTGGTGAAGCTAAAAAATACTTCAATCAACAAAAGGAAAAATACAATATGCCCCTTGAGTCAAGTGCGGTAGGTATTCCAAATGAAGAGAAGGAAGTATATGAGGCTTATAAACAATATACACAACAAGCAAAAAACCAACAGGAGCAAGAATCCCGCAAGCGCGATTGGTTCCAAAAGAAGACAGATGAGGTGTTTAACGAAGAATTTAAAGGTTTTGAATTTAACGTAAATGACCGAAAGTTATCTTTTACTCCCGGTGATTCTAATGAGTTGAAAAAAAGTCAATCAACACCACTAAACTTTATTAATAAGTTTTTGGATGAAGACGGACTAATGAAAGACGCAGCAGGATACCATAGGTCATTAGCAATCGCAATGAATCCCGACAGATTCGCCAAGTTCTTTTACGAACAAGGTTTGTCTGATGCTACCGAGGATGTAATGCGCAAGACTAAAAATATTAATATGTCTGAGCGTAGAGCACCCGAAGTAACTAACAAAGGAGGAATGCAAGTAAAAGCAAAGGACAACGACTCAGGTCGTGCCTTAAAAATTAAAAGTATTAAACGAATTTAAAAACTTAAAAAAAAGAAAAAATGGCAATATTACCTTCACCGGGGTTTGCGTTACAGCCGAGTGCTGAACAAGTCCCTTTATCGACAAATTACATTACCAACTTCGACTTCCTAAATCAGTATCTTCCTGATACTTATGAGAAAGAATTTGAGCGTTATGGTAACAGAACAATCGCTTCTTTCCTTCGTATGGTAGGAGCTGAGATGCCTTCAAACTCTGACTTAGTAAAATGGGCAGAACAAGGTCGTCTTCACACTAAATATGTTGATTGTGCGTCAGATGCATCTGTAGCTGATAACACAGCAACTATCACAGTAAGTGATACACTTATCCCTTCTTCAGGAGCAGGTTCAGGTGGAATAGCTATCCGTAAAGGACAAACTGTTTACATTTCTGACAATGCAGGAACAGGTTCTAACAAGGGTATCGTTATTGCGGTTAACACTACTGCAGGTACTTTCCAAGTTGCTTATTACGAAGGTGGTGGTCAAACTTTTGGTTCAGCAGCAACTTTAACTGTTTGGATTTATGGTTCAGAATTTAAAAAAGGAACAAACGGAATGGAAGGCTCTTTAGAGGCTAACGACGATTTCTTTGAAAACTCTCCAATCATTATCAAAGACAAGTACGCAGTATCAGGTTCTGATATGGCTCAAATTGGATGGGTAGAAATTACTACTGAAAATGGAGCAAATGGTTACTTATGGTACTTAAAATCAGAGCACGAAACTCGTTTACGTTTTGAGGATTACTTAGAGACCTCTATGGTTGAAGCAGTTCCTGCTGAGCCGGGTTCAGGTGTAGTAACTCAAACTACTTACACTGCAGCAGGTAACAAAGGTTCTGAAGGTATCTTCTACGTAGTAGAAAACAGAGGAAACGTATGGGGTGGTGGAAACCCAACTACATTATCTGATTTCGATACAATCATCTCTCGTTTAGATAAGCAAGGTGCAATCGAAGAGAATGCAATCTTCTTAAACAGAGATTTTGGTTTTGACATCGACGATATGTTAGCTACATTAAACGGATACAATGGTGGTTCTGCTTCAGGTGGTGCTTCATTCGGTTTGTTTGATAACGACATCGAGATGGCATTAAAC
>TARA_R110000868_G_scaffold92579_4_pt1 | contig 17730 bp, 6 predicted proteins | sample TARA_R110000868 | Tara Oceans TARA_R110000868 (sample SAMEA4397489) | marine metagenome | biome: Polar Biome; feature: [SRF] surface water layer (ENVO:00010504); material: water (ENVO:00002006), including particulate matter (ENVO:01000060) such as... | depth 5 m | reverse complement strand
TATCTGTTGTAGTACTGGCCATATCGTACTTTGTACATATTTTGGTCTGGAGTAGGATTTCATAGGAGGTGCTATCTATTTCACTCAAAATAAAACCCAACAATCCTACGCCCAGATTTGAATATTCCGATTTTTCCCCTGGATTTTGGTTAAGTACAAGATGTTTGGTCAAATATTGTTTCAATTTATTTTCGTCGTAATCTTTATAAGGGTTCTGCAGGTCCACAGAATCAGGAAGCAGGTTGCTGGGAAGCCTTGGAAGCCCCGAGGTATGATTGGACAACTGTTTAAAGGTTATTTCTACACCATCTTTTAAAGGCCATTCCAAATAATCGTTGATATTGTCATCCAGGCCAAGTTGATTGTTTACCACCATATCCGCCAATAAGGTAGCTGTAAATACTTTGGAAATAGAGCCAATTTCAAAAACCCCATCATGATTATTAATAGTAAATATAGTGTCGTTCTCACGCTTTACACCATAGAATTTAGTAGTCCCGTCCTTTATGATGGCTAAGGACAACTGGGTATTGTTCGGGAAGTCTTTGGACTCTGCAAAAATATATTTGGATTGAATGTCCGTTATGTTTTTGTCGAAATCTTTTTGGCCATCAAAAGCGACTTTTTCGTGAGTACACCCAGCAATATTAAATAGGAGTAGAATTAATATGAAATACTTTTTCATGGGATGTTTATAAGGCTATTTACGTTAACAGAATACATTCTTATACCGCATTAAGGGTTTAAAAATGTATTTTTCATCCGTTGAATACCCGTGAAGAAAAAATATAGAACATTTCCAATTGGACCAATTTTAGGATTAGACATGTTGGTCTATCAAGATTTGATTGCCATCGGGATCGGTCAACATAATACTTGCAGGTCCAGTTGTTTTTAAGTCCGCCTCTTGCTCCAACTTTAGGTCATTGCTTTTTAAATGCGTTTGAATTTTTCTTACATCATCAAAAGATGATAGCGCTTTGGCATTCTCGTCCCAACCCGGATTAAAAGTTAGAATGTTCTTGCTAAACATACCTTGGAATAAGCCAACGAGCGCGTTGCCATTTTTCATAATCAGATAGTTCTTTTTTAGGTCTCCCGCAAATACGGTAAATCCAAGTTTCTCGTAAAATTTTTGGGATAGGTTTAAATCCTTCACGGCTAGACTAATTGAAAAGGCTCCTAGTTTCATAATTGTTTTTTTAGGTGTTACTACTGTACAACAATTTACTAAAAATGTGTTTGGGGGGAAAGGGGTATGATATTGTCCTGCTCTACTAAGATAGGCATTTTGTGGGATTCATGTTTTAGCAAAAGCGGGCTATACTCGCTGAATATTTAGCAATAATAAATCCCGAGTTATTTCAAGATTACTTTCCGTAGCGAATTTCCATAGGGGGTTTCGAGCAGTACGGCATATACTCCAGATGGCAAACCGGAGATGTCTAACGGCATGGAATAAGATGATGATCCCCTGTCTTTTTTAGAGGCCATAAGGGCGTTGTTGGCAAAATTGAATATTTTAATGCTGATATTTCCCCGTTCCGAAAGAACTATATCTGCTGTAAACTTCCCATCTGAAGGATTGGGATAAATAATGAAATCTTCAATAAGTTTTCTGGGATCAGCCTGTCCATCTTCTTCAGTTAAAACTTCATTCTCCGTGACCAGTACTTTTTTGGTCTGTTGTGCGAAACATTCACCAATACGCGTCATAATTCCTATTTCATATTCACCGGGAGTATTGAATACCATTTCGGCCTCATCCGAATCTTGCTTTAGAATAGTTGCACCTTCAGGCAATATCCATTCCTGAGTTTCCGGTAGTGGATAGCTGATATCAACTGCGATAAGTGACTCCCCTACAAAAACTTGGCTAGAAACAGCGAATTCTGCATTTATTTCATCATCAGTGACATCAACAAAAATACTTCCTGTTGCTGCGCACCCATTTTGGTTGGAAACAACTACTGAATAATTACCACTTTCATTAATAGTAACGCTTGATTCGGAACTGGAAAATCCATTATCGGAGGTCCAGTTATAAATGGCATCGGTATTGTCTACAGTTGCATTCAGTACTAATTCTTGTCCTATGCAAAGGACCCTGTCCTCCCCTAGATTTACTTCCAATGGCAATGAATCTAAAATTATATAGGTGCGTATGATTGGTCCGTCACCGAAGCCTGTAATGGTTACGGAATAACTGCCTCCTCCGTGTCCACTGATGCCGCTTGTCGTTTCCCCGGTACTCCAACTATAGGTAAAAACCCCATTGCCCTTGTTGACCAATACCTCAATGCTTCCATTGGACTCGCCAGCACAAGTAGGTTGAATTATGGTCTCCGCAACGATATCAGGTTGAACCACTTCATAGATTTCGGTAACCGTACATCCATTGGCATCGGTAATCAAAACTTCATAAGAATCGGGGGCTAAATTGGAGAGCGTAGTTTGATTTCCCACATTCTGGCCATCCGAGATTCTAGTCCATGCGATGGTATAGGGCTCGGATCCTCCAGAAACCTCCAAGGCAATGCTTCCGTCATTGGCTTGATATTCACTTACATCCATTAAAGTTGTATCGACGATCTGCAAGGCATCATCGGGAGTTGCCACAATAAAAGTGCTTTCCGCCAGACAACCATTGTCATCAAAAATTAGTACGGAATATTCCCCAGCTGCAATATTGGTCAGATCTTCTGTAACCGCACCATTACTCCATTCATAGGTATATGGTAATGTTCCCCCTTGTACCGAAATAGCAATGCTTCCCGTTCCCGCTCCACTGCAGAGCACATCTGTAATACTATCCTCCGTTATTTCCAATAGATCTGGTTGGTCAATGATAATCGATGTAGCATCAACGGTAATGGTATTTGTATCGGTAACCCTTACGAAATAAGCTCCCGCCGTTAGATTTCCAATAATTTCAGTATCATCGGCAAGCTGTATATCGTTTCCATTTTCTATTCTAAACCATTCAAAGGTATAAGGCGCTATACCGCCTTGCACGGTGGCAGTGATTTCGGCAAAGTCATCACCGTTACATTCCAAGAATACGGTTTGGTTTAGCGACACAATAAGTTGCCCTGGTTCAGCTATGGTAATAGGCTGCTGTGAGACCAAGATACAACCAGCACCATTGTTGAGGGCATAGTTTTCATCGGTAATGGTCACGAGATAATCGCCGCCAGGAAGGTTTTCCAATACATTACTGTTTATTGGTGTAAAGCCTGTAGGCCCTATCCAACTATAGGATAAATTTCCAGTTCCCCCAGATGCCGTTATAGTTATGGCACCATCCGCTGCATTTGCAGCAGAAAGAGGTTGCTGTAGGTCGATAACGAAATTCAGTTCTTGGGGTTCATTTATAACAACCGGAATGGGATATATAAAATCACAATTATTGCCATCCCTAACATAGGCTGTTATGCGACCTTGGGCCAAGCCATTAAAGATAGGGGAGTTCTGATAAGTTACGCCATCCAAGGAATAGATATAGGCGCCTGTTCCCCCTTGGGCCTCAATTTGAACACTGCCATTAACACCTTCAAAACAGCTTATATCCGTAGTGATTACATTGGTTATACTGAGTGCTTCCGTGGGTTGGTTGATAATAATTGGAGCCGATGAGGACGTTGTATTGATATCTGTAACGGTCAACATATAACTTCCGGCTACAATACCGGTAATATTTGGCCCATCGGTACTGTTGCTTATTAAAATCGGGCTTCCATCAGCAAAGGTCCAATCATAGGTAATGGTCCCCTCGCCGGTTACCGTTGTGGCAATGCTTCCTCTTGCCTCGCCAAAACAGCTTACATCAGTTGGAGTAATGTTGTTAATTGACAAAGGTCCAGGTTCTGACACGAAAAAGGGTTGGGAATGATAGCAACCGTCTATACCACCCAGATTCCCTGGAGAGGTGATTTCCACAGTGTAGTTACCAGTTACTAATACATCAATATCCTTAGTGGTTCTTGGAATGGTAATTCCAGGTCCGGACCAACTGTAGGTATAAGGTTCTGTTCCTCCTGACACCTCAAGGGTAATGCTGCCATCTGAACCTCCGGTAGATGAAACGTCTGAAATGGTTTCAGTTACTGAAATTTGTAATGGTTCAATAATTTCTACTGTGGTAGCGAATTCACATAAGTTATTATCACGAACAGTAACTACATAAGTTCTTGGGGCTAAATCATTAAAAGTATCACTTACTTGAAATCCGAAGCCATCATCAATGGCATATTCATAAGGAGCAGTGCCTCCCAAAGCGTTAATCTGTATACTCCCGTCATTACCACCATAACAAGAAACCACAGTAGATAATACTGTTGCATCCAAGGTCTCCAGAGGTTCTGTTATGGTAACGGAATAGGTAACTTCCGGGTCCCCAGAGGCATCTGTTAGCCTTAGGATATAGATGCCTTCGGTCAAATTAGTAATAGTTGGGGTATTTGGTGATGTTATGGGTTGGCCATCCTGTCGTTCCCATATGTAATTGAAAGGTGCTACACCAGTCACCGCTGCTGTTATACTGCCTGTTGCTTCTCCCATACAAAGAACGGGTGTAGAGGTAAGACTTGTAATCCCTAATGGACCTGGCTCGTCTATTGCAATTGAAGGGTTAATAATGGGTGAACAGCCATTGGCATCGGTAATTTGGGCAATGTATTCGCCGGCTTCCAAATTAATTAGATTGGAACTCGTGGATCCAGTTGGAGGTGTAAAAGGTTGACCATCCTTGGCCCAAGAAATTGCATATGCCTCGGCAGGTGGCGAAAATGGTGTTCCTCCAGCTATGTTAAGCGTTATGACCCCTTGATTTCCACCATTTGTGGTAGCATTTTCAGAAGTCGACGAGACTGTTAGTTCATCTGGTTCAGAGACCAATACACCAATTACGGGGTCGGCCTCGCAATTATTTTGGTTTCTGAGATAAACGTCATAGAATCCTCCGCTAATTATTGGAATTGTGCCGTTATTAAGTGGGGTCCAAGTGTCAAAAAAATCCAATTTGTATTCGTAGCTTGTGCCTCCGGAAGCAGTCACCGATATGCTTCCATCTTGAGCCTCTAAACAGCTAATATTATTTGGGGTGGCAGAATTTATTATAACCTCTTCGCGGGTATTTAAGGTGATGGTGGTACTGTCGTAACCTGTGGGGTCATCAAATTCGGTAAAGCCAGTTGAAGCGACCTTTAGAATATATTCTCCAGGCTCGGATAGGTTGTTTAGAGAGATTGTTTGATTTCCTATGGTCTGCATAGGTGACACTACCCCGTTAATTGTCCATTGGTAGTTATAAGGTGCTACTCCGTCGGATATGTTAATAATTATAGAACCATTGTTGTTGCCTAAACAACCGATTTCGGTTATTTGTTGGGAAGTGATGGTGGGAGAGGGTGTTGTGGTTACTTCAATATCTCCTAAGGTTTCTGTAGTTAGGGAGCAGCCATTTTGGTCAAAAATGGATATGCGATAAGTGCCAACTCCCAAATCTAGGAATTCAGCTTTTTTGGTTAGGAGGTTGTGAACTAAATTTGGGTTTGTAATAGTTTCAAATTCAAGAGTAGTTTCGTTTTCCTTGGCCAATTGAAAAGTATAGTTGGGTATTCCCCCATTATAAAATATGCTGATGACTCCATCATTCAAGTTGGGTGATGAAGCCATGCCAGGGTTAGGATTTTCAAAACTTAGACTTGGCGGTGCGGCAGGGATCTCACCGTTAAGTTGTACTAGGTCACTTTCGCAGTTGCCTACAGAATAAAAGGCCTGAACCTCTACATTTTGCACCATGGACCCCAATGTAATTGGTTGTGGGTTTAGTTCGTTTGACAACCATTCTCCTCCATTTAATCGGTATTGAAACGTATATATACCGGACGAATCTAAATTGTCACCACCTATTGCCACAAATGATATTTTAGCGGTATCGCCGCAGGATTGGGGAGCAATAATGCTCCCAGAGGTTATTATTGGTGAGGGACTTTCAATTGTAAATTTAGGTGTAATCTTCCCACTTTTTACAGTAACATCTGTTCCATTAGGGTCATAAAGAACTTCTTGGTAAATAATATAGTAATCCGCATAGTCTAAAACTGTATTACCATTGTCAATTGTACTGCTGCCATCCAATCCATTAAATGTTCCTGAATAATTTCCAGATCCATCATTTAAAGGAACAATTGTAATCCCCAATGGAGCTAAAAATACTTGGTTGGGGAATATTGGAGGATCAGCTTTTAATTCCTCCTCAGTGGTTGTGGCAGGAGGGTCACCTTGGTAGATAAAATAACGCATTTCATACCCTGCCACTGAATCTACATTGTTGTCAAATGTAAGGGTTACGCTTCCGTCGTTAGCTCCAAAACAAGAGGTGTTTGACGAGTTTGGTTCTCCAATAAGATTTGGGGAGCATCCCATCCAAGTATATGTTGTAGAAATTGAATATTCATTTAGTTTATTATATAGTCTAAATTGTATGGGTATATTTATTAGTTTAATTTGGTCGTTAGAATTAGGAAATAAATCCTCTAGACTTAGTGTTTGACTTGAAATATTACTAAATAGTTGTTGTTCTGGATACCCTGGTGCAGAGTAGAACCAAGTATAAGCCTCTGATGGGTGACCCGAACTTGCTTGAATTGTGATTTTATCCTTATAACAAATTACATTTAATGGTGTACTTAAAGTGATTCTTTCCATTAAGGAAATACTGCCACCCCAAGAAAAACCTTGTCCAGCAATATAAAAAGAGGACTTACCATTAAGACCTAACGATACAATGCCGTTATCATTACCAGTATATGTGTCAAAGTTCAAGCTAGCGTTCCATGTGAGGTTACTACTTGTAGTAATATTGGACAAAATATCACCTTTTGTGAATTGCGTAGGTGGAAAATTTGGGGATTGAAAATAGGAATTGAAATTAATTACATTAGCTATTCCAAAATAGACATTACCATTAAATGGACTAACTCCACCCACATAGCGATATTCTACATACACATCATTTTGCCCGTATGAAAAGTACAAACTTAAAAAAAGTATTATAGCCAGTATCTTTCTCATTTCCCTAATACTTTAAATTAATCTTCTTTATGAAAGTAGTCCGGTTGCCAGGAAGAACCATTTGCAACCCATAAGTGTAATTTGAATTTATCTCCAAATCCACATCGTTATACCCTTTGGAAGTACCCTTCAAGGTCTTGTATAGCCTTAGCCCCTTGTCTTCTTTCCCTTTAAATAAACGGTACTCCAAAACATGAAAATCCTTGACTTTCCATGTTAGGTTAATAAATCGCAATTCGCGATTTATGGTTCCAGAAAACTTAATATCCTCATCTTTAATTGCTTTTCCGTTCCAAGTAATAGAAACGGGTTTGGCAGGGATACTTTCCAATCCAATCGAATCTTTGGCTACCACGGTATAACTGAAAACATTCGGATCTTGCAATGTAGAATCATGAAAAGTGGAATCTTGTAATGACGTGGATTCAAATAATTTTTCCCATTGGATATTCTGCTCCCCTCCAGTTTTTCGATATACAACATGTGAGCTAACATCCAAACTGCCACTGGGAATCCAATAAATCCTAATCCCGTCCGTAGTTACTTCAAAATTGTCCAGAATAGGGGAAGAGGGCGGAATAACATCCGGTTTGTCTAAGACCAATACTTTGGAAAATTTTGAACGATTAAAACGTTGGTCCTCCGCCAATATCTTATAGTATATTTTTTTATTTAAATTGGCTATTGATAATGTATCCGTATAGTTCTCTTGTTTAAAAGTAGTCTGTGTGATTTCACTAAACTCCGCCTGAGGATTATAGGACCGGTAGATTCGATATCCCCCCAAATCTTCTTCCAGATTTTTTGACCAAGATAAATTAACGACTCGCGTAGTATCTATTGTTCCTTTAAGGCCAATTGGGGTAGAGGGGGGCAGGGAATCAACTGGTTGGACCAAAGTGGAGTAGGATTCACTTTCCACATTATTTTTGCCCATAGCAACAATTGTAAAATAATTTACCCTATCCAAACCATTATAGGTTATTTCCCTTGCCGTTATTGGAATATTATCTACTACTGTTAGAAAAGGGCCCTTGTTATGGTTTGCCTTGCGCAGTTGGAACTTATCAATTAATCTGTTCCCTTCCTCCTTAAATTCCCACCGGAGGATTACCTTATTATCCGTAGGCAGTTCTTTTTGATAAATTCGGGGAACAAAACCCAATGTTTCATCTGCCTTACCCTGAATTATGTCAGAACTTGGTCCCGTTTCCCCGAAGGCAGTTTTACCTACAATGCGATAATAGAAATTAGTGTTATTGGGTATCGAATCCATATAGAACATGGATATTTCGGAGGTTTCCTGGGGTTGTTGGGCATTGAATATAGGGACCCCGTTTAAGGGCTCAAAAGAAATATTGTCTCGGGATCTTTCAATGTGGTAATTGGAATATACATGTTGCAACAAATTGTAGTTCCAGCTCAATGTAACTTTTTTATCAGTAAAGACACCAGCCAAGCCTATTGGTTTCGGAAGGACTTCGTGCATATCTAGACTAGCATATACTGTTCCATTGTTAATGGTAATATTACTTTGTTGAGGAAAAGCTACCGATACAGAATAAACATATTTTTCGCCAGCAATAACCGAAGGGTCCTCTATGGCCCAGCCCGCCAATTTGGAAGCCTCATAGTTTTGTTCTGCAGCTACCAAGGCAATAGTAAAGCGCTGTTCCAATTCATTGTTTATAGCATAGACAGCACCCATCTGATTTCCAGGAGGACTAACTTCAAAGGTGTCACCATATAAAGCTTGGGCCAATATAGCTACATTCTGATCTTGTAATGCCAGTGCCTCCCATTCTTCCAACGGTTTTGGTCTTAATGGTTGTGTAACTAATTGTTTCCTTTCTATGGGTACCACAGCCTCGTTGTTCCTGGAAATGGTTGCCCGTTCTATCCAAAAACCTAGTTCATTGGCTTTTTTCCATGCCAAGGGTTGGTCCACTGCCCATCGCAATATTACCTTGTTGGGCAAGGAGCGAGCTATAACCTTGACCGAAGCGGTATCTTGAGCCCAGAGGCTTGAGGTTATTGAGAATAATATTACGAGCAGTCCTTTCACTATATATCAGTTTTTTTGAATGGCTTGTAAGCTAGTCGTTCACATATTTTATTTCATATCCTTTTTGATAAATATCGCCTGGTGTTCTGTAAATCAGATGTGCCTTAAAATTACCTAGGGGCAAGGGAGGAAAGGGGTTTTCAATTAAATATTTGTACCTTTCATACTGAGAAATATTGCCATCACTTCCATAATATCTATTTAGGATTTTTTCTCTTAAATAGACCATATCTACTTTATACTGATACGGTAAATTATATACAAAAGGAATTCTGTTTTTCACCCATGATGAATTAGGGTTGTTCTCCAGATTAGCCAAATATTCATTGCCTATATAAAAAGAACGAACAGGGGGTAATCCAAGTATGGCTTCGTTCCGATTAACTCTAATGTCACCATCCAGGGGGTAATTTTCATAAATAAGTGGGTATATTTTCTTTTTATAATAGGAATCGTCCAATATTGCTTGGGGGTATACCAAGGGTTTGGAATTGGTATATTTTCCTCCCAAGACTTCTAATTTTTCCAAATATTCATAGTCGGCTACCTTAACGGATAAGGAATGAACATCTGCAAAGATGTAGTTAGTAAGGTTATTGGTAACCGTTAATTCCTTCACTTTGTCCTTAAAGCTAGGATGGCTGCTAGTTTTGAAGCCATAATCCAAAATGGATTTGGGTGCTCCGTTGGAAATGGTAATATTGGCGGCTTTTTTGTTGGAAACAACGGCACTACTGGAGACGTTTCTCGTATCCTGGTTTCCAGTGGAAGGGTCAAACCAATTTGTATCCCCGCTTTCTTGATCGGCAAGGGTTTCTGTGTTTTCTACAATTATTTCAGTCTTAATATCCGACCCTGGAGGGAAAGCCAGTAAATTTAATTTGTAATTGGTATTTAGGGACATGCCTTCTGGCAGTTCATAAAATACAGTGGCTTTTGATCTGTCGTAAGTCAAATTTGTTCGGATACCTTGATTACTAGTCGTAGAAACAAACTCTGCCCTTGTTTCAAATCCGCTGTCGAAGAGATAATTCTGGGGAGTTTTCATTTTAACATATCCCTTGCTATATTCTTCCGGATAAAAACTTTGTTGATCAATGACGGGATACATATAGGCTATATTTTCCAAAGGAATATAATCTGGGGCGCGATCTGTTTTAAAAGTGATTTCTTTTTTTTCTATTACTGGTTTGCCATTTTCAACCATTGTTTGATAGCTACCCCCTATTTTCTCATCAAAGCTAACTTCGACCACCACATTAACTTCCTTTTCTGAGGGTAGGGTCTCATTTGGTTTAAAAGTAACTGCATCATTCGTATCGTTCCATTCCAACTCTCCTTTCAATTGTTCCCCTTCGGAAGTGACGGTAAAATTTTTCAATTGTAATTTGAAAGTACGGACACCATCATCCAACTCAACCTTAAAATCTGAATTGGCTGCATAATTGAAAACGGCTTGGGGGGCGGTAAAAACTGAATTATCGTCGCTATTATCCTTGGGTGTCACATCCGATATCATGGGAACACCTACTGCATTGTTAATATTTTCCAACTCACATTCCTCACCCACTTCAACTTTTAATCGCAATCGACCTGAAACAAGTCCCCCTAAAATTTTGTAATACATACCTACATAGCCTTGAAAATAAGCCGGATTGGGAAATTGACCCCGTAACATTGCGGCAACACCTGCCTCAGCGATAGGGAATTTACCTTTAATAAAGGCTAGGTCTACCTTCACTCCAAATTCTCCATATAGATAGGCATAAACTTGACCCATAGAGTACCATCCATTGTTTCCTATTGGGCCTGGACGACCTACACATTTTGCGTTTGGGTAGTAAGCGTGCATTACGTCAAAGCCTGCCCCCAGCTCTACAAAGGCGTAGAAAATTAAATAATCAAAACTATAGCCATATCCAAAATTTAGTCCAAAGGCAAAACCTTTGCCTGATTGTAGCTGGTTTTCTTGACGATTGCTGTTGAGCATATCATCCCCTAAAATTTTGACGACCATAGGATGTGGATCCAATTGAGAAGGTAGTTGTGTGCCGGTCATAAAATAACCCCCTATCCGAAGTTGTACTCCTACCTGAAACAAAAGTTCTATTCTCTTTTGGGGAGTACCAATATAAATATACCAATCTTCGGGACCCGTGTGCATTTTTGCATAACCTGCAAGGTTGTTTTCCCCACCGCCTTTAACGCCCTCCAAATCCAGATATAGTTCAAACTCACCTTCAAAGGTCTGGTTTACAAAATCCTTTTCTATACCCACATAAACCCCGACTTTCCCTGAAGCGGCAACATCGTGGACGGGAATCGATTCTTTGGCAAGTCCCATAAAGTTTCCATATTTGGAAAATTGATCTGCTATTCCTTTATTGTCCTCTACAAAATCGTTTACCTTTTCAAATGTTTTATTTAACGCACCAAAATCCGAAGAAGATAAGCCACCGCTGGAATTGTCGCCCATGAAGGCACCTTCTCCAGTAAAGCCTATTCTATTTAATCCTCCGTGACTGTTGAATGCCATATCCAAATAAGCCTTTCCACTAAATGTATCCGAATTTTGAGTGCTTATATCCACTCCGGCACGGACGCTTAAACCATAATCCAAATTGGGACGGTATACGGCTGAGGAGGGCGAAAAACCATCCTCATTACCTCGAATCTTTTTCATACGATAGGATATACCTCCCACCATAGAATTTATCATAAATTTTGTACTACTTTTTTGGTCGTTTTTGGCCCAAACATCTACGTTCCAATATCTAAAATCTTTCACGCCAAAAATAGCTTTACCCTCGACTTTTAAGTTGACACTTTTGATGGTTGCCGTAACATTACCTCGAAATCCATTACCATACCAACTGTGGTCTTCCATTATTTCCAAGCCTCCTTTTATGGTGATTCCGCTTTTTTCATAATCAATATCGATACCATTGACCTTTACCCTTTCAAATTGCCATTTCTGTATTTTGGCACCGTCCTCCAATTTTCCCATTACCTGCATACTAGTAGTGGCATGGGAACCTTCACCGTCCAAATTTATTTTTAGGTCGAAAGAAAGTCCAACTTGATTACCGGGTGTAACCAATTCCAACTTTTCCACGGAAGCCGGGAAATTCATCAGCTTCATTTCACCCTCAAATCCAAAGCTTTTGGCACTGATGGGTTTTTTGCCCGGTTCTGTTTCCAACTTTAATCCCTCGAAAACAATACCCGGAAAATTAAATCCTTTGCCACTATTTGTGGCCGTTTCTGCGGAGGGTGACTCATCCCCTTCTTTCTGGCCAATTTTGCCAACTATGGACAGTTGTCCAGAGAGATTGGCAGAAGGATATACATTGCCGTCTTTTATATCTATGGCTACACTGGAATTTTTCTCCAATTGCATTTCACCTAGAAAAACGGGTGTTTTATAATGGCTGTTCAACCCAACTGCCAGACCGTAGCTGTCTTGTTGTATATATCCCGTATAGTCCATGGGTTTCTCAAAAATAGGTACGGCAATATCCCCGGCAATGGATCCGCCGGTAAGGGAGTTTCTCGAGAGTGAAAGACTTACATCGGTAATGGTAAAGGCCCATTTTCCGGCAGAACCTTCCCCAGTTTTCAAAACATTTTCGGCAAAGAAGGTACCAGATACCCCTTGACTGTCCAGAATTAAATCTTGCGCACCGAATTCTACACGACCACTGGTTTTTTTGTTGTCCTCAATGCCTTTAGGCAACATCACACTTATTTCTTTTGCATAAAAACCTCGCCATAGTTCTCGTTGGCCTCTTAATAACACCTCATTATAATCTTTTGGGAATTTTATTCCTGTCGCGTTGCGACTGTCACTTAGGTCCAATACGGCGCTTTTAATATTGAACCCCCAACCTTTTAATCCTCTAACTTCAAATTGGGGGAGTGACACATCTACCAATAGGTCGTTCCACCCATTGGCTTTAACGCTAAAGGATGCGCCTACATAGCACTTATTGTTTACAACATCAGAATCCTTAAGGTATTTATTGTCCGTGCTCTCGCCACATACATAATTTCCACCACTGGTAATGGGAAGGAGAATGTTTCTGGAAATCCGCAGGTCGGCTTCCAAACCAATGGATTTTAACCCGGAACAGTCGAACTCCACGAACGATTGGTCCCCAAAGGCACCATTTTTAAGGTCTATTCCACCTTTAAGGGTCAGTAACCAGTTGTCACCGTTTAGAGGAATGGCCTGATCGCCCAACAAGACCAATTTCATATCGCCTAAAAGTGCACCATCATGAGAGAGTTTAATGCCTTCTCCACCAAAATAGATTTCCCTACTAGGTTCTCCATTGGGTCCTTTAACTGGAATGATCATTTTTACCCAGGCCTTGAATTCAGCATATTGTGGTGTAAATTTTACTTGGGTAATGGCCAGTTCCATGCGGTTACCGGAGGTCGAGTCTTTTTTGCTTAGTCCAACCGGGAGCTCCAATAATTCCTTTCCGGTAATTATGTCGACAAAATTGCCCAGTTCCTTAACCGCTTCAAAGGCCCTTATGGCCTGGGCCACAAGGGTGTCCGCTTTGGGATTTCTGGAAAAATTAGTGGAAATATATTCTGGGGTAAACTCAGGTTTCAGGTTGGCAAAGGAAACATTGAAATTTTCTTTTTGTGCTAGTTTTTGATCCAGTGAGGGAAAGTATCGGAAGGTTTTTTCTTCGTCCGTTGTTGCTATTGAACTATTATGCCTTTGGCTACGCTCAGGCACCGTTGGTTTAGGGAAAACAGATCTTTTTCCAGCATTGCCCATTCTTGCCATGGCCATCTGCTGTAAATTGGCCAGATGTTCTTTGGTGACTTCTAGGGTTATGGTGGTGTCGCTCGCTTTTTTGTTTAGCGAGTCTTTTGAACTAACAAACACCTCAATATTTGAGCTACCCAGATTTTCAAAAGAAGCCATAGCTGAACTTGCCCATGATGCTGAAACAAGTTCAGCACTAAGGGCACACCAGAGTAATAAGATGATATGTATGTAGTTTTTATTCATAATTCTTGATTATGATTGGTTGTTTTAACTCGGCTAACTTTATAATACTTCCTAATACTTTACATTTTTTTAATCTAACTGCTCCGCAAAGTCTCCCGACTTTGAGGAAGAATGTTTAAGGTTTATGACTATATTGAATTTTCGAAATCTATTCATATTTTAAAAATGGTGATGTTCGTATTACATCTATAACAGGATTTGTGGCTAGCTCAATATTCTCCAAAATTCCTTTGCCATCGATATAGTTTGTGGCACTGGAATAAAGGTATTCTGATGCTTTTTTCACTATGCCTGCCCGTACTGGGTTAAGATGTATATAATCCAATTTTGACCACAGAAACTTCTCTGTATATATTTCCTCCGCATGATTGCCATAGCGCCAAAATTGATAGTTCTTGTTCCTGGCATGAGTTTTGGTCGCATTCTTGAAACGTTCAAGCATCCATTCTTTTCTACTTTCCGGCTCCTCCATAATTTTTTCAAGTATAGTTCTGGCAGTAAATTTTTTAAAGTCCCGAATCAGGTCCGATAATTTTCCATTTTTTGATTGCACAATCAGATGGACGTGGTTACTCATGATTACGTATCCATATAGTAACATATGCTTGTTATTGATACAATAGTCAAGAGAATTAATGACTACATCCCTATACTCCTTTCGAGTAAAGGCATCAATCCAATCTACCACTGTGGTGGTTATAAAATGTGCCTTATCTTGATCTCGAATGATGTAGCCTTCTTTCATTTGGTTTTTTTCTTTATACAGTCTTGATTAATTCACTCTCCTTGTTATTTTATTATCTTCTGCCATTTCCTAATAGTTCGTAGTGCTCAAAGTCGGGAGACTTTGCGCAGCAGGTATTTTTACAGTCATATATTTTTTACTTCCCATCTGCCATATTGTTTTCTTTTTTCTATTTGATGTGCAGCCAGGTTCCTAATTTTTTCATCTTCTGATTTGGTCAAGGTTGCTAAAGCATTTATACTATCTGGCTCTGGTTGTGCTCCAATGGCATAAATTAATTGTCGAATGTATTGATACTTAAGGTTGTCGTGCTTTAAATACTCTGGAATATTCTTGATTGCTTTTAAGAGATAATCAATGTTGACTTTATTGTTGTTAAATTTTTTTTGGAAAAGTTGAGCTATATCTTCGTGCGTGTTGTGCCAATTTTGTAATAATAGCTTTCTTTCGACTTCAATTAATGAGTTCAAATTTTGCTTAGGTAGCATAGCTAAATAAATTATATTGTCAGCGTTTTTTTCTTGAATGGCTTCCGCATATCTTGAGATAATATTTTTGTCACCTGAATATTGTGGTAGCGCAAGTGATAATTCAGACTTGGATATTTCGTCCATTGCATATTTAATAATTATGTCCTTTTCTTTTTGGTTCATTATTTCGGGTTTATTTGACTTAGTTCGAACTCCATTATGTTATCGTTAAAAATTTTTAAAGCAGCCCCATTGCCCAGAGCAATATTGACCTGCTGCTTACCTGTGCTCTTAAGTGTTTCTACCTTAAACCTAGCATGTGTCTTATTCCAATCACCTTCTACTTCTTTTGCGGTTGGCATATCTCCGAATTGTCCTCTAACCAAAGGATTCCCATCTGTTACACCTATTGTTTGAAGTTTTTGGATGGTTCCTGGTTTAACTTTGAATTTGACCAAGAAACCTGTATAGTCTATAGAAAATGCTAGGTTTGGAGAGGTTGTAGTTTCACCTGTTCCACTCATGCGATTAGTCATTAATAATTCATCATAATTTTCTTTTGAAATACTTCTATAAAAAATTTCTCCATTTTCATATATTTCATATGCTCCTTTTTTTCCAAAATACTTACCTAGGTTAATTTGTTTGACCAATTTACTTTTCCAATTTGGAAAAGCATCTAACAGCCTCCTAACCCCTTCCTTATCGATATAAGCATCCAAATCCTCTTTTGCAATCTGATTTGCTATGGACTCATCATTGGTTAAAATGGTAGATACTTGTATCTCATCATTATCTACGCTGGTTAGATTTTTGACATTAAAAAGAACCTCTGCGTCTACTTTTTTGGCTGTAATTGCATAGGATTCATCGGCATAATTGACCTTATTCTTGATACCTTTTAGATAGGACGCTCCAACAAAAGGGAAAGCCAGGGAACCTGAATAAACCAAAGCGTTTTGCAAATCACCCCTCACTCCTGCATAAAGTACACCGCCCAAGTCAGTAAATGTATCGACACCTGGAACCAGGCCAATTATGTCTAAACTATTGTAAACTGTTAAGTCTATTACAGACCAAATATCAAAATCATATAGGTGCTTTGGTTCTAATTTGGATCTTGCAAAAAGTATTTTCCAACTTTCTAAATAGGTACCATCTACTTTTGTTGAAACATAGGTATTAGTAATATCAACATCTTTAACATAGAATTCCCTGAATCCACCAATTTCAATATCTTTTTTATTGCCCCAGTAACTAAGTTTATTATCCCTGAAGGATTTTATTTCATCCTGTTCAGCTTTTAAGAATAAATTGTTAAGATCATCGACCCAACCATTTCTAATCTCCAAAAATGCAGGCACATCAAATTCTATATTTCTTTCAGGAGATGTAGTAGATATTAGATACTGATAATTTTTAATCACTGATAGACTAGGGCTTTCATAGAATTCAACCTCATTAATAAAAGGGTAACTCCTTAGCAGTTTTCCACTTTTGGTTTCTATTTCTTGATTTACCAAGGTCCCATTTGCCTTTAGGAAGTATCTACGAATAAATAATGGTTTTTCAATATCCGTATAAGCACCTAAAACGTATTCTAACAAGTTCTCAGTTTGTTTAAATTCAAAGCTTTGGTTTTGAACTATTGAGTTGTTGTTTTGAGCAAAACCGGGCTGAATACAGTTAATTGCAGAAAAACTGGCCAACGGGTTAGGAGTAAAATACGGTACAGTTATCACAACAGTTTTTTCGCTAACTGCTATGTTACTTTTGTTTAGAACCTCTAGTGCAAAATCATCTCGAGCTTTAGGGCTCATTTTTGTGTCCACAGGTTGGAAAACCACAAAGAAATTAACACCAGTTTTTTGTTTCAGTAGGTATAATTTATCCTCTACTACCTCAGCATCCCTGTCTAAATCACCTGCAGATATATTTACTAGGTGATAAAACTCCCCTTTGGTTCTTGGCGAATGCGTATCTGTTATTGCCTTTCGTTTTACATACGCCTCGCTAAGCTTTTCAATTGCCTTTTCTATTCCATAAGTATTAACTAGATCATTTTCCTCTATCAGTTCACAAATACTGGCTTCAAAAGGATTTTTATTTACTGTTCCGGATTGTGAGCAAGTTATCGTGTCGACAAATTCAATGTTAGTATTTGAACTATAAGAAATAGTAGCTTTATTGGCATTTGCATAATAAAACTTAGTCTTGTAGTACCTATTATACCCACAACCACCATTATATTGAAAAAGATGAACCTCGGCATCGCTGTCCAATCCGGTAATTGTATTTATAATATATAGGTCTTGTCCGGATTTCTTGTAGTTGTAATAAT
>TARA_R110000868_G_scaffold42027_3_pt1 | contig 17733 bp, 20 predicted proteins | sample TARA_R110000868 | Tara Oceans TARA_R110000868 (sample SAMEA4397489) | marine metagenome | biome: Polar Biome; feature: [SRF] surface water layer (ENVO:00010504); material: water (ENVO:00002006), including particulate matter (ENVO:01000060) such as... | depth 5 m | reverse complement strand
CTGGCGGCCGGCCGGCCAGCCGTTCATGGTCGCCACCGTGGAACTGACGCCGATGGACGACGGCCAGACCGAATACGTCGCCACCGCGCGCCACTGGAACGCCGAAACGATGAAGCAGCACGAGGCCATGGGCTTCCACGACGGCTGGGGCACCTGCGCCGACCAGCTGGCCGCGCTGCTGAAGACCGTCTGATCCGACCGTACCGGGAGCCTGAGCATGACCCTCGCAGAAACGACCGGGACCCGACCGACCCTGAGGATGCAGCGGGTGTTCGATGCCCCGCGCGCCCTGGTCTGGGAGGCCTGGACCTCGCCCGAAGCCATGGTTCTGTGGCTGGGGCCGGTCGAGTGGCCCGCCGTCCACGTCACGCAGGACCTCAGGGTCGGCGGGGCCTGGCGCGCCTGCCTGCGCTCGCCCGACAGCGGTCAGGACCTGTGGCAGGGCGGAGTCTACCGCGAGATCGTGCCGCCCGAGCGGCTCGCCTTCACCTTCAAATGGGACGAATCCCATGAGGACGGCCCGCCCGTCGACACCCTGGTCACCGTCGTTTTCAGCGAGACTGACGACGGCCGGACGCAGATGGCCTTCACCCACGAGGGGCTGAAGTCCGAACAGAGCCTGACGGGGCACAAACATGGCTGGACCGGCACGATGGACCGGCTCGAGGCCTTCCTGGCCCGCTAATCCACGACAGAAACCAGAGGAGAGACGACCATGAAGATCGTGACCAGCCTGAGCTTCCGCGGCCAGTGCCGCGAGGCCTTCGAGTTCTACGCCAGGGTCCTGGGTGGAGAGATCACCGCCGCCCTGCCCTATGGCGACGGCCCGCCCGACATGCCGGTGGGGCCGCAGTACAAGGACTGGCTGATGCATTGCTGGCTGCAGATCGGCGATCAGGCGATCATGGGGGCGGACATGGATGTCGACTGGGCCGCCAACATCGACAAGCCCAGGAACGGCTTCGACGTCGCCGTGCATGCCGAAAACATCACCGATGGCCGCCGCTGGTTCGAATCCCTGTCCGAAGGCGGCAAGGTCGGCATGGCCTTCGCCGAGACGTTCTGGTCGCCCGGCTTCGGCAGTTTGACGGACAAGTTCGGCGTGCCGTGGATGGTCAACACTGTGCCCGGAGCTGACTGGAAACCGGCCCAATAAGGGTCTCACCCCTTGTCTGGACGGGCTCTGCGTCCACGTCCGCGCCGTTACAGCCGCTGGGATTCAGCGCGCCAATGTGGTCGGGAACGGGCGGCCCAGGGCCTCGGCCACGGCCTGCTGGCTGATCAGGAACACCTGGTCGCGTTGGTGGTAGTTGTTGGACAGGACGATCACGGTCACATCGGCGTCGGGCTGATAGGTCACCAGGTTGCGGAACCCGGACCAGCTGCCGGTGTGGTAGATCTGGCGGTCCTCGAAAGCGGGCCGCACCTGTCGGCCCAGGCTGTTGGTAAACAGGCCGAAGCCCCAGTCGCGCCGGTCCCTGCCGCGCTCCTTCGGCGTGCTGTCCGGAGCGTGATCGGCGGTCATCTGTGCATAGGACCGGGGGCTGATGACCCGCCCGTGATGCAGCGCCCGCTCCCAGACCAGCATGTCGTCCAGCGTTGAATACAGCGCCCCGGCCGCGAAGACGATGCTGACATTGGCGTTGTTCTGAGCGGTCAGACCGCCGGGAAAATGGGCGTAGCCGGTTACCAGATTCCGCGCCTTGCCGTCGGCGTCCGACCCGGTGTCGTCCATGCCCAGCGGCGTGAAGAAGGTGCGCTGCAGATAGGTTTCCAGCGACACCCCCGACGCTTTCTCGACCACGGTGCCCAGCAGGTTATAGCCGGCGTTGTCGTAGCGGACCTTGGAACCGGGTGGAAACTGCAGCCGATATTGCTTTGAGTCTTCGGTCAATTCCTCGACGGTGGCGGGCGTGACGCGCTGCAGACCCCAGGCCGGGCGGGCCATCAGGTCGGGCACACCCGAGGTGTGGGCCAGCAGGTGGTGCAGGCGGATTGGCTCCCACGCGGCCGGACACGGCTGGATCCATTTGCACAGCGGATCATAAACCGACAGCACCCGCTCGTCCTGCAGCTTCAGGATGGCGGCAGCCGTGAATTGTTTGCTGACCGAGGCGAGACGGAACCGGGACTCCAGGGCCAGCGGCTTGTCGCGCGCGTGGTCGGCCATGCCATAGACCTGACGAAACAGAACCTGATCACCGCGGGCGACCAGCACGGCCCCGCTGAATCCGCGTCCGCCGCGCGAGACCCGGTCAAGGGCCTCCGTCAATTCGGGCAGGGTCTGGACTACCTCGATCGGGGGGCGTGGTGCCGGTCCCCGGGTCTGGTCAACGGCTTCAGGAACGAGGGGCCGGCTTGAGGCAACGCCGGACACGACGGCCGCGCCGAGCACGGCCAAGGTGATCAGGGCCAGGGTCAGTCGGGGATGGCCACCGGCGTGGCGGGGAACATGAAACACGAAACGTCTACTCTCGTACGATCCGGCGTACCCAGCGGTCCGCCTTGCTCAAACCGCTTCAGTCCGGCGATTCTGCGCGATGCGCCACAGCAGGTCTGGCAGACGATCCTGACCGAAGAAGGGCTCGTCCCGATAGACGAACAGGGGCACGCCCCAGTGCCCCGCTGCCGCCTGGGCCGCCTCGTTGGTGTGCAGCACCGCGTCCAGCCGGTCGGTCCCGGCCACGGCCTGCGCCTCGAGCGTCACGGGATCCAGTCCGGCCGCGACGGCGGCATGGGCCAGATGATCACCTTCATCCCAGCCGTCGACCGCGCCCGACCAGATCAGGTTCGAGACCGACTCGACATAGGCCAGGCCCGCGCCCTGTTCGGCGGCCAGCACGCCCAGCCGGCTCAGCCGGCCGATGTGGGGCTGGTCGGCGGCGATGGTGCCGCTGGCCAGATCCTGCACCACCGGATCCGGCCGGGGCCAGCGGAAGGTCAGGCCCAGGCGTTCGGCGATCCGGGACACGTCCCGGTACAGATAGGGCGGCCACATCGGATTGACCGACTTGAAGAAGTCGGGGTCGCGCACCGCCAGGGGGCGCACCACGCGCAGGCGGACGTCCAGCGCGTGGTCGATCGCCATGGCCCGGACCTGACGGACTGCCAGCCAGGAATAGGGACTGCGAAACGAGAAATAGAAGTCGACCGGGGCCGGCATCACCCCGGCCGGCATCAGGCGTTGAAGTCCAGACCGAACTGGGCGTACAGCGCCTTGCTGTCCTGCCATTTCGGATCGACCTTGACCGTCACGAACAGGTGGACCTGCCGGTCCAGCAACTGGGTCAGCTCCTCACGCGACTTCTGGCCGATCCATTTCAGGGTCTGGCCGCCCTTGCCGATGATGATCGGGCGCTGGCTTTCGCGCTCGACATAGACGGTCTGTTCGATGCGCACCGAACCGTCCGGCTTCTCGTCGAAGGCCGTGGTCTCGACCGCCGCCGAATAGGGCAGTTCCTCATGGACCCGCAGATACAGCTTCTCGCGCGTGATTTCGGCCGCCAGTACCCGGATCGGCACATCGGCGCTCTGGTCCTCGGGATACAGCCAGTGGCCCTTTGGCATGCCCCGGGCCAGCCGCTGCTTCAGGTCATCGACCCCGTCACCGCTCAGGGCCGAGATCATATAGACCTCGGAATAGACGCCGGTCTCGAACAGCTGCTGCGACAGGGCCAGCAGGGTGTCGCGGCGCATGCCGTCGATCTTGTTCAGGGCCAGGATCACCTGTTGGCCGGTCGCCTTCAGGTTGGCGATGATGGTCTCGGTGTCCTCGGCCGAGCGTCGGTCGGCCGGGGTGCCGTCCTTGCCTTCCGAGGCGATGTGCGAGGCCGCGTCGATCAGGTGCACGACGACATCGGCGTCCTGGGCCCCGCCCCAGGCCGAGGCGACCATGGCCCGGTCCAGCCGGCGGCGCGGTGTGAAGATGCCGGGCGTGTCGACCAGCACGATCTGGGCGTCGCCCTCGATGGCGATGCCGCGCACGGGAAAGCGCGTGGTCTGCACCTTCTGCGTCACGATCGAGACCTTCGACCCCGTCAGGCGATTGACCAGCGTCGACTTGCCGGCGTTCGGCGCGCCGATGATGGCGGCAAAGCCGGCATGCTGGTTGGGGTTTTCGGTATCGGTCAAATCAAGCCTTCACGCTGCAAAAGGGCCGTTGCGGCCGCCTTCTCCGCCTCCTGACGTGATCGTCCGGTCGCGGTCAAGGCTTCGACGCCTTCTACCACGGCTTCGACCGTAAAGGTTGGGGCATGATCGGAGCCGCTGCGGTTCACCACGCGATAGGTCGGCAGGGGGCGACCCAGCTTCAGGGCCCACTCCTGCAGCACCGATTTGGGATTGGTCACGGCCCGGGCCGGGCTGGCCTCGAATTCCGCGGCCCAGGTCGCGTCGAACACCCGGCGGGCGGCGTCGAGGCCACCGTCGAAATAGACGGCGGCCAGGATGGCCTCCATCGCGTCCCCCAGCACGCTCTCGCGGCGGCGACCGCCCTGTTTGGATTCGCCGGCCGACAGCCGCATGGCAGGTCCGACCCCCAGGGCCTCGGCCACGCGGGCGCAGGCGACCTTGTCGACCAGGCTGTGCAGCCGCGAGGACATGGCCCCCTCATCGGCCTCGGGAAAGTCGCGCATCAGCTTTTCGGCCACCAGCAGGCCCAGCACCCGGTCGCCCAGGAATTCGAATCGCTGGTTGTCACGAATCGGACGGCCGGCCGCATCGCGGACCGCCCCCTCCCCGACGCTGGCGTGGGTCAGGGCCCGCTCCAGCAGGGCCGGGTCGCGGAAGACGTGGCCGAGACGGCGCGTAAGTTCAGCGACCGCCTCGGCCCGCAGATTGGCCATCACTCCAGGACGGTAAAGAACCGGCTCGGGCGCAGCTTGGTGAACCAGCTGACGGGATCCCACAGCGAGGCCCCCGGCGACCAGGAGAACAGGATGACCTGGGCCTTGCCGATCAGGTTTTCCGCCGGCACCAGGCCGACGCCGCCGCGCTCGGGATGTTCACGACTGTCGACCGAGTTGTCGCGATTGTCGCCCATCATGAAGTAGTGACCGGCCGGGACGGTGAAGACCTCGGTATTGTCCAGCGGGAAGCCGGGACCGAAATCATTGATGGTGAACGTCCGGCCACCGGGCAGGGTCTCGGACAGGCGGCTGACCGGGCGCGGGCCGTAGACGTCGGTTTCCTCGGTCTGGCCCAGCACCACGTCCGGCACGATCGTGCCGTTCAGGTACAGCCGGTTGTTGATCATCTGGATCCGGTCGCCCGGCAGGCCGATGACGCGCTTGATATAGTCGGTCTTGTTGTCGGTCGGCAGCTTGAACACGGCGATGTCGCCACGCTGCGGTCCCTGTTCCAGGATCCGCCCGTTGAACAGGCCCGGGCTGCCCGGAATGGAGTGTTTCGAATAGCCGTAGCTCCATTTGGTCACGACGATGTAGTCGCCCTCATAGAGGTTGGGCTCCATCGAGGCCGACGGAATGGTGAAGGGCTGGAACAGGAAGACCCGCAACACCAGGGCGATCAGCAGGGCGAAGACGATGGTCTTCATGATCTCGACGAATTCATTGCCGCCGCCGGAGGTTTTCCGGGCCTTCTTCGGGGCGGTCGCCGCCGGTGCGGGCTCGGACTCCTCGAACGGCGCGTCGCCGTGGTCGCTCCAGACGGGCGGCTTGGCCGATGCGGCGGCCGCGCCGGCGGCGGCGGCGGCCAGAGGGGCTGCGTCGGTCAGGCTGTGTGCCGGGGTCTCGTCATGGTGGGCGACGGGCTCACTGTGGACGGGCTCATGGTGGACGGGTTCGGCCGGAGCCGCGGGAACCGCCTCTGCCGCATGGTCGTCGTGGGCCGCGGGCGCGTCATGGCCATGCTGCGCGGCGTCCGCGGGCGCGTGCTCCCGGGGCGCGGCGTGGTCGTCGTGACCGTGATCGGCCGGCGCGGCCGCTTCCTGGCCATGATCATCGTGGCCGGCGGCGTCGGCATGGCTGTGATCTGCGGCCTCGACCGGCGCATGGCCATGGTCATCGTGGCCGTGATCGCCATGATCGTCCGCCACCGCGGCGACCGGATGGGCGTCGTCGGCGACCGTGCGGGCCGTGTCATGATGGCCGTCGTCATGCGGCGCGTGAGCCGCATCTGTGCCGTGCCCGTCGTCGGTCTTGTGTTCGTCGCTCATGTGACCCCTGTCCCCCCAGCCGTTGTGCACGGTCTCTGACCGCGAAACGGGTATAACGTGATTAAGCCAGCGGCAAGGCTTCGATCACCACGAAGGCGAGTGCATACGGATGCTCGTCGCTGAGCGTCAGGTGTATCCGCGCCTCATGGCCGGTCGGCATCAACTGCTGCAAATGGCGGGCGGCATTGCCGCTCAGGGCCATGGTGGGCTGACCACCGGGGCGGTTCACCACCCCCATGTCCCGCCAGTAGACGTTCGCGCGCATGCCGGTCCCGAGGGCCTTGGCGCAGGCCTCCTTGGCCGCGAACCGTTTGGCATAGCTCCAGGCGGGGTCGGGCTTGCGATCCGAGCGGCTGCGCTCCAGTTCGGTGAAGCAGCGCTGCCTGAACCGGTCGCCGAACCGGTCCAGCGAGGTCTGGATCCGGCGGATGTCGCACAGGTCGGTACCGATCCCGATGATCACGCCGCGACGCCGTCCATCACCGCCCGCATACGCGCGACGGCGGCGTCCAGGCCGATGAAGACAGCCTCGCCGATCAGGAAATGGCCGATGTTGAGCTCGCGGATCTCCGGAATGGCCAGGACCTCGGCGGCGGTTCCGTAGTCGAGTCCATGGCCGGCGTGCACCTCGAGGCCGAGGCTGTGTCCCAGGCGCGCCGCCTCGGCCAGGCGGCGATACTCGACCCGGTGGGCCTCGCCGCTCGCATGACAGAATCGCCCCGTGTGCAGTTCGATCACCTGGGCCCCGGCCAGGGCCGACGCCTCGACCTGTTCCGGCACCGGGTCGATGAACAGCGACACCCGGATCCCCGCCGCGGACAGGGTTCGGGCGGCCCGGGCCATGTCGTCGGCCTGGGCGACGACGTTCAGGCCGCCCTCGGTCGTCACCTCCTCGCGGCGCTCCGGCACCAGACAGGCGGCATGCGGCCGGTGCCGGAGGGCGATGGCCAGCATCTCCTCGGTCAGCGCCATTTCCAGATTGAGCGGACGACCGGCTTCGGCACACAGTCGGCTCAGCGCCTCGATATCGCTGTCGGTGATGTGCCGGCGATCCTCGCGCAGATGGGCGGTGATGCCGTCCCCCCCGGCGGCCAGGGCCATCCGCGCCGCCCGCACCGGATCGGGATGGCGGCCACCCCGCGCGTTCCGGACGGTCGCCACATGATCGATATTGACGCCGAGGCGGACCCGTTCGCTCATCGCTTCACGCCTGTTTGGCCAGGCGGCGGCTGCCGGGGTCCTCGACCGGCAGGGCCGCCAGCCCGGGTGGCAGGGCGTCGGCGGCATAGGCCGGGACGTCCAGGGTCGCCAGGGCGATCAGGGGCACGCCGACGTCGGCCCGCCCGCCCGAGCGGTCGACGATACAGGCGGCGGCCACGACCTCGCCGCCGGCCGCCTGGATCGCCGCGATACATTCGCGCGAACTCAGTCCGGTCGTGACGATGTCCTCGACCATCACCACCTTCTGGCCCGGCTCGATCTGGAACCCGCGCCGCAGCTTGAAGGTGCTGTCCTCGCGCTCGACATACATCGACGGCACGCCCAGATGGCGGGCGGTCTCATAACCGGGAATGATCCCGCCGACGGCCGGCGAGATGGCCACATCCACGGGGCCGACGGCGGCGATGATCTTCTGCGCCAGGGCCTTGCACAGCCGTTCGCAGCGCGCGGTGTCCATGAACACCAGGTTCTTCTGCAGGAAGACCGGGCTGTGCAGGCCGGACGACAGCATGAAATGCCCCTCGCGCAGGGCACCCACGGCGCGGAACTCGTTCAATACGTCTTCTGAGGTCATGGGGGTCGTCATAGCGGGCCTGCTCCGTGCCGCAAGGCCTATCCCCGCGCGCGTTCGACCGTATCCACCGAGGGGTTGGCCCTCAGGGCGGCCATGATGCTGGTGGCGTGCTTGGCGTCCTCGACCTCGACATCGATGATGACGTCGAAGAAATCCTGCTGCCGGTGGCTCATCACCAGGTTGAGGATATTGCCGCCGGCCTCGCCGATCAGGGTCGCGACCTCGCCCAGAACACCCGGGGCGTTCTTGATCGTGGCGTGCAGCCGGGCCGCGGCCACCGCCCCCTGTTCCGCATGAGCCGTCCACTGCAGGTCCTGCCAGACCGAATCGTCGTCGGCGAAGTCGGCCAGCCTCTGGCAGTCGATCGTATGGACGGTCAGGCCGACATCCTCGCCCAGGATACCGACGATGCGGTCGCCCGGCACCGGCGAGCAACACTGGCCGAAATGCACGCTGACGCCGGGCGTGAGCCCCCCGCCGCGCACGAACAACCGGGCCTGGTCGTCGACAATCCGCCGCCGGTCCGGTCCGGCCTTCATCCGGCCCTTCAGCGCCGGGAACAGGGTCTCGGCGACCTTGCCGGCTGACAGCTGTCCACGGCCGATGGCCTCGAACAGGTCCTCGTCACTGGCGATGGCCAGTGTCTCCAGCACCGGGGTCAGCGTCACCTCGGCCAGCAGCTTTTCGCCGCGCGCCAGGGTCTGCTCCAGCGTCGCCTTGCCCAGTTTCTGGAACTCCTCGCGTTCACTGGTGCGGATATGACGACGGATGGCCGAACGGGCCCGGCCGGTCACGGTCAGGGACCGCCAGTCGGCCGGGATTTCCCGCTTGGTGCCGCGGATGATCTCGACCACATCGCCGTTCTGCAGCTGGGTCCGCATCGGTTTCAGCTCGCCGTTGACCTTGACCCCCACGGCCGTGTCGCCGACCTCGGTGTGAACCGCATAGGCGAAGTCCAGGGCCATGCCGCCCCGCGGCAGGGTGATCAGTGCCCCCTTGGGGGTGAACACGAACACCTGGTCCAGATACATCTCGAGCTTGGCGTGCTCGACCCAGTCCTCGCCGCCCTCGCCGTGCTCGATCACCTGCACCAGATGGCGCAGGTTCTGCAGCGGATCGCGCCCGCCGTCGCGCTCCATCGCCTCCTGGTCGAAGCCGTAGCTCTTGTTCTTGTAGGCCCAGTGCGCGGCGACCCCGTCCTCGGCGACCCGGTCCATCGCCTCGGTGCGGATCTGCATCTCGATGCGCAGCCCCGACGGGCCGACCACCGTCGTGTGCAGCGAGCGGTAGTTGTTCGACTTGGGAGTCGAGATGAAGTCCTTGAACCGTTCGGGCACCACGGGCCAGGCCCTGTGAATGACGCCCAGCGCCCGGTAGCAGTCGTCCTCGCTCAGGACGACCACGCGAAAGCCGTAGATGTCCGACAGGGACGAGAAACCGACCGACTTGCGCTGCAGCTTGCGCCAGATCGAATAGGGCGTCTTCTGCCGGCCGAAGACATGGGCCTTGACCCCGGCCTCGGCCAGCACCTTCTCGACCTCGCGGGAAACCCCGTCGATGGCCCGGCCATGTTCCAGCTTCAGCGCCTCGAGCCGTCGTTCGATCGCGGTCCGGGCCGTCGGATTCAGGTGTTCGAACGCCAGTTCTTCCAGTTCCGACGCGATCGAATGAATCCCGATCGACCGGCCGAGCGGCGCATAGACCTCCAGGGTCTCGCGACTGATCCGCTCACGCTTCTCCGGCTTGACGTATTTCAGCGTCCGCATGTTGTGCAGGCGGTCGGCCAGCTTCACCAGCAGGACGCGGACATCCTTGGAGATGGCGAGGATGAATTTGCGCAGGTTCTCGGCCTGCCGCGTGTGCTCGGCCTGGAGCTCCAGCCGGCTCAGCTTGGTCACCCCCTCGACCAGGGAGGCCACCTCCTCGCCGAACATGTCCGCGATGTCGTCGCGGGTCGCCGATGTGTCCTCGACCACGTCGTGCAGCAGGGCGGTGACGATGCTGGCGGTGTCCAGCTTGTAGTCCGTCAGGATGCCGGCGACCTGGATCGGATGGGCGAAATAGGGGTCACCGGACGCGCGCAGCTGCGAGCCGTGCATCTTCATCGCATAGACATAGGCGCGATTGAGCAGCGCCTCGTCAGCCGTCGGGTCATAGGCCTTGACGGCCTCGATCAGTTCGAACTGGCGAAGGATCGGCGCGCGACGCGGCGAGGCGTCGTCGCCCGCGGGTGCAGGGTCGTTTCGAGTAGCAGCTTCGGGAGACGGCGCGGCCCTGGAAGGCCGTGCCGGCAGGATCGTTATACCGTTGGCGGGGTCCGCCGTCAGTATCGCTCCTCCTGGCCGCCGTCGCGGTCGCTTTGCAGCGCACGAATCAGCTCGGCTTCGGCCATGTTCATGTGCTGCGGCTCGGCCAGCAGGGCCACGACCTCGGCTTCATCCTCGGCCTCGGTGCGCTCGTCGACGCGCTGCAACGCGACGATGATGGTCTCGCGCAGCTCGTCCGGCTTGACCGTGTCCTCGGCCAGTTCACGCAGGGCCACGACCGGATTCTTGTCATTGTCCCGATCGAGGGTCAGCGGCGCGCCATTGGCGATCGCGCGGGCGCGATTACCCGCCAGCAGAACCAGTCCGAAACGGTTCGGCACCTTCTCGATGCAGTCTTCGACAGTGACGCGGGCCATGAAAATCCTCTGGCGACGGGGAGAACCGCACAAAATAGAGCGTTACGCGCGATTGTGCAACGCCGCATGGGCGGGAATGAGGCATTGTTTCCGCTCGGGTCCCCTACCCCCGGGGCGTGATGTCATCTTGGATCGACCGGGCATCGCGCCCGACCGGCGCTGTCGTGGCCAGGTCTGCCGCCCGGCCCCGGCCTTCGGGATGGATCCAGTCGGGGGCGATCTCGGCCAGCGGCCCCATGACGAACAACCGCTCGGCGGCCCGGGGGTGAGGCAGGATCAACCCGTCCAGGTCGCCCCGGATGCGACCGTAGGCGATCAGGTCGAGGTCCAGGGTCCGGGGACCGTTGCGCGGCCCCCGCCGGCGCCCGAAGATCTCCTCGATCCGGCCCAGCGTGGCCATCACGGCGTGGGGGTCCAGGGCGGTGCGAACGATCACGACGCCGTTGAGGAAGGGCGGATCCGACGGGTCCGGCCAGGCCTGCGAGTGCCACCATGCCGACCGGGCCACGACATCCAGCCCTTCGGCGCGGAATCGGGCCAGGGCCGCCTCGAGTCCGTCGCGGCAGCTCGGCCAGACCCCCTTGTCATTGCTGCCCAGCGCAACGATGACTGCGGCATCGAGATCCAGCCCGACGTCGATATTGACGGGAACCGGGCCCTTCGTTTTCGGGACGTCCGTATTCATGACCCTGTATCCGACCGATCGCGTGGCCCTCTTCATCGACGGGGCCAACCTCTATGCTTCAGTCAAGGCGCTGAATGCCGACCTCGACTTCAGGAAGATGGTCGAGTCGTTCCGTGCCCGGGCCCTGCTGACAAGGGCCTATTATTACACGGCCATGGTGGAGGGCGAAGAGTTCTCGCCGATCCGGCCGCTGATCGATTTCCTCGACTACAACGGCTTTCACGTCGTGACCAAGCCGGTCAAGCGCTTCACCGACGGTCAGGGCCAGACGCGGACCAAGGGCAATATGGACATCGAGATCGCGGTCGACATGCTGGAGCTGGCACCGCACATCGATCATGCCGTCCTGTTTTCCGGCGACGGCGATTTCCGCCGCGCGGTCGAGGCCGTCCAGGCCCGGGGCGTGCGCGTCAGCGTCGTCTCGACCCTGAAGGTGCAGCCGCCCCACATCGCCGATGACCTGCGGCGGCAGGCCGATGATTTCATCGAACTGGCCGAGCTGGTCGCCGAGTTCGGGCGACCGCGCGCGCCGACCGCGCCGCCGTCCGTCCGGAGCGGCCCGCCGGAGTCCGGCTCGTGAACCGGTCGGTCCCGCCCGAAGCGCCCCGCAACTGCCCGCTGTGTCCGCGCCTGGTCGCCTATCGGGCCGTCAATGCGCGCGAGAATCCGGACTGGTTCAACGGCGCGGCGGCCTCGTTCGGGGACCCACAGGCGCGCCTGCTGATCGCCGGTCTGGCCCCCGGCCGCACCGGCGCCAATCGCACCGGCCGGCCCTTCACCGGCGATCACGCCGGCTGGCTGCTGTACGAGACCCTGAAGAAGACGGGCTTCGCCACCGGCGACTATGACGCGCGGCCCGACGACAGCCTGCGGCTGGACGATTGCATGGTCACCAATGCGGTGCGTTGCGCCCCGCCGGGCAACAAGCCGTTGCCGGTCGAGGAGGCCACCTGCCGCCCGTTCCTGGTATCGCGTCTGGCCGCCCTGCCGCGTCTGAAGGTGATCGTGACCCTCGGCGACGTGTCGCGGCGCAATGTGCTGAAGGCGCTTGACCTTCCGGCCACCGCGGTCGCGCCCGGACACGGCGTCGAGGCCCGGGTGCGGGACTATATCCTGCTCAACAGCTACCACTGCTCCCGCCTGAACACGAACACCGGCCGGCTGACGCCCGAGATGTTTGAAGCCATCTTCCGGCGGGCCCGGGTCCTGATCGAGGGCTGATCCGACCGCCGGCCTGTGTCGCCCGCGCCACGCCGGACCGGCCCAGGACGATTCGTCCGGGGCCGGGGGAACGGCGCGGCCGTGATCACGTTCTCTGATCAGGTCAGGAGCCGGGAGGACAGGATGCGCAGATCGGAACGGGTGTTTTCAGCGACGGAACGGCGGGTGGCTGTCGTCGCCCTGGTGTTGACGGTCCTGGTGACCGTTCTGGGCCTGACCGTCGGTCAGAGCTGGAGCCCGCCCTCGCTCGGACCGTACGGAACCGATGCCTATGCCGTCGCCGCCAGTCCCGGCATTCTCGACGCCCGCCCGATCATGAGCACCCCGAACAGCTGATCAGCCCTTGTCCCGCATCAGCCGGGCCTTGTCGCGCTGCCAGTCGCGGGCCGCCTCGGTCTCGCGCTTGTCGTGAATCTTCTTGCCCTTGGCCAGGGCGATCTCCAGCTTGGCCTTGCCGGCCTCGTTCAGATACAGTTTCACCGGAATGATGGTGCGGCCCTCGCGCTGGACGGCCCCGATCAATTTGTCGATCTGCTTGCGGTGCAGCAGCAGCTTCCGGGGGCGGCGCGGCTCGTGGTTGAAGCGATAGGCCTGCTGGTACGGCGGAATATCGGCATTGATCAGCACGATCTCCCGGCCTTCGACCGCCGCATAGCTCTCGGCGATATTGGCCCGCCCCGCGCGCAGCGACTTGATCTCGGTCCCCAGCAGTTGGATGCCGGCCTCGATGAAATCCTCGAGAAAATAGTCGTACCGCGCCCGGCGGTTCTCGGCGATCAGCTTGGTCTTGGGCTGTTCGGACGCCATCAGAGCACGCCTGCGGCCGCCAGGGCGGAGTCGATCGCCGGCTTCACGGCGTCGGCGGTCGGGGACAGTGGCAGGCGCACCTCCTCCGCACACAGGCCCAGGCGGGCCAGGGCGTATTTGGCGGGGGCCGGCGAATTGTCGAGGAACAGGGCCCGGTGCAGCCCGATCAGACGCTCCTGCCAGGCGCGGGCCGTGGCCAGGTCCCCGGCGGCGAAGGCTTCATAGAGGGCCACCATGGCTTCCGGCGCGACGTTGGAGGTCACCGAGATCACGCCGACGCCGCCCAGGGCCATGTGGCCGAGGCCGCTGGGGTCATCCCCCGACATCAGGTCGAAGGCCGCATCGATATTGGCCCGCATCCAGCTTGGCCGCGCCATATCGCCGGTGGCGTCCTTGATTCCGACGATGTTGGGATGTGCGGCCAGCCGCGCCACCGTCTCATTGGCCAGGTCGACCCCGGTCCGGGACGGCACATTGTACAGGATCACCGGCAGCTGAACCGCCTCGGCGATGGCTTCGTAATGCAGGGCCAGACCGGCCTGTGACGGTCGATTGTAATAGGGGGTGACCACCAGGGCGGCGTCGGCCCCGACGGTCTTGGCATGGCGGACGAGTTCAATGGCCTTGTCGGTGGCCGTGGCCCCGGCCCCGGCGATGACCCGGACCCGCCCGGCGGCGATGGTCACGCAGAGTTCAACGACGCGTCGATGCTCATCCGGATGCAGGGTGGCGCTCTCTCCCGTGGTCCCCATGGGCACGAGTCCGTGAACCCCCGCAGCGATCTGGCGTTCAACCAGACGCTCGAAAGCACTTTCGTCCACGTTTCCGTCACGAAGTGGTGTGATCAGGGCGGTGATCACGCCCTTGAACAAAGGGGCGGTCATTGAAACGATGGTCCTGCGTGGAAGTCGGGCGGCGGTCGCCTGATACGAAGCGCCGGAGGGTAGGTTGCCCGCTGGTCTGCTGCAACCGGGATGAATGGGGATCGAAAAGATCATGTTTGCGACGACCTTGGCCGCCGCCCTGGCGATTCTCGCCCCCGACCCCGCCGTTCTGATCAGCAGCCAGGCGACCCCCTATGTGGCGGCCCCCGCCTATCAGGGCCGGGTGCTGACCGAGTCGGACGCCGCCCTGTTCCGTGACGGCCTCGCGGCGGCCCGGGCCCGTGACGTCATCACCACCCAGACTCTGATGGCGCGCATCATGGATCCGACCGCCCGCAAGCTGGTCGAATGGGCCCTGATCGATACCTCGGCCGAACAGCTGTCGTTCAGTGAACTGGCCGCAGCCCAGTCCCGCTTCGCCGCCTGGCCCCGGGCCGAATCACGCGAGGCCGCGGGCGAACGGGCCCTCGACCTCGCCAATGCCGGACCCGACACGGTTCTCGCCTTCTTCGAGGGCCAGGCCCCGACCAGCATCCAGGGGGTGATCGCCCTCGCCGGGGCCCTCGAACAGAGGAATCGTGGCGACGAGGCCCGCCCGCTGATTCGCGACTGGTGGCGGACCCAGTCATTCGACGCCGCCCCCCAGGGCCGGATACTGGCGCGCTGGAGCCGCTGGCTGACCCAGGCCGATCACGAGGCCCGGCTCGACATGCTGCTGCTGGGCCCGCATGGCCCGGCCACCCGGGAGATGATCTCGCTGGTCTCACCCGAGCGGCGCGCCGTGGCCGAGGCCGTGCTGGCCTTGCGGACGGCCTACAACGGCGATGCCATCGTCGCCGGCCTCACGACCAGCCAGGCGCGGGATCCCGCCGTGGTGCTGGAGCGGGTCCGCCTGCTGCGGGCCGCCGGGCGCCAGTCGGAAGGCTTCGCCCTGCTGTCCGCCCTCCCCCGTGCCCCGTCCCACAGCGAGGGCCAGAGCACGCTCTGGAGCGAGCGCCGCAACTATTTCCTCGATGCCCTCGAGCGCCGGGAATGGCGGGCCGCCTATGACGCGATGGCCAATCACGGCTTCCCGTCCGGCGAACGCATGGTCGACGCGGAATTCTTCGCCGGCTGGATCGCCCTGGTACGGCTGAATGACCCCGCCCGCGCGGCCCGCCATTTCGAGGCCCTGCGCGCGATGTCCTCGACCCCGATCACCCAGGGCCGCGCCCTCTACTGGCTGGGTCGGGCCGCCGAGGCCGCCGGTGACAGGGCCTCCGCCCAGCAGCGCTACCTTGAGGGCTCGGCGCATATCCAGACCTTCTACGGTCAGCTCGCCGCGGAAAAGGCCGGCATCACCACACTGACCCTGCCCGCGGATCCGGTGCCGACCCAGGCGGACATCGCCCGGTTCGAGGCCGATGAGGTCGTGCGCGCCACGCGGATTCTGGGCGAGACCGGGGAGACGTCGCTGTACCGGGTCTTCGCCTATCATCTCGACGACACCCTGCCCGGGGCGGTCGATCTGGCCCTGCTGATGGACATGTCGCGCGGCTATGGCGAAGGGTTCACCGCCATGATGGTCGGGCGCGCCGCCAGCCAGCGCGGCTATCTGATGCCGCTGCGCCAGTATCCGATCCAGATTCCGCCGATCGTCGCCGGTGCGGCCCCGCTGGAGTTCACCCTGGCCATCACGCGTCAGGAATCCAGCTTCGATCCGCGCGCCCGCTCGGGGGCCGATGCCCGCGGCATGATGCAGTTCCTGCCCTCGACCGGCGCGGCGGTGGCGCGCCAGCTGAACATGCCGTTCACGACCGAACGTCTGTGGGACGCCGATTTCAACATGACGCTCGGCAGCTATCATCTGGGCGACCTGACCAACCGGTTCGGCGGGTCGATGCTGCTGGCCACGGTCGGCTACAATGCCGGTCCGGCGCGGCCGCCCCAGTGGATCGCCCGCTGCGGCGACCCGCGTGACGGCTCGATCGACCCGGTCGATTTCATCGAATGCGCGCCCTTCACCGAGACGCGCAACTACATGATGCGGGTGATGGAAAACATGGCCATCTACAAGGCGCGTCTGAACGGGGGGGCCGCCCCGCTGACGACCTCGACCGACATCGCCCGCGGTGTCTCGGCCGGACCGCGTCCCTACCGACCCTGAAGCGAGGCCGGGCCGGTCGCGGCGCGACTGGCCGCCAGCAACGGTCCGTCGGGGCCGTCGAGCCAGACGGCGGACAGGCCGAACACTGTGCGCAGGATCGCGGGACGCAGCGCCTCCAGCGGGGACCCGTCCGCCACGACGCGGCCCTGGTCCAGCACCACGACCCGGTCGGCGAAGCGCGCCGCCAGGGTCAGGTCATGCAGACTGACCAGCACCGCCTGACCGGCCTGGGCCCGTCTGGCCAGCCGTTCCAGCACCATCAGCTGGGCGTCCGGGTCCAGACCCGCCACCGGTTCGTCGGCCAGCAGGGCCCGGGCCCGCGTCGTCAGCAGGCGGGCCAGCAGCACCCGGGCCCGCTCGCCCCCCGACATCTCCGACACGCCCCGGTCGGCCAGATGGCCGATATCGACCTCGACCAGCGCCGCCCGCGCCCGGTCCAGCGCCGCCTCGCCCGCCAGCCACGGCGCGCCCAGGGCCGCGACCTCGACCGCCGGCAGGTTCCAGGCGATGCGCCGTTCCTGCGGCAGATAGGCGGCGCATGCGGCCCTCTGGCCCGGCGACAGGTCGGACAAGGCGCATCCGTCCAGCAGGGCCCGGCCACCCGTCAACGGCAACAGGCCGAGAGCGGCGCGGATCGCGCTGGACTTGCCCGCCCCATTGGGCCCGCACAGGGCGACCAGTTCACCGGGGCTGACCGTCAGGTCGACACTGGCCAGAACCGGGCGTCGTCCGAACGCGGCCGTCGCCGACTGCAGGGCCACGGCACTCACAGCCGCCACGCCCGCGCCGCGCGCCAGGCGATCAGGGCGAACAGCGGAGCCCCGACCAGGGCGGTGAACACCCCCAGCTTCAGTTCCTGATCGGTCGGCGTCATCCGGGCCGCCAGATCGGCGAGCACCAGCATCAGGCCTCCGCCCAGCGCCGAGGGCAGCAGCAACCGGCCCGGGTCCCCGCGCATCGCCGTCCGCACCAGATGCGGCGCGGCCAGACCGACAAAGCCGATCACCCCGGCCACGGCCACCGCCGCCCCGGCCGCCAGCGCCGCGGCGACCAGGGCCAGCAGCCGCATGCGCGCCATCGGCAGGCCCGAGGTCGCGGCGGTTTCCTCGCCCAGCGACAGCATCCTCAGCCCGGGTGCGGCCAGGGTGGCGAACAGGCCCGAGACGATCACCGCGGGCACGATCCAGGCGACGTCGATCCAGCTGCGGTTCTGTACCGAGCCGAGCAGCCAGCTCATCACCTCGGCCGTGGCGATCGGTGACGGGGACAGGTTGAAGATCAGGGCCGTCGCCGCGCCCGCGAAACTGGACAGGGCCACCCCGAACAGGATCAGCGCC
>TARA_R110000868_G_scaffold405692_1_pt1 | contig 17734 bp, 13 predicted proteins | sample TARA_R110000868 | Tara Oceans TARA_R110000868 (sample SAMEA4397489) | marine metagenome | biome: Polar Biome; feature: [SRF] surface water layer (ENVO:00010504); material: water (ENVO:00002006), including particulate matter (ENVO:01000060) such as... | depth 5 m | reverse complement strand
TAAACCCCCTGAATAGGGGGTTTTTTTTATCTAAAATAGAGCGTCGAACCAAGGTTTTTGTTCGCGCGGATCACAGTCTGAAACCCAAAGGTGCTTAACTTCTAAATAAGCGCGCATTCCTTCAACTCCCATTTCTCGACCAAGCCCTGATTGTTTGAAACCACCAAAAGGCATTCCAGGATTGAGTAGGTGATATTCGTTAATCCACACTGTTCCAGTCTCTAGCTGGTTCGCCACTTTTTGAGCTTGCTCTTTATTTTTACTCCAAACCGCTCCGGCCAAACCGTATTTTGAATTATTAGCCAGCGATACTGCTTCTTCGATTGTCTTGAAGCGAGTGATTCCAACGACTGGGCCAAAAATTTCCTCGTGGAAGATTGTATGGTCCGGGGTTACTTCAAATGCGGTCGGTTCAACATAGAAGCCTTTATCAAAAACACCACCGCTTAGGCGCTTTCCACCACTTAAAAGCTTCGCCTTTTCATGGTGGGATTTTTCAATAAATGACATGACTGTATTAAATTGCTTTTCGTTTATGAGTGGGCCGTATCCTGTGGCGATATCTGCAGGGTCTCCAATCTTGATATCTTTGATGCGGGCTTGGAATTTTTCCATAAATTTATCGTAAATACCGTCTTGAACTAAAAGTCTTGTGCCAGAATCACAAGCTTGACCTTGGTGATAGAGGAACGCATAGAGTGCTCCATCCACAGCAATTTCTAGATCAGCATCATCGAGGACAATATTGGCAGACTTTCCGCCAAGCTCCATCGTTGTATTTTTAATGGTAGCGGCACAGTTTTTAAGAATTTCAGCACCTACCGAAGTGGAGCCAGTGAAGGCGACCTTGGCAACTTTTGGGTGAGCAACGAGCTGTCTACCAACATCCGCGCCGCCCGTAATAATATTTACAACTCCAGCTGGAACACCACATTCGTGTAGAATCTCTGCCAAAATGCCGGCCGAAACTGGAGTTTCTTCTGCTGATTTAAGAACAGTAGTGCAGCCTGTAGCTAGGACTGGTCCGATTTTCCATCCGGCCATCACAAGTGGGAAGTTCCAAGGAATAATTTGGGCACAGACCCCAAGAGGCTCGTAACGACGGAAGTTTTTAGAAAAACCTTCCCTAGAAGCAGCCTCATCTTGTTCTTCAAACTTAAAGCTAGCAGCAACTTTTGACATAACTTTGAAAAATGAAGCGGTATTGTGTACATCGGCTTTCGCTTTTCTAACTGTTGAGCCTGAGTCATGAACTTCTAGCTCGACTAGTTCCTTAGAGCGTTCTTTGATCTTTCCCGAGATCGCCAAAAGGATTTCGGAGCGCTTGTTCGCATCCATATCGCGCCAGGCTTTACTATGAAAAGCGCGATCAGCTGCTTCCACAGCATTGTCGACATCTTTAGCACTAGGTAGGTGACAAGTTGCAATGCCTTCACCTGTTGAAGAGCTTTTAGAAACAAAAGTTTTTCCATCAGAAGAGGGAGTGAATTTGCCATCGATATATAATTTAATTTCTTTCATGATACTTCCTATTTACAATTTTTCACACTCAAAGCAACACCTTGACCGACGCCAATACACATACTGGCCAGGCCTTGCTTGAGTTTAGAGTTAGTTTTCATTTGATTAATAAGCGTACCCAGTATGCGTACACCTGAAGCCCCCAGTGGGTGACCAAGGGCGATTGCTCCACCGTTATTATTGGTGATGGCCGGGTCAATTTCTAGATCACGAAGACAAGCCAGAGCTTGAGCGGCAAAAGCTTCATTAAGTTCGACCACGTCAAAATCAGAAACTTTTTTGCCAAATCGCTTACAAAGAACTTTTACTGCTTCGACTGGTCCAATTCCCATAACATTGGGGTGAACTCCACGGGCACCAGCGCCAGTAATTTCTACTAATGGAGTAAGGTTGTGGCGCTTTAAAAATTCTTCTGACACGACGACGGCCATGGCGGCTCCGTCATTCATACTACTAGCATTACCTGCGGTCACTGTGCCGTCTTTTCTAAAAACAGTTCGAAGGTTTGCCAAAACTTCAAGTGAAGTATCCGCCCTTGGTGTTTCGTCACGCTCAACAGTAAATTCTTTTTTCTTTAATTTAACTGTAACAGGTAAGACTTCTTCTTTAAAAGCTCCCGTGTCCCAGGCATTAATGGCTTTTTGATGAGAGGCTAGTGCAAAGGCATCTTGATCTTGGCGCGAAACTTTCCAATCACGTGCAACTTCTTCAGCTGTTTCTCCCATACCAAAAAGTGGGAACATGGCCTCCATCTTTGGATTTGGAAAACGCCAGCCAAAAGTTGTGTCATACATTTTTTGGTCGCGACCGTAAGGACTTTCGGCTTTAGAAATGACATAAGGTCCACGTGTCATACTCTCAACGCCACCAACCCAGATACAATCGGCCATACCGCTCGCAATTCTAGCGTAAGCATCGGCAACAGCGTCTAGTGAGCTGCCACAAAGTCTATTCAGAGTTACAGCAGGGACTTCAAAGGGGATTCCGGCGAGTACAGCCGCCATACGAGCGACGTTTCGATTATCTTCACCGGCCTGATTGGCACAACCAACCAGAACGTCGTCGATTTCTTTAGCGTCGTAAGAAAGACCATTCAAATGATCTTTAAATACATGGGCCATAAGATCATCGGGTCTGACAGCGGATAAGGCGCCACCAAGTTTACCAATTGGTGTTCTTTTTACGTGGACAATAAAAACTGATTTCAATGGAGCTCCTTAATCGAAATTAGGATGTTCAAGTTTTAAAGCAGGGGCACAACGATAACGAGGATCACCTGTTACTTCATAGAGTTCGTCTAGAAGTGTGGCAATATGTTGTGAGCCTGTGCGATTGGCCCAATCAAGTGGTCCAAGTGGATAGTTCACACCAAACTTCATGGCGGTATCAATATCTTCAGCTGTGGCCAGTCCCTCTTCTAGAGCAAAGTAGGCTTCGTTAATAACCATGGCGCTTATTCTAGGAAAGGTGAAACCAATCCCAATCTCATTAGTTGCTTGGGCACTAATACCAAGAGTCTCAAAGGCTTGATCGAGAGATGATTTATGTTCTGGACGAACCCAAGCTTCGTAAGTGGCCGTAGGGGAGTGGAAAACTGTAGCTACTGCGCCAATTAGAAAAGAATATCTTTTCAAGAAAGCTTCACCCCAAACTAAAGTGAGGTCACTGATGACTGGTTTGGTTGTGCGTTCACAAAGTCTTTCAAGAAGATCTGACTTCTTTTGACGTCCCCACGAGGTGAGGTCAAGAATCAAATCTTCATCTAGGCTTAGTTTCTCGACATCACTTCCTTGGGCCAAGATTGTTACATCGGAGCGTCCAGAGTTTTCTAGAATTGGGAAAAAATGGTGATCTCTGGAAATTAAAATTCTTAGTTTAATCGTCATGGTGATAAAACCCCTGTTTTGTTTTCTTGCCCAGTCGGCCGCTTTCAACCATCTTTCTTTGTAATGGGTGAGGGGCAAATCTAGGGTCTAAGAAAAAATCGCGCCAGACGGATTGAGTAACATCATAATTGATATCGATGCCGATAAGATCCATCAGCTCAAACGGCCCCATTCTAAAACCGCCGCATGATCGCATAATCTCATCGACTGCTTTAACTTTTCCGGGATGCTCGTGCTTGATGACTCTGAAGGCTTCGCCATAGAAATTTCTGGCAACGCGGTTGACGATAAAGCCTGGTGAGTCGGCACAGATAGCAGGCTTTTTGCCTTTGCCTTGAAACCATAAATAGAGATGGCTAATTAATTCACTCTTAGTTCCTGGGCCCTTGATAATTTCAACAAGCTTCATAATAGGAGCGGGGTTGAAAAAATGTAGTCCAAGAAAACGTTCGCGACGCTTATGGGAGACTGCAAGAGCAAGGCGAGCGATAGGAATTGAGCTGGTATTGCTAGCAAAGATGGTTTTTTCAGGCATGCTTTGGTCGAGCTCGCTGAAGAGTTTATTCTTGGCTTCTAGTGATTCTACGATAGCTTCAATGATTAAGTCTGGGGCATCATTTTCAGCGTCAATATCTGAGAGTGCGATAGCATTGAGGTTTTCACCCATGGCGTCGACTTGCTCGGCCGTAAATTTGCCCTTTTGAACAAGCTTTTGCCAAGAAAGCTCTATGTCTTTATGGGCTGAAGTTGCAACTTCTCCGCGAAGATCACATAGTGTCGCGCGAACTCCCGATTGGGCTAACCATTGGGCAATACCTTTGCCCATGGTGCCTGCGCCAATAACGAGAGCGTGTTTAATTGTTCCATCCATGGGAAACCTCCGCTTTTATACTGCTTGGTCTGATTCTTTATACTCAGGAATATCGAGCCCAGCTTCATCACATAGTTTGTGAATCTCAGTTAGGAACGCGGCACGAACTTCTGAATTCGTTCTGCGCTTAAGTCCAAGGCGAACATAAATATCATTGGCTTGACCTCTAGAGTTGCCAAATACATTCATTACTCTTGGCCACCAAAGATTGAGTCGCTCTTGCAGGAATGGTTTTTCCTTTTCATCGGCCGCTAGAATCTTAACCCATTTATCACCGTGAGTAAGGTGCATGATCTCTTCTTTGTAGATACCCTCAATTCCCTTCTTCCAAGGTAGGTAAGAACTTTGAAGTGTATCTTCTAGTTGGTGACCAGCAGCGCGATCCATCAAGAAATTGAAAAGAATAAAGTCTGTCCAATACTTGATATTATAATAAAAAATATTCACGCGATAATCGTCTTTTAGACGTTTGAAACCGATTTGGGCTTTGTCGTCTTCAAGCTTGTAATCAAGTTCTGTCTTTGCGATATGACTTTGAGTATCTTGACCCAAATCATCGAGAAGCTTGTAGATCACTGAAGCGTGTCTCATCTCGTCTTTTACAATCTGAGCAACCAAAACTTTTTCACGCATATCAGGAGCTTTTGCAATCCATGGTGAATAGCCAAGTCCACCTGAGTACTCAGAGTCACCTTGCATCCACAAAAGATTGATTAACATTTTTCTGTAAAGGGGAGGAAGCTCTTCGCCCTTATCAAAGGTGCGACCATTTTTAATGTCTTCAAATAGCTTTAGGTCTTCCGCCGAATATTCTCTAGCACTCATATTTATCTCCTAGTGGAATTTTGGTTCTCTTTTTTCAAAGAATGCTTTCAAGCCCTCTTGGTACTCTTCAGAGTTGCCAAGGTAGCGTTGTGCTGCAGTCTCAATTTGAATACTTTCATCATACGTCGCTTCGTAGGCTTTTTGCAGATTCCTTTTCACAAGTGCAGTGGACTTAGGGCTTAAGCCATTGATCTTGGTTGCCCATGCCAAAGCATTGTCTAGGGGAGTATCTGAAATCGTGTTGATTAATCCCGCGGCGGCTAAGTCTTCACTAAGAAGTGGTTCTCCCAGTAAGAAAAACTCGAGCGCTTTTTGGTGACCAAGGGCGCGACCAAGAACGAATGAACTTCCTGCATCGGGAGTTAGACCAAGTCTAGTGAAGCCTGAAACAAATTTAACTTTCGGACTGGCGATAATCAGATCACACGCAAGGGCAACTGAAACACCGGCCCCAGCAACCACCCCTTGAACGGCAGCGATCACAGGGATCTTTGAGTTTCTAATAGCGTTGACCAATGGGTTCCATTCACTTTCTAGCGTATTGCCAAGATCTGGTTTTTCTCCGGCGTTGGATTGTACTGTGCGATCGTTAAGGTCTTGGCCAGTACAAAAAGCTTTTCCTTCGGCAGCTAGGACAATACTTCGAAGTCCTGGTGCTTTATTAGCTTCGCGAATAGCTTTAACAATTTCAAGCTTCGCCGCTTTTGTTAGGGCGTTATAAACTTGGGGTCGATTAATCGTGATCAACGCCGTAGCTTGTTTTTCTTCGAAACGAATATGTTCAAAATTTGTGCTCATCTTAACGTCCCGTATACTTGGCTTCGCGCTTTTCTAAAAATGCGCGCATGCCTTCTTTTTGATCACTTGAAGAGAACGTTAAAAAGAAATTTCTTCTTTCAAACTCCATACCTTCTTTTAGTGATGTTTCAAATGAGCGGTTAACAGCTTCTTTGATTAGTCTCGTTGCCACTGGTGCTTTAGCGGCAATCTTCTTGGCGATCTCATAAGTTTCTTGCAACACAGTCTCTGCAGGCACCACTTTGGCGACAAGACCCCACTTTTCTGCTGTCGTTGCATCGATCATTTCACCTGTAAGGTTCATTAGCATGGCCTTACTTTTTCCAATGGCCTTAGTAAGTCTTTGGGTTCCACCGGCACCAGGAATAATTCCAAGATTGATTTCAGGTTGACCAAATTTGGCATTGTCGCCAGCGATGATGAGGTCACAGGTCATGGCCAACTCACAGCCACCACCAAGAGCAAAACCCGATACGGCTGCAATGATAGGCTTACTGATCATGGTCAGTTGTTGCCATGAGCGGAAACGATTCTCTAGGATTTTATCAACCGGATTTTCTTCAACCATTTGTGCAATATCAGCACCGGCGGCAAAAGCTCTTTCATCACCAGTCAAAACGATGACTCTGACGTCTTGATCATCATCAAGTTTAAAAAGTGCTGCAACTAACTCGTCCATAAGTTCATTGGAAAGTGCATTGAGAACTTTTGGGCGATTGAGTTTCACCAGCGCAATATGAGGGTGATTATCCCAATTTTTTTCTACAATAATATTCACGCCGTAACTTCCTCAGCAAAGTGAATTGAAACGATTTCCTTGGCAAAACCCATTAAGTCTTTACCTGCGGCCATGTTTTCTTCTGACTTCATGGCCGTTTTCCAAGCGTCTTTGTTTTCAAAGCAAAGCTCAGCGATCAAGTGCAGATCGCTCTCGCCGCGAGGGGTGCCAAAAACTTTATTCAGACGAACTTCTTTAAGTCCTGGAACTTTTTTCACTAGGGGAGTGTGAACTTCATCGTAATGCTTTTGAAAAGCATCCTTGTCATTAGGGATTTTATAAATTGCGATAAGCTTAAACATAATATTTCCTTATTCTAAGTAGCCACGTTTCATTTGGTCGCGTTCAATTGCATCAAATAATGCTTGGAAGTTTCCTTCGCCAAATCCCCAGTGATTCTTTCTTTGAATGAACTCATAGAAAAGTGGACCAACATAGGTATCGGTAAAGATTTGTAATAGGTAGCCGTCCTTGTCGCCATCGACAAGAAGTTGTCTTTTTTCAAGCTCGGCCAAGTCTTCTGTAACATTGAGGCCACGTTCAGGGATTGCTTCGTAGTATGTGTGTGGTACCTCGAGAAATTTAAAATTTCGTTCTCTTAGTTCCATGACTGTATCGAGAGCATCCGGAGTCATAAGAGCAATATGCTGAACCCCAGGTCCATTGTGGCGATCGAGAAATTCTTGGATCTGACTTTTACCATTAGGAATTTCTGGTTCATTAATGGGGATGATGATGGAGTTATCTTCAAGTTGGACAACTTTTGAATTCAGGCCTGTCTTTTTACCTTTAATATCGAAATAGCGAGTTTGCTTGAAGCCATAAATTTTTTGGTAGAACTCGACCCACTTTTCCATTTCGCCAAAAGGTACGTTATTGGTGAGGTGATCGATTCTGGAACAACGAACGTTGAGAGTTTTCGCGCGCTCATCTGTGCCAAAGCTCATAAAGCCCGGTCTAAAAGGGGCCTTGCTTGGACGCTCAACGAACTCATTGATGACATCGCCAAATCCCTGAATCGCAGCGATTTTGTAGATTCCTTGATCTGTATCAATAACTCTTAAGTCTGAAACTGATTCAGCACCACGCTCCAAGGCTTGATTGTAAGCATGTTCTGCGTCTTCAACTAAAAATGAAATTTTGCTGACTCCATCGCCGTGTTTAGTGAAATACTGGCGAGAGTGCTGACCCTTGTCTGGATTGGCATTAAGTAAAAAACGAATCTGCCCTTGAGTATAAAGCTCACTAGCAGTGACTTCATTTTTTTCAGTTCGCGTGAAGCCCAGATTTGAAAAATCGTGACCGATCTTTCCGGCGAGATCGTTACAGGTAAATTCCAGGTGATCGATAGCTATCAATCCGAGCGGGTTATTAGCGCCAATACGGGACATGGGCCCTCCAAGATAATTCCAAAAAGTGACCTATTCTCAACCACTCGAAACGAGGTTTCAAGGCGTTAAGTGCCATGCAAATGGGTAATAAATACAGCTTATTACTGGTGCGATGATGCGACGTGTTATAAAGTCCCGAATCTTAAATCTGGAAGGAAAAATGCGTCTGTTTAGGCTGTTATCTATTGCCCTGATTAGTTTTGGCGCCACAGCTGCCGAAGTTGATCAGTTTACACGCCGTTTTGAGCCTTTGCAGGATATGGCCAACTCGGTCAATCACCGCGCCAACGCCTACCTAAGAGTGGCCGTAGAGCGTGCCAATGCCAGTAAACGCTGCGATGCAAGTATAAAGAGCGAAAAGGCCCTATATAAAGAAATGACTGCCTTCTTTTCAAATCACCTCAAAGGCCAGCTCGTAAAAGATTTGATCTATAAAGACGGTATTGAAAGACATGTCACGACTCTTGAAGACTCGATGTATAACGACTGGAGTTTGATCAGTGGCACCTTGATGTCGATCAATTCAATCGCCAACGCCTTAGATGTGATGAGTCCTGAACTCAATATTGGTGGCGTGAGAGTAGGCACAGACAAGTTCGAGCATATGTTTGGTCAGGGACTCAGCTATTTCAAAAGTCACCATCTCAAGGGAAAGAGTCTTAGAAAGACATTAAAGATGGGTGTGTTTAAAGAAAAAATGATTCTTGGTGGCCTTATGTTTGAGACCGGCGTTTTTTCTTACGCAGATTTCTCCGCCAATTTTAACGGCATGAGATTTTGGAATCATGTGCTTCAAAAAAGGGACGACGTTCTAGGTGCTGAACAAAATATTGGCCCTTACGTCGAGTGTATTAATGAACAATGGCAAGTGATTGAATCAAACCCAATCGACTTTAGAAATTATATGGATATCTCTATGGACGAATCCATTAATTGCTCGAAGTTTGCTACTAAAAAAGGTGCGAAACAATTTAGACAATCAATTGAAAGACTGGCCGAAAAGGACAAGCGCTATAGTGAAATGTGTCTGGGCCTGACCGAGACTCTAGAGAAAATGGTTAAGAAATACGACGTGCCAATTGTTAAAGATGCTAAAGTTGCACGCGACTTTTTGCCCCATTGGATTATTAATCAAAAAGGCACAGGCACGGTAAAATACACTGGGGAATTTAAATGAAAGTTCTCTTAGGCTTTAGTCTTTTCTTTTTAATCCTTGAACTCAGTGTCGCTTCTTGTGTTAGTGATTTAAAACTGCAAATTAAAGCACTAAATAACAATATTCACGGCGAATATTTAGCCCATTCTAATGGTAAACACGGCATTAAAAACTTTGAAAAGGAGCGCACAAATGAAGCACTCTTTGTTGAAGGAGATGAGAAGGTCTTAGTCCTATTTCATGGCTTTATGGCCTCGCCAAGAGAGATGCTTCCGCTGGCAAAGTCGATCAATCAAGAGCTAGGACATAGTGTTTATATACCTATGATTCGCGGTTTTGGCGCAGTCTCTGAGATCAATGAAAAATACAATTTTGAGCATTGGCGCGCTGGCGTCGCTTCAAATATCGAGCTGGTTTCTAAGTGTTATTCAAGTATTGGTGTTATCGGTTACTCCATCGGCGCAGGAATGCTGGTTGATCATTTACTCAGTGAAAATATATCGTCCAAAATTAAATCAGTGACGCTTTTATCGCCATTTTTTAAAGGCCATTCGTGGCAAGTGCCAGCTCTGGGGACAACTTTTTCAAAGAGTCTACTCAATCTTATGCGTTATGTTCTGCGAGTTGAAAAAGTTAAGCTGACTACCGTCGATAAACTCGTTCGTGGTAGCTACAAAGACCTTAAAGTCCTGATCGATGACCCAGATACCTACACTCAATCTTTTTCAGTTATTTCGGGAAAAGCACTGATGGATATTACTAGAGCGCTTAAGGCAAAAGATAAGAAGGCTAAGAGTGAATTACCAACTTTTTTAGCCTACTCAAAGTCGGATCAAACTATTAGCTGGCGCTTTGCAGACCGCTATGTGGAGCAACACTTTACTAATATAGATGACAGTTTTGTGCTCGAAAAAGAACTTTCTATCCCACACGAAATCGTCGTACCCAATCTGGAATTGAATCCTAGCTACCCTGAGCTGTATCAGCGAATAAATCAATTTCTTAGTCGCACCATGTAGGGCCAGTTCAATTGTTGATTGTCCATTTCTGTGGTTATATGACATCATCAATTTTTGATTTGGGACGTTATGAAAACTGAAATTCTTGGTGGCAACGAAATACTAATTCAAGGCGGGCTAGAAGCTGGCTTTTCTTTGTATACCGGCTACCCAGGTTCGCCCCTCGCTGATTACTTCAATATCCTACATAAAAGAACTAAAGAGCTTGAAAGCAAAGGCATTCGAGTTGCTATTGCCAATAGTGAAGCCAACGCTGCTGCCATGGCATCAGGTGCAAAGCAAGCAGGTCGCGATTGTTTAGTTGGCATGAAGTCCATGGGCCTACACGTTGCTAGTGATGCTTTGTCGGTTGGAAACTTTGCTAACCCTGGCCCAATTTTTACTGATCCAACAACTGGTGAAAAAACTAGACCTGGTGTGGTTATCGCCGTGGGTGATGATCCCTGGTCTATCTCTACTTCCACACCGGCCGACTCGCGCTATCTCTTTAAACATCTCCATATTCCGTTTTTAGAACCGGCTACGCCACAAGAGCTTAAAGATTGGATGGGAAAAGCGTTGCAGCTCTCACGCAGCTCAAGCGTTTATACCGGAGTTCTGCTTACAACTTTTATGGCCGAAGGCGGTGGGCGAGTAGAAGTTGGAGACGCCGCAAAAGTAGCTACTGAAAAATCAACTTTAGATCCAGCAACTTTTGATCTTCAAAAAAACGTCATGGTTCCTCCCAACTCTCTAATAGCCGATCAGACAATGTTGAATGAACGTTGGCCTTTGGTGCTAGAGACGATCAGAAAGCTTGGACTTGATCAATGTATAGGAAAGCAAGACTCCAAGATTGGTATTTTAACTTCAGGCTTAGTACACGAAACAATTAAACATGTTCTTGAAGATGCTGGGCTTCTTGAAGAAATATCCCTCTATAAAAGCGCCGGCAGCTTCCCGCTCAATGACTCACAATTAGTTCCTTGGCTTAAAGGCTTAGAAAAGCTGATCGTAATTGAAGAAAAGCGAGGATTTCTAGAAGCCGAAGTTGTTTCGCTCTTACAAAAAGAAAGCTTAACCCCTGAGATTTTTGGCAAACGTTTTAATAATAGCGAAGGTTTCCCGGCCCACGGTGGTTTAAACTACGATATCGTCGCGGCTAAACTTTTACCTTTACTAGCAAAAGAAGCGAAACAAATCCCAACCTGCACTCTTGAACAAACACTACCGCGCAGACTTCCAACATTTTGTCCGGGCTGTCCACACCGAGAGACCCTCAGTGTGCTAAAAGAAATTAGGGCCGAGCTTGATAAGGAAGGCCTAAAACTTCTTACCCACGGAGATGTGGGCTGTTATAGCTTAAGCTTCTTACCACCGTTTAAAGAGATGCATAATCTATCGGCCATGGGTCAAGGTGGAGCTCTCGGCGCTGGTGTCGATTTATTTTCCACCAACCCTTCAGTGGTGTTGATGGGGGATTCTACTTTTTTCCACTCCGGCCTAACCGATATTTCAAACTCAGTTCAGCTTGATCACGATATTACTTATATCTTGCTTGATAATGATAATACCGCCATGACTGGTCACCAGATGACTCCGGCTTCAGGGATTTCGGTCGAAGGGAAAGAACGCCCACGCCAAAGCATGCTGCAAGTTGCCCGCGCGCTTGGAGTGAAAGAGACTTTAGAAGTTCATCCTAGTGATCGCTATTTTTATAAAAATCTTTTACTTAATTTTGTAAAACGCTCTGGCGTTAAGGTGATTGTTTCAACCAAAGAGTGCGCCCTAACTTTTCACGGCAAACAACGTGCTAAAGAGCGTGAGCTTTTTAAGACCGACGTTAAAAAAGAACAAACCTTTTATAATATCAACACGCTTGCCTGCGAAGATTGTCGCGCTTGCGTCGATGCCACAGGTTGTCCTGGTCTTACTCAGACAATGGATGCCTACGGCACAAAAATCGCGATTGATCCGCAGGTATGCGTCGCCGACGGATATTGCACTAGAATTAAGGCTTGTCCTAGTTTTGAAGAAGTTATTGTCTACGACTATCACCCAACAAAATATAAATCTCAAAAAAGTCCAACTGAACTTGAAGTAGAGCTACCAGAGAGTTCGAAGCTTTCCTTAGCTGATATTGCTGCGGGAAAAGAGCTGCGCATTGTGGTTACTGGTGTCGGTGGCTCTGGCGTTACTACGATCTCAAGGGTACTGGCCGCAGCAGCAAAGAATATGGGCGGGCGAAATGATATCGATTTCAAGTATGTCGATCAAAAAGGCCTGGCCCAAAGAAACGGTAACGTCACAGCACATTTAACTTTATTTCCTGTGGGTAAGGGTGCGACCCCTGTCACTCCAAGTGCAAGGGCCGATGTTTTACTTTCACCCGATCTTCTCGATGGTGCTCAACACTTAGGTTTTGTGGCACCGACAGGTCAAGTTCTGCTCGATTCAAGTTATCAAGTTCCATTGTCATTAATTCTAGATGATGCGGTGGAGGCTCCTCTTAGCGATGAAGCAGGAATTCGTCGTGAGCTCAAAGAAAAATTGGGCGATAGACTAGAGTTGATCGCTTTTAAGGAACTCTCTCAAGCCATACTTGGCAAGTCTGTTTACGCCTCTGCTATGGTTCTTGGCGCGGCTTTTCAAAAAGGGCTCTTTCCTTTTTCGCTTGAAGATTTAAGGGAGGCGCTCACGAGCGCAGTAAAAGGCGGCGAGGGTAAAACTAATCTTCAGGCATTTGAAATTGGGCGTGCGGTTGTCGCTCTTGGCGAACAAAAAGTTAGAGAAACTCTCATTGTTAGCGATGAAAAATCTTCGCAGATGCAACTACTAAAACAAAGTTTGATTGAAAGTTGCGCTCCATGGGAAGACTCAAAGAAAATTCTTAAAACTTGGGGTATTGCTAGCGCTAGTCTCAAAGAATTATTTAAGGACTTGCCTGAAGAATATATGGCCCAATATACCCATGATCTATTGATCTTTGATCGCGGTCATAAAATGAAAAACTTTTTAGAATTAGCGAAACAAATTGCTAATCGCTATGAACCAGCTCATCAGGCCCAGGCCCTTAGAGTACTGGCCAAGACATTTTTTATTAAAGATGAAGTTTTTGTTGCCCACTTGATGGTCTCTCCACAAAAAAGAGCAGCTGACGAGCAACGTTTCAAAAATCTTGGTACAAGCTTTCGCCCTAAGTTCATCAATCGTCCAAGTTTTGATATTGCTGGCAAGAAGATTGAGTTTGATCTGAGTCCTAAAGTTTGGATGCTAAAGAGTATGAGGCATCTTAGAATCCTACGCTCAATCCTTACCAAATGGCATAGTAAAGAAAAGCTCCTAGCAGCAGAGATACAAAAGTCATTAATGGCCATCCCTGCAAAAACTGATTCGTCCGACATTAGAAAAGAACTGCAAAAACTTGAGAACGTTAAAGGCTATAGAGAAGTACGTTATAAAAAGGCAGAGCTCTACGGAGTTAATGTATGAGAAAGTCTGTAACTGCAGTACTGACTTGTAAAAATAAAGTCTTTGCTATTAAACGACAGAACCATCTTTCAATTTTTCCCGGCTATACTTCTTTTCCTGGCGGGAAAGTTGATAAGGGCGAGAGCATCGAACAAGCACTCTGTCGAGAAATTGAAGAAGAGCTGGGGGTTACACTAGAATCCCTTAAGCCAGTTGCGACTTATTATCTAGGAGTGGCAACGACACCTCCATTTAATCCTTACCGTTTTGAGACTCATTTTTATCGCTACGAACTTAATCATGAAGCTGAATTTGTTTTGGATGAAGGTGAAGTGGAAGTAGGTGAGTGGGTCGATGCAGCTGAACTATTAGAACGCTATCAGCGAGCCGAAGTTATGGCCGTGCCGCCAACTATTAGCTTGATCAAAGCGCTGGCGGCCAATCTTGCGGTTGATAAGCTTGAGCTTGATTTGGTCTATGATCCAGATACTGAAGTTCCACTGATAGAATCTATTGCTGGCGTCAGACAGCTTTTACCCCTATCAAATACTTTCCCACCGGCCAATCGAACGAACTCTTTTATTCTGGGTGATGATGAAAAAATTCTGGTTGATCCGTCACCAAAAGACGAAGCAGAGTTGGCACGCTATTTAAAAGTCGCTGAAGCGGTTGGGTTTGATAAAATTTTTCTTACTCACCACCATCCTGATCATCATGAATTTGCTACTGACATTGCGCGAGTGCGCGGGCTTCCCATTTTATTGAGCGCAGACTCGCATCAACGAATTCTTGTGAAATGGGGACCTGAATATTTTAGGGATTGCCGCATTCAATACGTGAATGAAGGTGATGTTGTTTGTAAAAGTCAGGGCGTGGACGTTGTCGCCTTTAATGTTCCTGGCCACGATGAAGGACAAATTGCGCTGGCACCAAAAACTTTTAATTGGGTGCTCGTTAGTGATCTTATTCAAACTGTCGGAACGGTAACTGTTGGTGGCCCTGAAGGGGATATGGCCAAGTACTTTGCCTCTCTTGAAAAAGTAATCGCAAGAAATCCTAAGTTTGTTATTCCATCCCATGGCATTGCTGTTGGTGGAACCTACAAACTGCAAAGGACACTCGATCATAGACGTCACCGTGAAGGGCAGATCGCAAAACTTTTAAAACAAGGTAAGTCTCTCGATGAAATTGTGGCCATCGTTTATGAGGGCCTTGAGTCAAATCTTGTTATTTATGCTCGCTATACTGTTGAGGCTCATATCGCCAAAATTCGACAAGAAAATCTGTAAACTTGCATTTTTGCCAAGTCTTCGTGGCGTCTAAATTCTAGACATTCTTAAGCTTTACACCTTTAAAATCAGGCGCTTATCTGTCGTCTGTGAGATAAATACGCCGAATTATTGGACAGCATGAGAGAATCTATAAAAAGAGGGCATTAAGGTCTGGTTTCGAAATAGCCGATAAGTTTGATTAGAGAGGACTGACTTATGAAGAAAAAGCAATTCAATATCTTACTCGGCGCCATCGTTGTTTTTTCTGCGATGATTAATTCTGATCTAAAGGCAGATGATCGTCCAAGTCCTAGGCCAACTGTTGCACCTATCCACTTTGAGGTTCAGCCTATTAAAATGAGGTATTCTCTCGGTGGTTCTAATTTGCTAAATAGAGTCGATGGTGTTGCCAGTGAAAACCCAGAAACTCTTGTTACTTACACTAGTGATGGCGGTAAACGTGTTTTCGATTTGTGTGAAAAAGAAGTTCGCACACCGGCTGATATGGCCATTCTTTGCGAGTGTATCGCCAATCAATCCCACGACCTCGAAGAATCAGTACAAATTGAAAGTAATATTTGTCGCTCAAATATTGAGCAAGCAATGCCATTTTATTTATCAGGTCAAAGTTTTGAAATTGACTTAGACGCCATCTTTAGACCAGATTCGCACTACCATAATATTGAACCTCAAGAAGCCAGTCGCATCTGCCAGCAGGCTGTCGATAAAGGTCTTCTAAGTGATTATGGTAAAACCATCGAATCTTATATGAATACAGCTGTCATCGGCGAATTCTTGAAAATGGCTGGGCAAACAGGTGTAAATTGTAGTGCTGATGGTATGAAGAATAGATTCAAATCCAATTTCGGTGACGTTGATGGCAGTGGAAAAAGACAATGTTCTGCCCAATCTGTTGCCTATATTATCGGACAGCTTGAAAAAGAAAGTACCAATTGTACGCAAGAAGAAGGCAAGAATTACGAGTGTGCCTTCGATGCAAATCTTGCATCACAAATGAAGATCTCTGATTCATCAACTTTTAATCAAAGACAATCTGAATTAGAGAGAATGCTAGAAGCAACTCGTGGGCTTGCTCCGCTTCCAAGCGGCGCAACCTCGCCCGATCAAGCCAGAGTTGAGTTAAGATCTCAGTACGAAAACTTTATTAGTAACTCCAGAATCGGCGATGACTTAGCGAAAGTTATTGCTAAACGAGTTGAATTAGGCCTTGTAAATGCGGGTGGATATACTAGAAATGGCGCAGAGGCTAGTATCGAAGGTCTAGGGGCTTCAGTTTCGAATCTACCAAATAAGAATAAGGTTCTTTTGAAAGCAATTATCGGATTTGTTGCTGGAAACTCAGATATGTCGCAAGAAAAGAAAGATGAACTTCTTGCAAAAATGAGAATTGTTGGAGCTCCAGATCCAATTCGTCTGATTTCTGGAGAGGCAGATATCTCTGAAGAACAGGCAGCTTTAATAATGGCCGAGCTTAACAACGATGTTAGTAATTCTTGTTCTGAAGCAGTTGATAAAATTGTTGATGATTGTAAACTTCTAACTCCTGGGGCCCTTTACGACAACCGCGCTAAAAGTGCAGTGGTTTGTCGCGATAATTCTGACGCAAACCCGCTACGTGAAAACTCATTAATTGTTAGTGCCATGGATTATAGTACATGGAGACTTCTGATTGCTCAGCAACCAACACTTCGTGGTAAGGCAGCAGTTCAACAACTTATGTGTTTACAGCACTATGATCAAACCAATGGATTAAAACTTTCTGGTCAAAATAATATGTGTTCAGAAAGAAATGTTAGCGGTCGTTCACGCACCCTTTCAGCTAACTTTGATGAGCCAGATCAACTTCGCACTCTCTTTTTAACTTCAGATGGAAGCTCAAGTGGCGAAATTGGAAGAACTCAAGATGTAGCCAGAAGTTTCGCTTCGTGTAGTCCATTTGCTGCTCCTTCAGGTGTTAGCAATACCTTAATGGATGAAGCTGCACCATTTTCTGAAAACTTTGAAACCATGGCAGCGCAGGTAAATGATAGCGAGAGAAGAAATATTCAATCAGCGACGAACTCACTTGTAGAAGTTACAAGTTCTATGGGTGATTCATCTGCTCGCGCTAGCTATATCAGATCTGCAAGAAGATCAGGTAGTACACTTGGAAGTAACGCCGGAAGTAACGATAGAAACGCAAGTAGCGTCAGTGGCAGTGGAGGAAGTTCTCGCTCTGTGAGCGAGCGTGTGAGATCGCAAATTCAAGTTCCAGTTCAAGACCGCGCTGCAAGTTTTTATAGTGATATGGGTGCCAGAGAGCTAGAGCAAATGGCTTCATCTTTCAACTCAACAGCAGCCGCCAATATTCCAACCATCAGCGAAACTGAGCCAACAACAATCGACAGTGCTAGACAACAATTAGAAGCTGTCAGCGAAGCTAGAAGTCAAAACGATGCTCTTTTGGCTCAACTTGAAGAGCTTCGCCGTCAAAATGAAGAATTATTCTCTCAACTGAAAGCCAAAAATATTTCTGAAATTGAAAAGGCCGATGGTTCGGTAGTTAAGATTGAAGATGCATTTGCTGAAACCAATCGTCAGATTGAAGCGCAAAAAGCTAGAGCATTAGCGGAGAGAGAGGAACTAGATCGCAAAACTGAACAAGCTCAGCGCGTGGTAGAGCAGTCTCGCTCTGGAAACTCTCGCAGCATAGCCAGTCAAGCAGGCTCAAGTTTTGGCGCAGGGATTAGTCCGACACCAAGCTCAAG
>TARA_R110000868_G_scaffold160385_4_pt1 | contig 17743 bp, 18 predicted proteins | sample TARA_R110000868 | Tara Oceans TARA_R110000868 (sample SAMEA4397489) | marine metagenome | biome: Polar Biome; feature: [SRF] surface water layer (ENVO:00010504); material: water (ENVO:00002006), including particulate matter (ENVO:01000060) such as... | depth 5 m | reverse complement strand
ATCGGCGGCCTGAGCCGACAATGTACCCAGTAAAGCGCAACCGGCAAGCAACCCGGCCAAGCCACGACGGGCAGATGAGTACTTCATGAGGAGCTCCTGTTGTTTTTGTGTGAGCGTCGCAGGCGTATACCGAGCGATTGAGCGGACTCTACCCCAGCGTTCCTAAGGCCTGAAATTCACATTTGAACAACTCAGCCTTCGGCATTCACGAAGGCAAAATCGACTTCTTGCCGTTTTCCTCGCTGCTACATAGATGCTCAAGCAACTGCTTCGCGGTTAGCGAAAGGCTATCCAGCTGGCGTACGGCTATCTTCAGTTCACGCTTGGCCCAGGGGTCATACAACGGAATCACCCGGACATCCAACGCCGGCAAGTAGGTGCGCACTGCCAGTTCGGGCAATATACCGATGCCCATACCGGTGTGGATCATTCGGCAAATCGCCTCAAAACTACGCACCTGAATGCGCAGACGCAGGCCTATACCCAAGTTATGCGCCGAGTGCTGCAGCAGACTGTGTAGCGAAGCGTCCTGCTGCAGACCAATAAAGTCATAACCGACCGTCTCGCGCAGATGCACACCTGCGCACTCGGCCAGTGGGTGATCGCGTGGGGTGACCAAGACCAATTGATCGTGACGATAGGTGAACACCTGTAAATCATCGGCCGGCACATGACCGGCGAAGATGCCAATATCGGTCAACCCTTCACGCACCGCGCGCAGCGTTTCGCTGCTCACGCGCTCCTCTAGGTCAATCTTTACCTGTGGGTATGCACGGCAAAAGCTGGCGAGGTCTTCCGGAAGGAATTCGATCACTGCCGAGGTATTGGCATGGATCCGCACATGCCCTTTAACCCCCTCGCTGAACTCACTGAGGTCGGCATTCAGCTGCTCAAGGTTACTCATCATGTTGCGTGCATGGTGCAGCAGCGCATGACCCGCCGGTGTCAGCTCAACACCCTTGGGTTGGCGATAGAGCAGTGCAATGCCTAGCTGGCTTTCCAGATCGCTGACCCGCTTACTGACTGCCGCCAGGGCTAAGTGCTCACGTTCCGCGGCACGGGTCAGGCTGCGCTCATCGGCAATGGCGACAAACAGTTTGAGGGTGACAAAGTCGATACGACGCATGCTGACGGCCTTTTGATTCGTGTTATACGAAGCAGCAGAGCTGGAAACGCCCCACTTCAAGCCATCACAGCATCTCACTTCGTGATACACGAAGCCTAGCTTGGCGATTGATCAATTGTCGGCATAACACCACTGCGCCACTCTGCTCAGCATAAGAACCGATATCCGCACAGGTGCCGCAATGACACAAATAAGCACAGCCACCATGGCCCTGCAGGGCATGAAAGTGATCGAGATGGGGCAGCTCATCGCAGGTCCCTTCGCCAGCAAGATGCTCGGCGAGTTCGGCGCAGATGTGATCAAGATCGAGCCACCCGGCGTCGGCGACCCGCTGCGCAAATGGCGCAAGATCAAGGATGGCACCTCACTCTGGTGGCACGTGCAGTCTCGTAACAAGCGCTCGCTGACCCTCAATTTGAAGGAGCGCGAAGCTCAGGACATCGTTCGCCAACTGATCGCTGAAGCTGATGTGCTGGTGGAAAATTTCCGCCCTGGCACCCTCGAAGGCTGGGGGCTTGGTTATGACGACCTTAAACAAATCAATCCGCGCCTGATCATGCTACGCATCTCGGGCTACGGCCAAACAGGCCCCTACCGTGACCTGCCCGGCTTCGGCGTGATCGGCGAGGCCATGGGCGGCTTGCGCCACCTTTCGGGTTACCCCGGCCAAGCCCCCGTACGTGTGGGCATTAGCATCGGTGATTCGCTGTCGTCTTTGTATGGCGTGATCGGCGTATTACTGGCCCTGCAGGAACGCCAACGCAGTGGCCTGGGCCAAGAAATCGACGTGGCATTGTACGAATCGGTGTTTGCCATGATGGAAAGCCTGGTGCCGGAATACGATGCTTTTGGCCACATCCGCGAACCGGCCGGCAGCGCCCTACCCGGCATCACACCGTCCAACTCCTACCCCTGTAACGATGGTACCTACGTACTTATCGCCGGTAATGGCGACAGCATCTACAAGCGCTTGATGAGCCTGATCGGCCGTGATGACCTGGGCAACGATCCGCGCCTGGAGCAGAACGATGGCCGCAGCGAGCACGCCGAAATGATCGACGCTGCCATTGCTGAATGGACTGCACTGCGTAGCCGCGACGAAGTGATCGACGCACTCAAAGCGGCGCGCGTGCCGGCGGGCTATCCCTATACCGCCGCCGACATCGTCAAGGACCCGCACTACCTGGCGCGACAGATGATCGAGACCGTGCAAACCAGCGCCGGCCCGCTCAAGGTGCCGGGTGTGCTGCCTAAACTCAGCCGCACGCCGGGACGCCTTGGTAACGGCGGCCCGCAACTGGGCGAACACAGCGACAACATTCTGGCCGGCCTGGGCCTGAACGATGAACAGGTAAACGGTCTACGTGAGCGCGGGATTATTTGAGCCCCTACTTAGGATGCCGATAACTCCCACGCAAAGCGTGAGGAACGATCAGTGATAAACAATCAGGATTTCGAACATGAGCAAGCGTCTGTACATTCAGGAAGTGGCCACCCGCGACGGTTTTCAGATTGAGCCTGAGTTCGTGCCCACCGAAAGTAAAGTCGCCTTGATCGACCAGCTGTCGCGCACCGGTCTGGCGAAGATTGAGGTGACCTCCTTCACCTCGCCCAAAGCCATTCCTAATCTGCGCGACGCCGAAGAAGTAATGCGCAGCATCACCCGCGTAGCCGGCGTTGACTACACCGTACTGGTGCCCAACGTTAAAGGCTGCGAACGTGCCTTGGCGTGCCAAGTGGACGAAGTGAACCTGGTAATGTCGGCCAGCGACACGCATGGCCTGGCCAACCTGCGCATGACACCCGCGCAATCGCTGGTGCAGTTTCGCGAGATCATTGAGGTCAGCCGTGGCAGCGGCGTATTTATCAACGCTTCACTGTCGACTGCCTTCGGCTGTCCCTTCGAGGGTGAAGTGGCGGATAGCCGCGTCTACGACCTGATCCAGCGCCTGCTGGACATCGACGTACAGGGCATCACCCTATGTGATACCACCGGCATGGCCGACCCCGCCCACGTTAGCCGGATCTGCAGTGAAGCCTTGCAGCGCTGGCCGCAAGCAACCTTTACCGCACACTTCCACAACACTCGTGGTATGGGCTTGGCTAACGCACTGGCGGCATTGAATGCCGGCATCGAACGCTTCGACGCCTCCCTCGGCGGCCTGGGCGGCTGCCCCTACGCCCCAGGTGCCAGCGGCAATATCTGCACCGAGGATTTGGTCCACATGCTCCAGCGCATGGGCCTGAATACCGGCGTGGACCTCGATGCTCTGTTAAGTACCGCCGCCCGCCTGCCGCAATTGCTCGGTCATGATGTACCGGGAGCAATCCTCAAAGCGGGCAAGGCAGACAAGCGCTATCCGAAACCGAAATGGATGACTGCTGATAACGCCTGAATGGTGGTTATAACAGTCCCTGGCGTTGCGATGAGCCTAATCCCCTTCCCCTGATCCTGACCAGAGCGCTCACCTCGAGTGAGCGCTCCTCAATATTTTTTACAGGATTCAGGAAAAGTATGAGGGGGCGTTCTCTGCCCGTTCCTGCATCAGAAAAGCAGGCAAAAAACGTCCTCGACCGTAGCAAACAGCATTTGACCATTCGCATATCAGCCCTCGCGACTAAAGCTCGCCTACAAACAGCATGAGCCTGGCTAAACTACAGCTGTTCGATACGCCATTCACCCCATGGAAACACCGATGAACGAGCACCATGCAGCGTTGCTGCAGCATGCCCCACACAGCCAATCATCCGCCGACACTTGGGCCAGGCTTTGCTGTGAACAGGCGCTGCTAGCGGTGGAACAGGGCTGCTATGGCGTAGGGGCAGTGCTGATAACCGAGAGTCAGGAGTTACTGTTCAGCACCCGCAATCAGGTATTTGTCGATGGGCACTACAACAGTGCCGCTCACGCCGAAATGCTGTTACTCGACCAGCTGGAGGCTGAGTACCCTGAGCAGAACCGTAGCAAGCTCACGCTTTATGTCAGCCTACAGCCCTGCATGATGTGTTACGGCCGCATCCTGATAGCAGGCATCATCAATGTGCGTTACCTGGCCAAGGACAAACCAGGCGGCTTTAACGGCAAGCACCTGCCTGCTGCCTGGGCCGAACTGGCCGCACGCACCTCGATACGCCAAGCCACTGTCGAACCCTACTGGATCAACCTGGCTGAACAGGCGATCAGCAGGCTGCAGGATCGCCAGGCAATGCGCCAACGCGTCATACAAGCGTGGCGCGGCAGTCAGCAGACTTGAAAGCCCTACTCCTTGCCTAAACCATGCTGGCGTAGTTTGTTAGCAATCGTGGTGTGAGATACGCCGAGACGCTTGCCGAGCTGGCGACTGCTTGGATGGTCATGAAACAAGCGCTCCAGCACGGCCTTCTCGAAACGCCCGAGAATCTCATCCAACCCGCCTTCTACCGAGAACTCGCCCAAAGGCTGCGGCGCGCCGTAGTCCGGCAGACGGATATGCGTGGCCTTAACCGTACCGCCGTCGCACAGCGATACGGCCTGAAACAGCACGTTCTCTAACTGACGCACATTACCCGGCCAATGGTAATGACTGAGTTTGTCCAGCACCGCAGGCCCAAGCGTGGGCAGCGGGCAACTTATTTGCCGGCTGGCCTGATCGAGAAAATGCTCAACCAAGGGTGGTAAGCCATCCAGGCACTCACGCAGCGGCGGAATGTGCAGGCTCAGTACGTTAAGACGGTGATAGAGGTCCTGCCGGAACTCGCCCTTGGCGCACAGCTCGGACAGGTCAACCTGGGTGGCGCACATTACGCGCACATCTAGATAGACCTCCTCGTCACTGCCCACGCGACGAAAGCAGCCATCCTGCAAAAAGCGCAACAGCTTGGCCTGCAAGCGCGGGCTCATCTCGCCGACGCCATCGAGAAACAGCGTGCCGCCTGCGGTGAGCTCGAGTAAACCGAGCTTGCCTTCCGGCCGTGCGCCCTCGAAGGCGCCGGGGCCGTAGCCAAACAGCTCCGTCTCGGCCATCGATTCCGGCAGTCCAGCGCAGTTCAGCGCCATAAACGGCGACTGCCCACGCGGGCTGGCCAGGTGGCAGGCACGCGCCAGCAACTCTTTGCCGGTACCGGTTTCGCCCTCAATCAGCAGCGGCGCATCCAGTGGGGCCATGCGCCGAGCCTCGCGCACCACAGCAGCCATCACCTTGGAGCTTTGGAAGATGCTGTCGAAGCCGCGCAGCTCCTGTTTGCGCACGTTGTAGATGCGCTCACCGACACGGTCGGCCCGGTGCAACGTCAACACCGCACCCGCGAGGGCATCGCTTTCATCGTGTTCAGTTTGCAGCGGTGCAATGTCGGCAAGAAACACGTCGCCTTTAATCTTCACGCGCAGGCCATTGATACGCGATTTGTTGGTGCGCACCAGCTCCGGCAGGTCGAAATCCTCGGCGTAACGCGACAGTGCAATGCCCGGCACTTCATCCACCCGTACGCCCAACAGCTGTGCGGCGCTGCGGTTGGCGGCGACAATCGAACCACCCATGTCAATCGACAGCACTGGGAAGTCCAGCGCACCCAGTAAGGCGTTGAGTTCCAGATGACGCCGCTCGCTGGGCATCAACCCCACGCGCTTAACCCCGAAAACCCCGGATATCGCCTCGAACTTGGGCCGCAGTGACTGGAACTGCAAATTGATCAGGTTCGGGCAATGCAGGTAAATGGCGTTGCCCTGCTCGCCACCCACTTCGCCACGGGCGACGTTGATGCCGTACTCAACCAGCAGATTAAGGATGTCACGCAGGATGCCAATTCGGTTCTGGCAGTGGACTTTGATACGCATGGCAGAGCTCTGATCAGGCAGTTTTATAGGCGGCGGCAGAGGAAATCGGCGGCAGCAGCGGATTGTTCGTCAAGAATATGTGACAGATTGACGCAACAGCAAGGCGATAGTTCGCCATGCCAGCAAAGGCGTAATCAATTCTTTACAAAAAAACAGGTCAATCACAGCCCCCTCGCATGCTGAAGCGCTGCGCAAGGGCACTAAGCAGGGTATTTCTAACTCCAATACAACAACAAAGCCCCAGCAGGAGGCAGCAATGAAGAGCACGCACTACCAGGCTCGTGAACCGGATGACTGTGGTTTTATCGCTTACCCGGAAAGCGAGCATCACGTCTGGAACACCCTGATCACCCGCCAGCTCAAGGTGATCGAAGGGCGTGCTTGTCAGGAGTACTTGGATGGTATCGAGCAACTCGGCCTGCCTCATGAGCGCATTCCGCAACTGAGCGAAGTTAACAAAGTGCTCGAAGCCAGCACCGGCTGGCGGGTGGCGCGGGTGCCAGCGTTGATTCCGTTCCAGACCTTCTTTGAATTACTGGCCAGCAAGCAATTTCCGGTAGCCACCTTTATTCGCACCCCGCAAGAATTGGATTATCTGCAAGAGCCGGACATCTTTCACGAGATCTTCGGCCACTGCCCGCTGCTCACCAACCCCTGGTTTGCCGAGTTCACCCACACCTACGGCAAGCTCGGCCTAGCGGCCAGCAAGGAAGAACGGGTGTACCTGGCGCGCCTGTATTGGCTGACCATCGAGTTCGGCCTGGTCGATACCAGCCAGGGCCGCAAAATTTACGGTGGTGGCATTCTCTCCTCGCCGAAGGAAACCGTGTATTGCTTGTCCAATGAACCTGAGCACCTGGCCTTTGATCCAATCGAGGCGATGCGCACGCCTTATCGCATCGACATTCTGCAGCCTGTGTATTTCGCCCTGCCGGAGCTCAAGCGCCTGTTCGACCTGGCCCATGAAGACATTATGGGTATGGTCCAACAGGCCATGAAAATGGGCTTGCATGCGCCGAAATTTGCGCCAAAAGCCGCCTAACATTCTGTAGGGTAAATATTGGCCGCTAGCATTTCGCAGCCAGACCGCCTCTACGCAGCTCAATTAATTTGGAGAAAGCCGATGTCCCTTGCCCAAGCCCAATGTGAAGCCTGCAGCGCCGATGCGCCAAAAGTCAGCGACGATGAACTGGCCGAACTGATTCGCGAGATACCCGACTGGAACATCGAAGTACGTGACGACCACATGGAGTTGGAGCGGGTTTACCTGTTCAAAAACTTCCGCCATGCCCTGGCCTTTACCAACGCTGTCGGTGCCATCGCCGAAGAAGTCGGTCACCATCCGGCATTACTCACCGAGTGGGGCAAAGTCACGGTAACTTGGTGGAGCCATGAAATGGGCGGCCTGCACCGCAATGACTTCATCTTGGCTGCACGCACCGATGTACTGGCTGATAGCGCCGAGGGACGCAAGTGAGCCATTTCCAACATATTGCCCGCGTGCCAGGGGACCCCATTCTCGGTCTGATGGACGCCTATCGGGCTGACCGCAACCCGGCTAAATTCGACCTCGGCGTGGGCGTCTACAAGGACGCCCACGGTCTGACAACTATTCCTCAGGCTGTAAAACTGGCGGAGCTGACGCTGCACCAGAGCGAGACTACCAAAAGCTATATCGGCGGCCATGGCGACGCACTGTTCGGCAGGCTGTTGTGCCAACTGGTGCTGGGTGCAGAGAACCCTTTACTGGAAGAGTGCGCGGCGACCACGCAAACCCCTGGTGGCACCGGCGCGCTGCGCCTAAGCGCCGAGTTTATTGCCAACTGCTTGCCGGGCCGTGGCATCTGGCTGAGCGACCCGACCTGGCCGATCCATGAAAGCATCTTTGCCGCCGCCGGCTTGCGCGTCAGCCATTACCCCTATGTAGGGGCGGACAACCAGCTGAATATCGAGGCCATGCTCGCCACGCTCAGCCATGTCCCGAAAGGCGATGTGGTGCTGCTGCATGCCTGTTGCCACAACCCCACCGGCTTCGATCTCACCCCCCGTGACTGGAAGCGCGTATTAGAGATAGTCAAAGCCCGCGAACTGCTGCCCTTGATCGACTTTGCCTACCAAGGCTTTGGTGATGGCCTGGAGCAGGACGCCTTTGCCGTACGCCTGTTTGCCGCTGAATTGCCGGAGTTGCTGATCACCAGTTCCTGCTCAAAGAACTTCGGTCTCTACCGCGAGCGCACGGGCGCGCTGATCGTTTGCGCCGAAACAGCGGAAAAACTCCAAGATGTGCGCAGCCAGCTAGCATCTCTGGCCCGCAACCTGTGGTCCACACCGCCCGCCCACGGTGCGGCAGTGGTCGCCACTATTCTGGCAGATAGCGAACTGCAAGCACTGTGGATGAGCGAGCTGGAAAGCATGCGGCAACGGATTGCCAGCCTGCGCAGTGGTCTGGTTGAGGCCTTAAAAACCCACGGTTTGGCAGAGCGCTTCGCGCATATCGCAAAACAACGCGGGATGTTCTCCTACACCGGCCTTTCCGCGTTGCATGTGCAGCGCCTGCGTGATGAGTTCAGCGTGTACATGGTCGGCAGCGGCCGGGCCAATATGGCGGGACTGGATGCCAATCGTCTCGATCAACTGGCCAGTGCTATTGCGCGTATCTGCGCCGACTAAAGTGCAGCTGAACCCATCACTGCAGCGCCAGGGCTCAGCTGAGCGCATGCGACTATAGGCTTGCTATAGTCGCAGTACGCCCATCCTGCCGAGATACCTGTGTCCCGCCTCTCTAACATCGTTTTCCGCGTTTACCAATGCACACTGCACAGCCTGGCGCTTTATCCGACGCTGATCGCCTTGGGCTTTTTCGTTCTGTGTCTGTTGGTCATGAGCATCGAGTATCAACCCTGGCTGATGTCGCTCAAGCGCGACATGGATGTGGGCCTGGTGCGCAACGCTGAAAATGCCCGTTTGATTCTCAGCACCCTGGTCGGCGGCATCCTATCGCTGACGGTATTTAGCTTCTCCATGGTTATGGTGGTACTTAATAACGCATCGGCCACTCTCTCACCCCGGGTGATACCAGGCCTGATCAGTGACAAAGGCCACCAAAAAACGCTTGGATTCTATCTCGGCACTATTCTCTATTCGCTGTTACTGATCACCAGTATTGAACAGGGTAACTCCACGCAAGTACCCAGCCTCGGGGTGCTTATGGCACTGGCTATGGGTATCGCCTGCCTCGGCCTGTTTGTGCACTTTATTCACTCCATTTCCCGCTCGATCCAGGTCGAATACATACTCAACAACCTCTACCACACCACCCTGAAAAAACTGGCCGCTAGAGAAGCCAAATTGGCCAATGTCGAGGACATACCAAGCTGGCCCGATGATCAGCACTGGCAGGAAGTGCGCGCACAACGCAATGGCTACTTTAAAGAACTCAACATCAATGCCATCAACGCTCTATTGAGTGAGCATGACCTGCGCATGACCGTGATGATCCATCATGGTTTTTTTGTGATGAGTGGTCGCCCGCTGTTCAAGTTGGATCGGCGAGTCGATGAAGATATAGCCAACGCCCTACTCGACTGTTTCGATTTTTTTATCGAAGAATACGCCCACTCCCACTATTTGTTTGGCTGCACGCAAATTTCTGAAATTGCCGTCAAGGCACTCAGTCCGGGGATCAACGACCCTGGCACTGCGCTGACCGCCATCGACTTGCTCAGCGTGCTGTTCAGTAAACGCCTGGCCTTACCTGACCTGGACTTCGCGCTGCTGGACGATGAGCCGCCTCGCTTGTTCCATTACGAATTATCGCTGGATGAATTACTGCTGCTGGTTTTCGGCCCTATTCGTAACTACGGCCGCGCTGATGCCAGCGTGCTGTTTGGGCTGCTACAGGCCTACAAGAGCCTGTTTTATCACCCCCTGCGCGCGCAACAAAAAACAGATTTACTCAGGCATGTTCGTAGCGTGCAGGAAAGCGCAGACCAGTTCCTGCACAACAGCCGTGAGCGTGAGGCCATCAACCAGCTGCTGGAGCGCATCAACCAGACCAGCGATCTGCAGCAGCCTCTGGCGTTGCTTGCCGTACCTAGAAATAGCCTTTAAAAAATAATTAGCACGCTCACGAACAATAATAAATATATATAAAACAATGCTTTACATAATACTCATAGCAGATTGACGACCACCCCTGATTTGCCAAACGGCCCTCTTTTGCTTAGGGTAGGCTCCTATGTGGACCTTACTTGCCCCAATTAGCTCATTGCTGGGAGGGGTTGCATTACTCCTCCTCGGCAATGGCCTGCTTAACACTTTACTGACCCTGCGTGGCGTCGCCGAAGGCTACTCCACCTCGATGCTCGGACTGATTATGTCTGGGTACTTCGTCGGTTTTCTCCTTGGCACCTGGCTAGCGATTCCGCTGGTTCGCCGCGTTGGGCACATCCGTGCGTTTGCCTTTTGTGCCGCACTGGCGGCTATCACTGCCCTGCTGCATGTGCTGATCGTCGACCCCTGGGTCTGGCTGGGTTTGCGTGTGCTCTACGGCCTGGCGCTGGTCAGTTTGTATATGGTGATCGAGAGCTGGCTTAACGCCCAGGTGCCAAACGACAAGCGCGGCCAGATGTTCGCTGTGTACATGGCGGTCAACCTCGGCGCACTGGCTGCTGCGCAGCAGCTGCTCAACCTGGCTGAGCCGACAGACTTTGTCTTGTTCGTGCTGGCCGCCATGCTGATCAGCGCGGCGCTGATGCCCATTACCCTGACTCGACAGGTCCAGCCCAGCGTACCGGACACCCTGCACACCAACCTGCGCCAAATTGCCGGCATTGCGCCGCTGGCAATCGCCGCGGCAGGCTTATCCGGCTTAGCGCTGGGAGCCTTCTGGGGCATGGCCCCGGTGTATGCGAGCCTGAATGGCTTTGATGCGACGGGCGTGGGCCTGTTGATGAGTAGCAGCATTCTCGGCGGCGCGCTATTGCAGTGGCCGATTGGGATTTACTCAGACAAACACGACCGCCGCTTGGTTCTGCTATGGGTCGTCTCGCTGTCAGTCGTGGTGGCGTTGCTGATGAGCCTACTACCGGCAGGCCCTCTGTTGCTTGGGATGATGTTTGTCTGGGGTGGTCTGACCTTTGCTATCTACCCGATTGCCGTAGCGCAGCTGATCGACCAATTGCACAGCGATGAAATACTCGCCGGCTCCAGCAGTTTGCTGATGGTCAACGGCATCGGCTCAGTCTGCGGCCCGCTGCTTGCTGGCCTGTTGATGCAGCATCTAGGCGCTAAGGCCTTGCCGCTGTATTTCGCGGCAACCCTCGGCCTGCTTGCGGCTTACACCCTGTATCGCCTGCGCCATGTTAGCGATCTGGTCAGCGCACCTGCTGGACACTTTATGCCTATGCTACGCACCAGCCATACGGTGCTTGAGTTGATGCCTGACGCCCCCCATACAGACTCAACTGAGCACACTGAAGAATCTCAACATCAGGAGCAGCAGACTCCGACGTAAATAAAAGGCGCACGCATGAAGCGTAAACGCCTGGTACAGCGCGTCGATTTATCTCGGCGTGTCACTGCACCCACTAACAGGACAGGAGGACAGCACATGTTACTTGCTACCGATCTCGATGGAACCTTTCTCGGCGGCGATCCCAAGGATCGCTTGAGCCTTTACCAGACCATCGCCGCGCACCCGGAAATCCGCCTGGCCTATGTCACCGGGCGCAGCCTGGAATCAGTGTTGCCACTGCTGGCCGACCCGACCCTGCCGCAACCGGATTTCATCATCTCTGACGTCGGTGCCAGCCTGGTACATGGCGACACCTTGCAGCCAATCCAACCGCTGCAAAGCGCGGTAGACGCCCTCTGGCCCGGTGACAGCCAGGTCGCCAGCGCCATCGAACACCTGGCCCTAGAACGCCAGGACGTGCCGCAAGTACGTCGTTGTTCCTACTTCTGCAGCCCTGAAGAAGCGGGTAACCCAGAACTCCTGACAATCGCCGAGAGCTTGGGCTGCGACCTGTTGTATTCGGCAGAGCGCTACCTGGACTTCCTGCCTAAAGGCGTCAACAAGGGCAGCAGCCTACAAGCGCTGATTGACTGGTTGGAACTGGACAGCGACCAGGTCCTGACCGCTGGCGACACCCTAAATGACCTGAGCATGCTCAGCGGGCAGTTCAAGGGTGTGTGTGTGGGTGAATCGGAAGAAGGCTTGCTGCAAGCCACCCGTCAGTTCTCGCGGGTATTTCATGCCGAACGTGCCGGTTGTGGCGGCATTCTCGAAGCCTTTGTGCATTTTGGTTTTCTCGGCAAGCAAGGCATTGCCGCCGAAGGCAAACAAGTTGCCGAGCCCGGTAAAGCGGATCTGGTGATGGTTTATCACCGCTTGCCCTATGAAGAATTTCGCGGCAAGGATGGCAAGTTACAACGCCGCCGCCCGACCTCCCCTAACGGCATTATCCCGACCTTGCTGAGCTTTTTCGGCGACGGCCGTGCCGGTTCCTGGGTGGCCTGGGCCGAGCATGACGAAGCAAGCGGCGAAACCTTCGACAGTCACACCACAGTCGACGCAGAGCGCTACCCTACGCTGACCGCTGCACGGGTGGCGTTGAGCAAAGAAGAAGTCGATATTTTCTATAAACGGTTCTCCAAAGAAGCCTTCTGGCCGACCCTGCACACCTTCTGGGAGCGTGCGCAGTTCCGCGAAGACGACTGGCAGGTGTTCCTTAAGGTTAACCGCGCGTTTGCCGAACGCACCGCGCTGGAAGCCGCCGAAGGCGCTACCGTCTGGCTGCATGACTACAACCTGTGGATGGTGCCAGGCTACTTACGTGAGCTGCGCCCAGACCTACGTATCGCCTTCTTCCACCACACCTACTTCCCCTCGGCGGATGTGTTTAACGTACTGCCTTGGCGTAAGCAGATCATCGGCAGCCTGCTGCAGTGCGATTACATCGGCTTTCACATCCCACGTCAGGTTGAGAACTTCGTCGATGCCGCGCGCGGTGTAATGCCGCTGCAAACTGTCAGCCGGCAGAACTGCGCACCGCGCTTTATCACCTATGGCTGCGCGGTAGGTCTGGAACGCATGACCACCGCCGTCGACACTGGCACTCGAGTGGTCAAGCTCGGTGCACACCCGGTGGGCCTCGACATCAATCGCGTCAGCAGCGCCTTGGAGTCGCCGAAGATCAAGGAGATGATGGAGCGTTTGCGCAAAGATCTGGGCTCAGTCAAATTGATTCTCTCGGTGGAGCGCCTCGACTACACCAAAGGCATCTTGGAAAAACTCAACGCTTACGAGCGTTTACTGGAAGAGAACCCGGAGCTGCTAGGCAAGGTCACCTTGGTCACGGTCTGCGTACCGGCGGCCAAAGAAATGACCATCTACGACGAGCTGCAAGGGCAGATCGAACAAGCTGTGGGGCGGATCAACGGCCGCTTCGCGCGCATCGGCTGGACGCCGCTGCAGTTCTTCTTCCGCAGCCTACCGTTCGAAGAAGTTAGCGCCTGGTACGCCATGGCTGACGTGATGTGGATTACCCCACTGCGCGACGGCCTTAACCTGGTGGCTAAGGAATTTGTCGCCGCACAAGGCTTGCTCGGTGGGCGCGGCGTGCTGGTGCTGTCCGAGTTTGCCGGGGCTGCCGCTGAGCTTAAGGGCGCATTGCTGACCAATCCGCACGACCCGGTGGACATGGTGCAAACCTGTTATGTGGCACTGAACATGCCCAAAGCTGAAGCCCAAGATCGCCTGCGTGAACTGTTCGATATCGTCAGCTATAACGATATCCGCCGCTGGGGCGATGAGTTTCTGGCGGCCGTCAGTGACCCGGAAGAAAAGCTCGACCGCGCATTGGGCCTGGTCGTCTGAACTAAGCCTGTGTAAAAACAGCCCGGCCCATGGCCGGGCTGTTGCGTAGAGGCTTAGCCCATCTGCGCATCAATGGTGCAATTGATCATCCATGACACGCCAAAGTGGTCCGTAAACACGGCAAACCGCGTCGCCCAAAAGGTTGGCTGCAGCACCATCTGCACACTGCCCTGCGCCGATAAGGCTTCATACAAACGCTCAGCCTCTGGGACATTTTCTACCTGCAGAGAAATCGAGCAGCCTTTGATGCCGTCATAAGGCGTACCCGGGAGCGCGTCAGCCCCCATCAGCACCTGATCACCGCTGGTCAAACACACGTGTATGACGCGGTCATGAAATTGCGCAGGCACATTCTCGGCCTCAGGGCTCTCACCGAAATGCATCAACTCCAGGCTGCCGTTCAGGCACTCGGCATAGAACGTAAACGCCGCCTCACACTGGCCATCGAAGGTTAAATAGGCGTGAATTTTCATCTGCTTACTCCTTAGCGTTAACAGTCGTTATGCATCGGTCACAGGCAGATCAGCTTAGGCACAGCAGCGTCCACCCTTTAAAGCAGACCCCACCTGGCCAGCGAGGTTCGCCCTTCAGACACCTTGACGGCGTCTGAGGTAAGTGTTGTATGCCGTGCAGCGGAAAGCGTCGTGGCTGGGGGCAAGGCTCAAAAATCCACTTTGCCCCGGCCCGCTTTAATCGCCCCGCGCTTGGTTTTACCTTCCAAGCGGCGCTTTTTCGAGCCCAGTGTGGGCTTAGTCGGACGGCGGGCTTTCTCGGTTTTACCGGCGTTGCGTATCAACTCAGCCAAGCGTTCTAAGGCATCGGCGCGGTTCTGCTCCTGGGTGCGGTACTGCTGGGCCTTGATGATCACTACCCCTTCGGCGGTGATACGGCTGTCACGCAGCGCTAGCAAGCGTTCCTTGTAGAACGGCGGCAGGGATGACGCCTGGCTGTCAAAACGCAGGTGCATCGCACTGGAAACTTTATTGACGTTCTGCCCACCCGCGCCCTGGGCACGAATAGCCGTCAGCTCGATTTCGACATCCGGTAGATGAACGCTGTTGGAAATAACCAGCATGGCCAGGCTTCAACACAAAAAAGGACGCTCAGGATAACGCGAACACTGCCTGGCTGCCCGTAGACATCACCACGCCCCTGTTGCTTCAGCGCTGATGACGGCGGTGTAACTACGGCTGCTCAGCAGCGGCCAGCAGGCGCAAGTAAAGGGCGTCAGCACGACCAAGATTACGAAAATGTAACCCTAGCTTCAGCTTAGTGACCAGGTGCCTTGGTTATTGTTGTTTCGAGCCTAACGCTCAACCTCTGTAGTTAGCAGGGGTTACCAAACTCATAGGATTACCGAAATGAAATCAATCAAAAGCCTACTCGTACTCGCGGCTCTGAGTGTTTCCAGCCTTGCTATGGCCGAAGGCGGTGCTGATCGTACCTTCGCGCATATGGAGCATGCCCGCGAAATGTCGCTGCAGGCTTACCAGGCGACCCAGCAGCAGGCCGAGACAACCCTCGCTAGCAGCCACACCGAGCACACTGAGCACGCCAAGGGTTTAACCCAGTAGCGGTTAAGACGCATGAGCCATGGCGAAGACTGAGATCTAGCCGCTGCACCACAGCGGCTACAGAGCAGGTTATGTCGACACTCGCGACTGCTGTGATTAACCCGTACAGCGAATATCAATGAGGGACAGATCACTAGGCCAGTCTTGCTGGTTGGCGACCGCCTCAAGACAGAAGGTGGTGTCGTCTTCGATCCAACAGACAAAGTAACCACCGCGGCGCAGGGCAAAGTGGGTAAACGTCAGGCACAACTCCTGATGACGCCTTACCTGTTCAAGCCCACCCTGGCTGAGGACAACAGCGTAAAAGCCAGCGTTGGTCCTTTCTCGCGCCAGCACCTGGAATCGCTCTTGGTCACACTCCCAGAAAGACGCACCCGCATTCACCAGTAGCTTCTCCAGTGCGAAGTGCTCAAGCGGAGAAAGGCGCATGGGCTTATTCGCCGTTGATATCGTAGGCAAAGTATTTGCTACGGATCTTGTCGTAGGTGCCATTGCTACGAATGGCGGCAAGCGCTTGGTTAATGCGTCCAGCCAACGGATCATTCTTGCGCACGGCAATACCGGCACCCATACCGAAGTAATTGACATCGGTGTAGCTCGGGCCAACGAACTCAAAGGCCTTGCCCTCAGGTTTATTCAGCAAGCCTTCCTCAATCGCTACCGAACCGGCAAGAGTCACGTCTATGCGCCCGGCCAGTAGATCGAGAAACACCTCATTCTGATTGCCGTAGCGAACAATCTTCGCGCCCGCAGGCTCGAAATAATCGGTGGCGTAGCGGTCGAAGTTGGTAGAACGCTGCACGCCAACACGCTTGCCAGCCAGATCAGCTGGGATGGCCTGGACGCCGCTGTCTTTGCGGTGCGCAATCTTGGCGGGCAAACGGTAGTAGCTGTTGCTGAAGTCGACTGACTTGAGACGGTCCGGGGTGATCGACACGGAGGAGATCGCAGCATCGATCTTGCGCACCTTGAGTGATGGGATCAGGCCGTCAAACTCCACTTCCGTCCATTCACACTGCACCTTCATTTCTGCGCAGATAGCTTCGCCAATGTCGTAGTCAAACCCTTGAATGTGGTTGTCTGCGGTTTTAAATGCAAAAGGTGGATAGGCCGCCTCAATGCCTAAGCGCAGGCTTTCACCGGCGGCTTGGACGCTGCTGCAGAGGGCGATCAGACCGCTCAGGCCGAGGGTGGTCAGGCTCATTTTCTGGTTCATACAGGCTCTACTTCTATTATTGTTGTAAAACGGGGCTTGGCCGGCTGTTTCAGACGGCCGCTGTGACAATCAGCTCTAGACGGATATCGGGGTCATCGAAGGTCACCTGGCAAGTGGCGCGCGCCGGCGGCTCACCCGCACACCAGGCGCTCCATTCTTCGTTCATGGCGGCGAAATCGGCGCTCATGTCCTTCATCCACAGTTGCGCGCTGAGCACCCGACTCCGGTCACTGCCCACCGAGGCCAGCAGTTCATCAAGCCGCGCCAACACCTGCTGGGTCTGGCCAACAATGCCCTGACTGCAATCAGCGGCGACCAGGCCGCTAAGCCAGGCCACGCCCTGATGGACGACCACGCGACTGAGTTTGGTGTTGCTGTCGATACGTTGGATGCTGTTCATGGCGTCTCCGGACTTAGATCGTGATTGGATTGACTCGCCAGTTGCGCGAGCGTGATGGGTTTTAGCGGCGGGCGAACGCGGTAATAGCCGACCACAGACGGCGACACTTGGCGCTGCTCGGCGATGACTTCGGTCACGCTCAGGCCGCACAACCGACCTTGGCAAGGCCCCATGCCGCAACGGTTGAAGGTCTTGGCCTGGCTAGGGCCGAGACAACCAAACCGAACATCGGCGCGGACCTGGCCGGCGGTGACCTCTTCGCAACGACAGACGATCACCTCGTTGTGGGGAATGCGGTTTTCCACCTGCGGACGGTATAAGGCATCAATCAACGGCCGGGCGGCCATGCAGCGCGCCAGTGCGCGCTGAGGCTCACGGGCCAGATGGTCGCGACGCGCGCTCTCCAGCCGTTGCAACTGGCTGGCCACGGCAAGGGCCACCAGCCGACCTTCCTCCTGCGCCGCCAGTGCACCGCCGATGGCGCCACCGTCGCCGGCGATAAACACCCCGGCAAGGCTGGTTTCACCCCACTGGTCGCGATCGGCACGCCAGCACAGTTGCGCATCGCTCCACTGGTGGCGCATGCGCAGGGACCAACTGATCTGGGTATTCGGCACCACACCTTGATGCAGCAACACTAGGTTGGCGGGTAACCGATGGATCTTGCCGCCGCTGCTGAAGCAGAATGCCTCGGCGCACTCAGCGCCTTCGATGCGCAGCGCTCGCGCCCCTTGG
>TARA_R110000868_G_scaffold132461_3_pt1 | contig 17744 bp, 11 predicted proteins | sample TARA_R110000868 | Tara Oceans TARA_R110000868 (sample SAMEA4397489) | marine metagenome | biome: Polar Biome; feature: [SRF] surface water layer (ENVO:00010504); material: water (ENVO:00002006), including particulate matter (ENVO:01000060) such as... | depth 5 m | reverse complement strand
GAGCCAGAGTTCGGATAAGAATCCTAATCGTGTTAGCGGCGGCTTAAAAGCACAAGGTGCCGATCACTTTACTATGATAGCCGAGAATGGTATGGAACAACAAATACCTACACAGCGCTATGTACAGAGTTTGGAAGAGCAGTCAAGAAAACAGCGAGCAGCTATTACCGTCCTAGAACGTAAGCTAACTCGCTGTGAAACTGCTATTGAACAGCTAAAGGGTATGATTAGGCCTTCTTAGGCTTACGACCACGTTTTTTAGGCTCAGTTGCTTTAATAGCAGCAGGTTTTTTAGAAGCAGTCTTTGGGGCTGCTTTTTTAGTGGCTGTTGCTTTAGGTTTTGCAGTAGCCTTCTTTTTAGTTGGTTTTGCATCATCGTTAGCAGCTACCAAAGGTAACGGTGTAGTCTTGATGGACTCTGGATCTTTAAAAAAAGCAGCGATTTCGTCCATATCAGCTGTTGGTGTAGGATTTTTAGATCCTGTGAAAAGGGTTTTAATCCAATTTAACATAATGTTTCCTCCTTAAGGATAAGTATTTACAACAAGGAGAAATAATATGATTAAAAACTGGATTATAGCTAGACTAAGCGAACGTACTACATTAGACGGTGCTATTTTAATAGGCGCTGGAATTGCGTTCTTAATTTTTAAGCCGATTGCAAGTTTAGTAGCATACGGTGCTATTGCGTATGGTGCATGGACTCTTTGGAAGAAAGAAAGTTAATTGATACAAGTAACCCCAGCAGCTAACGTACAAATTAGTAAACTATGCCAAGAACACAATTGTTATGCAATTACGTTAGGTGTTAAAGGTGGAGGGTGTGCTGGATTTGAATACGAATGGGGTACTGCACAAGTAGAAGACATTGGTCCAAATGACTTTGGCGTTGAATGTGATATGGGAATGTTTGTAGTAAACAGTCATGCTGTTGTTTTTTTAGCAGGATCAACTATTGATTATAAAAAAAGTATCATTGGTGCGTCATTTGACATACAAAATCCTAACGCACAATCAGCATGTGGCTGCGGAGTCAGCGTAAACTTTAATGTTTAGAGTTTACTAATATCTAAATCACTAGATGCAGACATATTCCAAACTTGTTTGCGTTCTACACCTTTCTTTTGAGCAAAAACCTTACTATCACAGTTCTTACATACGTGAAAGTAGTTATTGCTTAAACGCTTTGGATCCATACTTCCTCGAGGTCTTGTAAATTCTGTATCACAACTGTCACATCGCAATACAACATGTGTGCAGTTACGCACGTATTCATGCGACTTTCCACACTTTGAAGTACGTACATGCTTAGTTTCTTTTTGAAATTCTTTTATAAACATATTGTATTTACATTAAGATTATAAAATGATACGATAAATAACTGTACAAGCAAATTTATAAGCGGAGCACAAATCATGGCAAGACAAGACGTTAACATTGGCGTAGAGGGTAATGACGGCACAGGCGATAGTATTCGCGAGTCATTTCGTAAAGTAAACGAAAACTTTAATGAAGTTTACGCAGTATTTGGGCAAGGCGGTAGCATTGCATTTACTGCACTTAGTGATACACCTGCTGAATTAACTCCAAATACAATCCCATTAGTTAATGCTGCTGGTGATCAAATTCAACTAGTAGATTTAGTATCAAACACAGCACTAGGTGCAGCAGCTGATACTATTACATTTAGTTATAGTGTACCAGGTAAGCTGGTTATTTCAACTGCATTCACACAACTAAACGATGACAATGCTCCTTCGTTATCAAAACCGTTGTACGGCGGACTAAATGCAATCGGTGGAGTAGCTGAGCCAAGTCAAGCAGCAGCAGATGCACTTAATATAATTCATAATACTAACCTAGCTGCTGACGACCTTGTTATTACTAAAGGATTTGCTGATAGACGCTATATAAGTTCTGGACTTCCTATTCGTGTTGCTAGTGAGCCAGTTAATCAAAATAGTTATAAACTAACAATTAATGGATATTCACAAGGATTTGTAGAAGTATTAGGCCATGGCTATGATACTGGAATTAACGGAACTGAATTTGTTTTTGATTCTATTTACACAGATCCTGAAGATTTAATATCTGAAATATCAGTAACTGACGTAGTTGCTGGTAGAACATACAAGATTTTAACATTAGGTAATACTGATTTTACAGAATACGGAGCTAGCTACAACAATGCAGGCGAGGTATTTACAGCTACTTTAAGTAGTTTGCCAGGAGGAGGCGTTGTTAAGCCAGTTTACTTTTTGCGCTATGTTGACAACGACACACTATCAGTATTTTTTAATAAAACTGCTGCATCTTATGTAAGCGACCTTGACGCCTACGCAGGCGGTAGCGGATGGAATGAAGTTAGTCCAACTACTATTGCAGAAGATGATATTCATCTTCTTAGTGACGCTTCTGTAGATACTTCGCTAGAAGGCAACTTCTTAGGCGATGTTGCTATGCCACGTAAAAGTATTGTACGCAGACAAGGCGATACAATGGAAGGGATACTTACACTTAGTGACCACCCGGGGGACTTAGAAGGGTTTGGTACTCCAAACGGTGCTGACGATTTACAAGCTGCTACAAAATACTATGTAGACAGTGCAGCATATGCATCGACGACAAATTTATATGTAAGTACAGACGGCGATGATAGAATGATTGGTGTTCCGCCAGGCAAAGAAGGTTCATCATTACAGTATGCATATCGCACTATTAATGCCGCGGCGCAACGTGCTGATGAAATTATTAGAACGTCTGAACCTGAACCAGGTCCGTACATGCAAACAGTTACTAATGAGAACGGAACAGCATTTGCAGAAGTTACTAGAGCAAATATTGTTACTCCTGTGAATCAGCAAACACGATTCTTGTTAGAACAAAACAGAGAGTATATGATAAAAGAAATTTCTGGATATTTGAAATTTACATATCCAGAATTTGTTTATAATATTGATTTATGTGAGCGTGACACTGGTTTAATTATAGATGCAATTGCATTTGATATTAGTAGAGGACTGGCAGCTAATTCTTTAACTAGAACTGCGGCCGAACGTTATTATTCAAGCACTTCGGCTCGCTTTGCTATTACACAGCAATTAACTGAAACTGTTGATTCCATTAACACTTTAAAAGGTATTACTGATGCCATCTTAAACGATAATTTATATAGAGAAAAATCAGTTAGTCTTGTTACAAGATCCGGAACTAGTAATGAGCGTGCTCGGGTCACTACTGTAACTGCTCACGGATTACAGGACGGTGAGCAGGTTACATTTAAAGACATGGCAGGTATGACCGAAATTGAAGGACAAACTGCTTATATTAAAGTAATTAGTGATACAGTATTTGAACTTTATATAGATCCAACACTATTAACACTATGGGACATTAGTTCTTATACAAACTATACTATTGGTGGAAGAATTGGTGTTGTTTACCAACCTAGAAATACTGCGTTTAATAGTATAAAAGAATTGCCATATCTATATAATAACGTCGGAATATACGACCCAGATGATATAGGTATTCAAGCAGCTACTGGTGCTATTACTGGTGCAGGTAACGGCTTGTTTGATTTAATAACAACTATTATGCAGTTTGGCATTGATGCTGGGCCGGGCGTAATTAACGGAAGTAACTATATACTTGTTTTAAACAACGGTACTACAAACAATTACGTTGATCAAGCAAACCCTGATAATACAGATACGCTACCGGGTAAAATTATGGTAGGTAAGATATCTGGTGCAAAAGGTCGAATTGTTAAAGTAACAAATAACGACGGAACTGAAGGTTCTAATAAAGACTCATTTGAATTAATTCAGTTAAACGGTAAGGACTTTGTAATAGGCGAACCTGTTGAATTTGGTAACTTTGTTAGAGAAAGACAAGTTGGTATTTTAATTGAAAGTGGAATCTATGAAGAAGACTACCCTATTAGAGTGCAAGCAAACGTTTCAATTGTTGGAGACGAATTTAGACGTGTAATTATTCGTCCTAAGAAACGTGTATCTCAATCTAAATGGGCAGATATGTACTTCTTCCGCGACGCGGAATTTGATGATATTATAGTTGCTACTAACGGTGCACCATTCTATAACCAAGCAGATAAGTTGCAAGGGTACTTTGGTCGTCATTACTTAACTGATGTAGAACGTCCAATGAATGTCGGAAGTACAGTTCTTAACGCAGGAAAGTATTCCAATGCAGCGGCTGCATTAAAAGCAAACAAAGAGTTCATGCAAAGAGAAGTGTTATATTATATTGACACTAATGCGCAGGACTTGCTTTATAACAAAATAACGTGTGAACGTGACTTAGGATTGATGCTAGACGCTATTAAGTATGACGTTGCGTTAGGAACTAACTATAATCAAGTTGCTGCAGGCTCAGCATATCAACGTGCAAGTAATGCATATAATCTATCTTACGAACAAACTAATACGCTTGCTGCTATAAATGAAGCAAAATCAAAAGTTTCTACACTATCTGAAGTAGCAGCAGACTCGACTGCAATTAACAGAGCAAATGCAGGATTTACTGAAATAGTAGATATTATCGAAAATAATACTGCTGATGCATTAACTTTTCCAGTACCTGGGAGTTTGCCAACTAGTAGTGCAGATGATGCTGCAACAAGACTACAAAATAACAGACTGTTCCTCCAAGCAGAGATTATAGCATATATTGAAGAAATATTTCCGTTCTATGATTATGATATCGCAGAGCGCTCTACTGACGTTGGTTATATTGTAGATGCTCTAACATATGATATACTATATGGCGGAAATAGTGCAACACAAACTACTGCAAGAGCATATTATGTTGGCGGCATTAGTCAGTTTGCTATTGGAGAAACTAACAAAATATCATCAGCATATGACAGATTAAAAGTAGTAGTCGACGAAGTTGTTCGTGGCGTTACTGTTACTCCTTCTACAGGCAATACAGAAAGCCAAGTAACTAGCGGTGATAATGCCTCTACAACAGAAGGCAATTTGCTAATAGCATTAATTGAAGATAATATTATTAAAGTATTAGACGATCAGAACACTGCTGGATTACCAGATGTTATATATCCACTTATTAGTTGGGTAGCAGCCGGTACGCTTGCTGCTGCAAATGCAATTAGTACAAACAAAGCTGCTATTACTTCTGAAGTAATTGACTTTTTAGACGCAGAAATTACAGGCAACTTTATTTACGACACTGCTAAATGTTCTAGAGATGTCGGGTTAATTGTTGATGCACTTGCTATTGACTTACTAAAAGGCGGACAAGAGTATACTCTGCAAGCACAAGGCGAGTATTATTCAAACTATATCTTACAATTTGATGCAAGTCCTATTATGCCTGGAAACTTTGGCGGGCAGCAAACTATTACCAAAGCTGCTATCGAGCATATTGCTACAATAGCATCTGACATACTAACAGGAGTTGCTCCGACTGCCAATACAGAAATATTGCCAGATATTTCAAAAGGTGCAGCAGAGTTATCTACTAATACAATTGTTAATCAACTAATAGACGTAATTACAATAGCATTTACACCAGAATACAATCCACCAAAGCGTAACGATGAAAACGGTATGGACGTATTCTTAATGAATGACGCTACTAGAGTACAAAATGCAACTGTACAAGGACACGGCGGTTTCATGGTTGTACTTGATCCAGAAGGTCAAGTATTAACTAAATCGCCATACATACAAGTCGGTTCGTCATTTAGTAAAAGTTCTAACGCAAAACGCTTTAGAGGCGGAATGTATGTTGATGCATATGTAGGTAATATACCTGCTTATATTCCAGAAACAATTAATACAGGAACTTATAACGGACCAGGGCTTGTTTCTGGGTCAGGCGGATTAGAACTATGGATTCAGTCAGAACTTGGCCAGGGGCTGTTTGTACGCCCTCCGCAACTACCGTGTCCGTTTTATGTAGACGGCAGACGTTATCAAGTTAATGCTATTTCTGATTATGACTCAGGAAACGGCTGGTGTAAGATTTATTTAGATGCTAGATCAAACGACGGTGCTGCATACGATCCAACACAATTTGTATCAGAATTTAATACACAAATTGTACAGTCAAACGGTACTTCGATTAATGCAAGAAATATATTCCTTCAAACTGCTGGTAACCGTTCGATGCTGGGCAATGACTTTACACAGATCAACGATCTAGGATACGGTCTAGTATGTAACAACGGTGCGCTATCGGAAATGGTTAGTATGTTTACATACTACTGCCAAGTTGCATACTATTCTAAAAACGGCTCGGAGATTCGTTCTACAGCAGGCTCAAACGGTTATGGTAAGTTTGGTCTAGTTGCTGAAGGTGCCGATCCAAACGAGATTCCAGATCAAGTTACTATACTCAATCCAATGTGTTTCCCTGCAAAAGTATACACTACAGGCACACTCACTAACGATCTTGATGCTACATCAATTACTGTTACAGACATGCGTTATCCGCCAACTTCTAGCTCAATTATAACAATTGATCACGGCGGCGTTATTGGAGTTCTAAATTATCTTGTTGCAGCAGTAACTAATCTATCCGACTTAGACGGCGACGGGATTAATTTTGAAATAGGTGATGAACAATCACCTAATACACAAACTTATAATAGAATTGTTTACAAACTAGATCTAAGAGCAGACGACAATAGTACTACTGATTTCTTTGGAAGCCTACGTGACACTGTTGCAGATGGCACGTTGATAGACTTTAGAAATAACTATACTCATATTCTTGACGGAGTTAAAAACAGAGAAAAACTTACAACTCGTCCGTCAACAGCTATTAACTTCGACGAATCAGATTCAATTACATATAGAAGTTTAAGTTTTGCAGCACAAGATTCTTTAGGAAATACTTTACCAGAGACTCAAGTGTTAACAGGTTTTGAAATTGGCTACGCATTTGTTAGCTTAGAAATTGATACTGGAAACTTAGCTGGGTACGGTGGCGCACAAGGTGATACAGTTATTGCTGTTAAAAATGTAGGAGTCACTCCTAGTGTTGCATTGCAATTAACAAGAGACATTGCAGGATTACAGCCTGGTGATGCTGGTTACGCCGGCGGTATGATTTTTACTTGGGCAGGTAAAACCCATAAAATTGTAGAGTATAATGATAGTGGTGCTTTTAGCTACATTGCTATAGAAGATGCAGGTACTAATATTAATGCATATGCTGGAGCAGGTATAGCACTAGGCTTTAGTCCAACTGATAGAGTACTACGTTGCGGTCTTAATGAAGGCGCTACTGCTGAAATTACAATTTTTATATCGTTAGTAAGAGCTACGGGGCACGACTTTACACAAATTGGTTCAGGTGGTTATAATGATAGTAACTATCCGTCGGTATTGTTTGGTGATCCTGTTGCCGGCAATTTATCTGAAATTGATTACTGGACGGATGCTCCAGTAGCATCCGAGGCGCAGGTTTGGGAAAGACGTAAAGGTCGAGTATTCTGGATGAGTACAGACCAAAACGGATTCTTCCGTGTAGGTAAATTCTTTAGTGTAGACCAAGGTACAGGTGATATTGAATTCTCAGGAGAAATTGGTATTACAGGTGCTAACTCGTTGGGCTTTAAGCGAGGCGTTACAATTACTGAATTCTCAGCAGATGATACATTTAGTGACTTCTCGGGTACTGCTGTACCAACTGAACGTGCAACTGGTAACTTTATAAACAGGGTACTTGGTTGGAATGTGCAGTCAGGAAATCAAATACAAGCACCAGGTGCTGGAGGTAACAGAATCGGTCCTGGAGTAGTAATGCTCAACGGTTCTACTCAAATGGAAGGCGACCTAGACATGGGTGCGCAGCAAATTACTAACCTTGGACTTCCGGGGTCTGACGGAGGTGCTGCTACTAATAAAAATTATGTCGATGGCAAAGTTAGTGCATACGATCAATTAGAAGATTTGCGAAATATTGAATTTAATAGTATTGCAAAAGATGACATTTTAGTTGCTACTGGTAAAAAACGTATTATTACAACTACAACTAGTGGCGGCAACTGGACTGTTGGCAATACTATACAAAACGGTGGTGTAACTAAAACTGGTACAATTGTTGATGTTGAAACATACGTCGACGCAATTCTAGGAAGTAGTTTGAAAGTAACATATACTCCGATCACAGGTGTATTTGGCGCTGGAGAATCATTAACTAACGGTATTGCAACTGCTACAGTAATTGAAAATCCAATCAATGAAGTTGCTAACGCAGTTGAAGCAGGAAGCAGTGTCATTGAGGTAACTGTTAATAGAGAAGCAGCACAAACGACAATCGACTTCCAAATTAAAAATGATACGATTATCAATGCTGATGTTAAGTCAGATGCTGCTATTTCACAATCAAAACTTGCAATGCAAAGTGCAAATACATTTGATGAAAATAACGCAGTTACAGGATGGGACGGTAGTGCTGGTAAAGTACAATCTGATTTAGGACTTGCTAAGTTTAGTGATGAAAACTTTGAAACTACTTCGGGTTACGTTCGTATTAAAAATAACGGCTTAGTATTTGCTGAACTACAAGACGTAGCACAGTATCAGTTATATGGTAGACAAACATCTAGTACAGGTGATCCTGAAGCAGTAGCATATAGTGACGCTGTTAAGTACGGTGCTGGTCTAGAAGACAGAGACTTTAACAATGCAGAATGGACTATAACAACCGGGTTAGTTAAATTAATTTTTGCTACTCCAGTAACAGTTGGTGATGGTAACATATTGACGCAAGGCAGTGCATCTGGTACTGTACAAGGTGACGTATACTTAGGAACATCTGTATACTTGCGCAATGTAACAAATACATTTACTAATTCAACTGTTGTCACAAATACAGAAAATAGTCAAAACTTAGGAACACCTACTACAGCAACATCTACTAACTTACTAGGTAAAGCACTTATTAAAACTGAAGATGGCAGTTATGCTACAACAACTATTGCAACAACTGGCTCTGCTGACACTATTGTTAGACGAGACTCGAATGGTGCAGTAGATGGTGCAAAAATTAAAGTAGGTGGAAATGACACGCTAACTTTAAGCGGAACTACCTTGCAAGTAAAAACTCCTGGTGCTGCTACAATATTTACAGCAGCAGGAACTACTAGTGGAACTTTACAAACTAAGTTTCCGGGCAGTATTAATGTAGGCGGCCTTACAAATAATGTTGGAAACGATGCATTTGCACAATCTTCTGCGCAATCAGGCGGGTTTAACAATAAAGGATTTGTTGCTACTAACTGGGTGTACACAAACTTTATTGAAGCTGCAAGCGAATCAGGTACGCAGTCAAATGTAACAACTGGTATTAGTTTAGGCTCTGGTAGTACATATACCGGTCATGCTGATAACGTGATACTAATGGTTGCTGGTGGTAGCCCAAGAATTACCATTAGTGATACTGCTATATCTATGACAGAACCTACAACGTTTAGTGACGGGGTAACTATTAGTGCAAGCGGGCTAGGTGTTACTGGCGGTGATGTATCTGTTACTAATAACTTAACAGTCGGCAGCACTGCAACATTTAACGGTAATGTCGATTTAGGTAATGGAACTAGTGATACTATTACATTTACTGGTAGAATCGATAGTACAGTTAATCCAAATGCGAATAGTACAATTAATCTAGGCGCAACAGCACTAAGATGGAATACTGTTTATGCAACTACGTTTAACGGAACTGCAACAACTGCAAGATACGCTGACTTAGCAGAAAAATATGTTGCAGATGCAGAATACGAACCAGGAACAGTGCTAGTATTTGGCGGAGATGCTGAAGTTACAATGACTGATGCTAAGGGAGACCGTAGAGTAGCAGGTGTTGTTTCAACAAATCCAGCTTATTTAATGAACAGTGAACTAGATGCGGTAAATACAGTAGAAGTTGCACTTGTTGGTCGTGTTCCTTGTAAAGTACTAGGTAGTGTACAAAAAGGCGACTTGTTAGTAACTAGCGCAATTTCAGGATATGCTGTTGTTAACAACGATCCTAAAATTGGTACAGTAATAGGTAAAGCACTTGAAGCTAAAACGGACGGCGGCAAGGGTATAATTGAAATAGTTGTAGGAAGAGCATAATGGCAAATAGATTTCCACTCGTAATAGATACAAGTGACAGTAACAAAATTAAGGAGTTACCGGTCGGCGACTCTTTGGACTTAACTGGCTCAGGCATAATTAATGCAGCAAGCATACAAACTAACGGAGCAATAACTGCACAGTCATTGTCTGTAAATGGACAAACGCTTAGTGCTGTTGCGTTAAGTGGAAATTTTGCAGATCTTGACGGAGTTCCGACAGGATTTAGCGGTAGCTACAACGACTTAATTAATAAACCAATTATACCTAACACTACTCGTGATTTAACAGATGTTGGAGACATTGCTCCTAGCGAAGGTGATATACTACAATTTAATAATTTATCCGGACAATACGAACCCACTCCGCTTAGTGCAACATACGATATTGGAACTGCTACGTTAGGAGATATCGGAGGAGTACTTTTAGTTGGAGATACTACTAATAAGTTTTTAAAGTATTATTCTGGAGCTTGGAGAGCTGCAAGTGTTACATATGCAGAAGTTACAAATAAGCCAACCACGCTTGCTGGCTACGGAATTACAGATGGCGGCGGCGATGTAACTGGCACAAGTACAACAACTTTCACAAACAAGTCGGGTAACATTAGTCAATGGACTAACGACTCAAATTATTTAACAAGTGTTCCAGCGCAAACATTCGCAAGTCTAACAGGAACTCCTACAACAATAGCAGGATACGGCATTACCGATGTCCCTGCAAGTTTATTAGATTTAGGAATCACAGACGGCCCTCCGATATCGGTGTACGGCGCAGTGCTAACATCTAATGGGTATGGAACATTTACATTCAAAGAGCTGCCCGATATCCCTGCAAGTTTATTAGATTTAGGAATTACAGACGGTGACGCAACGCTGCCATTCCCCCAAGTGCTAACAACTAATGGGTTTGGAACATTTACATTTAGAGATTTACCTGAAACTGTTGGTAATTTTACACTTGCAGCAAGTTTTATTGACACAGATGATTCAAGTCAAATTACAATTGTACCTTCGGTGCGTATACAGAGCGATTTAGAAGTTGACAATTCATTAACAGTAAACAATGACCTAATAGTAAACGGAAACATTGTAACTAAGTCTGCAGAAGCACCAGAAGTATTTTCTGAAACATCAATTTTTCTAACTGCTACTACTAGAGTAGAAGTAACACAAAGTCCATTTAAACTTGCAAGTTTTACAGATGCTGAACGAGATGAGTTAACTGCTGAAAATGGAGATATGATTTATAATGCAACTAATAATCGTCCAGAGATGTATGTAAACGGTGCTTGGAAAATTGTTGACACAAGCCCGATAGTATAAGGAAATAGAATGTCAGAACAGTATTATACGTTAGGTACAACGCAAGCAGATCATTTTGATACAGTACACGATGAACTTACAGATGGCACATTGCTAGGTAGAGCTGTAGAATGCACAGATCATAAAAATCACAGTCCGACAAAAGGTGAATTTCTCTTAACCGAAGCAGAGTCTGAAACTTTAAGAGCAGACGATCGCATACTATTCATAAACTTAACTCCTGCAAGATACCCAGAAATATTTAACGCAACTGAAGATGATTTGCGTATGGATATACAAGGCAGCAGGTACAACCGTTACGGGAAACCAGTTCGTAATTACTATTACTGGGCCAGCACAGGTGGCTCGATAAACGTGGATTTCACACCCGCAGAAGAAGAAGATGTAAGTAGAGCAAGTAGTCAGCTAATACGACCAGGGCAAAAAAGAAGTCCTTGGATTGCACAAAAAAATCTAGAATATGTCGCATTTATTAAAGATCCTGTACAAAAAGGTGCAGGTGAAAATGTAGATGTTATATGTATGGACAATGGCTCCTGGATCGGGCATGTTGAATTTATTAATCCTAACAGAGTAAACTTTGATAAAGGAGCAGCACTAAACCCTCAAGATTATACTGGAGGGAATGTATTGCCCGGCAACGGATACTGTGATGTGCTAGATGTGTTATTAGATGGTCCATACTATATTGATCCAGATTGGTTTAATGCAGATGCAGGATCTAGATTAGAAACACGTTGGGATGGGACAATTGTTCCTACAGAAACTGCTGCACATAATTGGTGGGGAGACAGTACACAGCGTAGTGCAGAGTTTGCACCCTTTGGTAATATACTTGTAAACACTAACTACACTAGGGCCGGATCACACGGTTCTAACTCAGCGTATCCTACAAGTGCAACTGCCGATCACGGAACTCAATGTGCTAGTTTATTATACGGCCGCACACACGGTTGGGCATACAATGCAAATAAATGGCATATGAATCTTTATAGCAATGAAAACATCGGTAGCTTTGAAATAGGTTTTGATTTATGTAAAATATTCCATCAATATAAACCTGTTAACCCAATATACGGAACACAAGATCCTACAATAGGATCTAACAGCTGGGGATTTAGAGCCACCAAGTCATCTAGCCACTATTATTTTCAAGGTGATTTCGTTGGCACAGAATATTCTGCAGCACTGCCACCTCAGTTTTTGCGGTGGCTGGGTTCTTGGGGTGACGGCGGCCGGTGGAAATCAGAAATGTATAATAACTCGATGACGCAAGCAGGTAACGAATTAATTGATAGTGGATTTATTTTTGTAGCAGCAGCAGGAAACTCAAATCAGACGCAGGTCAACCCAGATGACCCTAATTATGATAATCATATTAGTAATGGTTCGTTTGACGGTGTTTATAGTAGTGCCGGTGGCCAGTTATTTAGTGAGTTCGGTTATACTGTAACAGGAACAACCAACAGGAGAGGTTTCCCACAACACATAGGTAAAACCCAAAACCTAACACTCGCAGGCAATACGGATGTTAAGTTTCCTGCCATCATGATCGGCGCATTGGATGACGCTTTTAAGAGTATAGGCTCTAGGTATCCGAAGTCAGAGTTTAAAGCTAGATACAGTGATATGGGTAATGCCATTGATTTGTATGCTCCGGCCGACGGCACACTAGCTGCAACAGTAGGTACATATGGAGTCGATGTTGAACGATTTGATGATTCGTATAGTACACTTAGTACACTACAAGATTGTAGAGACTCACGCTTTAGCGGAACGTCAGCAGCATGTCCAGTTGCCGCAGGATTTTTAGCAACTATCCTGCAATATAACAGAGGCTGGACATATGAAGATTTACGTAGTTGGATACAAACTATGGAATTACAAACTACCGGAAATGGGTATGATTACCCTGACTCCAATCCTGACGCACCTTTCAATCCGTATCGTAAAGCCGCCGACTTTTACGACGACCTTAGAGCTACTACTCCTGATGATGCGTCGTGGAGTGATGTAGAACGATTACAGGGCGGCGATGCTCGAGTATTATACCTTGCACCTTTTCCTATAAGTACGCCGCATCCAAATGCGCGACCAAAACGTGTAGTAAATGGACCATTAAATTTAAATGGTGCTATTAGCATTAGATTTGGTAACAGATAAATATATAAAACGGAGATACTTTTAAATGGCGATAACAACAATTAATGTAGGTAACATTGCAAACGATGGTACTGGTGACGATCTTCGTGAAGCGTTTATTAAAGTAAATGATAACTTTAATGAAGTTGACTCTCGCCTAGTAGACACTGCCACTACAGCTACAAACTTAGGTGTAACTGGAGAAGGTGTATATGCTAGTAGTATTAATGGAACATTACAATTTAAAAAATTATTACCAGGTGCAAATACTAGTTTAATTTCTAACGACGAATCTATTACTATTAGCTCAGTCGGCGGAATGAGTGAATTATTAGTTGCTGCTGACGAAGGTGGCGCAATTGTTAGTCCTACTAATTATTTAGGATTGAATGGCAGTGGCGGTATTACTACTAGAGCTAGTGGCAACAATGTTATTATCGAGTTAAACAATACCGGAGTACTGTCACGAGACACTGCTCCTACGCTTAGTGCAAATTTACAAGCAAACAATAAGAATATTCAAAATGCTAATGTAGTTAGTGCAACATCATTTGTTGGCGACTTAACAGGAAATGTACACGGAGTTGATATCCGTACAATTAATCAGTTCTTTGTTGATTATTGGGATTTTGGTGATATAATTGATCGCAATAACTATGATTCTATTATAGAGTTTATGATGAAAGATTATGTTGTAGACTTTGGTGACCTAATAGGAACAGGCAAGAAAGAATTCATTGTTGACCTAGGCTCGATAAGTACGTAAGCCGATAAATACTGTACGGAGAACGTATAGATGACAATTTGGACACAAAGATCTGGCAGTAAACTAGCAATACTTCAGGAAAGAATAACGACTACGGTAAACTTACCAGTAGACAATTCTGCGACTATAACTTTAATAGGCGGCCAACTTCCTAAAGGGCTACGACTAAACGGCTCGATATTAAAAGGAACTCCTTTAGAAGTTCCACGGAATACAGTATATCGATTTGTACTAAGGGCTAAATTAAACGGTGCCACAGAAGATAGAACGTATTCAATCGAAGTGCAAGGCGCTGATGAACCTGTTTGGATAACTAAACCAGATTTATTACCAATTGGTGCAAATGGAACTTACTATATTTTAGATAGTACTCCAGTAAATTTTAAATTTGATGTAATCGACCGTGATACTAGTTCCGGGCAGAGATTGCGTTATTTTATTGGAAACAATGGCGGAGAGCTTCCGCCAGGACTAACAGTAACCGAAGATGGTTACTTAGTCGGAGTAGTTGATCCTGTACTTGCACTAGAAAAAATAGCAAAAAGCGGCGTATATGACGAGAGCAATTTTGATCGATTCCCATACGATTTTAGTATAAAAAGTTCACAAGGTTATGACAGCTTTTATTACGATGTAACAATTTACGATTACGCAACACCTACTAACGTTCCTAAGAAATTAAATCGTTTCTACCAGTTTACTGTAAGCGTAAGTGACGGTGATACTATTGCACAGAGAACATTTCGTATCTATGTCGTAGGCGATGACTTTTTACGTGCAGACAATACAATCATGCAAGTTGGAACTGGCATATTCACAGCAGACAATACGCACATTAGAACACCGATATGGTTAACTCCTGGTGACTTTGGTTACCGTAGAGCTAATAACTACATAACTTTATTTCTAGACGTCATCGACCCTAACAGTTTAACTGGGGTTGTAACATATAGCTTAGAATCAACAAATGACGATGCTACTCCTAGTACGCTGCCCCCTGGAACTATACTAGATACTTCAAATGGTGAAATTACAGGTAAGGTTCCTTATCAGCCGAGCGTAACCAAAGAATATAAATTTACTGTTAAAGCTACTCGGTTAACTGGTAACAGTACTGAAAGAGCTAGCACAACTAAAACGTTTATTGTAAAGCTATTAGGAGAAGTTAATAGTGAAATTACCTGGAATACTAATCCTGATTTAGGGGACATTGCTAGTAACTATGTTTCTACGTTGAGCGTTGTTGCAAAAACTACAGTTCCTAATGCTACATTAATATACTCGTTATCAAGTGGTCGGTTGCCGCCTGGATTAGAACTTTCTTATGATGGCGAAATTATAGGTAAGATTAACAGCTTTGGAAGTTCTAATAAATTAGGCTTAACTGTATTTGATAACTTTAATTTAAAGTTAGATGGAAATACAACTAGCATTGATAGAAACTACACATTTACTATTAGTGTAAGAGATCAATTTGGGTACAGTGCATCTGAAAGAACTTTTAAGATAAAAGTTGCAGATCCGGGTGACAAGTTATATAGTAATATATATTTCAAACCGTTGTTAAAACAATCTCAACGAATTGCTTACAGCAATTTTGTAACCAATCCGGCAATATTTAATCCTGAATACATATACCGTCCTAATGATAAAGAATTTGGCTTACAACGAGATATAAACTTATTAGTGTACTCTGGCATTGAAACTGTTCTTGCAGAAAGATACGTAGCTGCAATGGCACTAAATGCTACACGTAAGAAATATAAAATTGGAAGTCTTAAAACAGCAGTTGCTAAAACTCCTGGAACTAATGATACTGTATATGAAGTTGTATATTTAGAAATTGTCGATCCATACGAAAAAGATGGTAAAGTACAAAAGGTTATTAGAATTAATAACAATAGTAAAATACTTGTAAATAGTATCAGTGCTACGCCTAATAATCCTAACTACGATACTATTTCAAAATCTGCAATTCCAGTAGGAACTAGATCTAATAACAATAATACTATTTACATCGATAACGAAATTGAAATACTTACTAGGTCAGGAGAAGTACGCTGGTCAATTGGTTATAATACATTATATGTTGAATTAAATGATAGTAGTAATATAGAAATTTTATATAGAAGAAGCTCTAGCACTAATTTAGCAAATCGTCCGGTTCCGACAAACACTGTGCGTACAGATAGCAATGCTGTGTTAGTTAGTGATCCAAATAAAATTACAAAATACGTTAGTAATATTAGTAATATTCGAACAGAGTTAAGAACGCTAGGTAGGACAGAACGCAATTATTTGCCTTTATGGATGCGTACACCGCAGCAAGATAGTATACAAGAATTAGGTTATACACTTGCAGTGCCATTATGTTATTGTTTGCCCGGCACTTCTGAAACTATTAAAGCTGCAATTAATTTTAGTGAATATAATTACAGACAGTTTGAATTAGATATAGATAGGTTATTAATAGACAGCACAGAAGGTGTTGGAGAACCAAAATACTTCGTATTTGCAAATTACGAATTTAACTTATGATAAATATTGTTGGAGATAAAAACAAATGGCAAGCCTAATAAACACAACAGACATTGATGCAGAATATCCAGTAGCTGGACAAGATAACGATAGCCAAGGGTTTCGTGATAATTTTAGTACAATTAAAGATAATTTTATTGTAGCGAAAGATGATATCGAAACACTTCAAGATACTACTGCAAAAATAAATGCAAACAACGACTTTAGTAATAATGAAATTACTGGAGCAGTTTTAACCGGTAATACTGAAAAAGTATATCCTGGTGGAGAACTAGTAAACGGATTAGAAATTAATTTTGAAAATGGTCCTTATCAAATTTTTACTGTTGACGGGACTGCCCAAGTAAAATTTACAGGATGGCCTGCAACTTTAAGATTAGCAAAAATTCGCATAGTTGTATCTGGAAACGGAACAGTAGAGTGGACAACAGACTCACCTGGTATTTTTAAATATAGCAGTAACTGGCCTGCACCGTTTACAGTAAATAATGCACTTGCTCCAAAGGTTATTGACGTCTGGACAGATGATGGCGGTTTAATTGTTTATGCTCAATACATTGATACATTCGCAGTTGCCTAATGTTTAATCCCCTTGTAGATAGTTTTGACTTATTAAGTGATTTGGAGATTGATGCAAAGGTCTCCGAACTAAGCCGTAAGTACTATATGTCAGCAAATCCCCAAGTGCAACAGCAAATTGCTGCAATATTAGATATGTATAGAGAAGAATCTCGTGCAAGACAAGCTAGAGCATATCAGCGCCAGTCTGATAATAATGGCGATAATTCACTTGACAGTTTAATAAATATAAGCTAAAATGTATACATGCTTATTAAAACTGACGAACTAGGTATT
>TARA_R110000868_G_scaffold340552_1_pt1 | contig 17766 bp, 17 predicted proteins | sample TARA_R110000868 | Tara Oceans TARA_R110000868 (sample SAMEA4397489) | marine metagenome | biome: Polar Biome; feature: [SRF] surface water layer (ENVO:00010504); material: water (ENVO:00002006), including particulate matter (ENVO:01000060) such as... | depth 5 m | reverse complement strand
TAATTTAATAAAATTAAATACAAGAGTGCTATTTTAGCCCAAAATAATTTTCTGTCCTAACCCCAAAATAATACATGAAAAGTATTGTCCTATTTGCTTCTGGCTCTGGTTCCAACGTTGAAAACATAGTACATTATTTTGACGCTAATCCTGATGTTTCCATTAGCTGTGTACTTTCCAATAAAAAGGACGCCAAAGTATTTGAAAGATGCAACAGATTAAATATTAACGCATTATACTTTAATAAACATTCTTTTTATAATTCGGACTGCGTTTTAAACATCCTCAAATCCTTAAGTCCAGACCTAATAGTATTGGCTGGATTTCTATGGAAAATTCCCGATAACCTCATCAATAGCTATCCCCATAAAATTATTAATATTCATCCCGCATTGCTACCGAAGTATGGCGGCAAAGGAATGTACGGCATGCATGTCCATGAATCGGTAAAGGACAATAACGAATCGGAAACGGGCATAACCATCCATTATGTAAACGAAAATTACGATGAAGGAGCCATAATTAAGCAGGCAAAAGTTACTTTGAGCCCCAAAGACACCCCTGAAATGATTGCCGAAAAGGTTCACCAATTGGAATATGAACATTTTCCTAAAGTTATAGAACAGGTATTAATGGGGATATAATGGCCAAAAAAGATAAATTTTATACGGTCTGGCAAGGAAGCCGCCCTGGAATATACTCCAGTTGGAAAGACTGTAAAGCTGCAATAACCAATTATAAGGGCGCACAATATAAGTCCTTCCCCACCTTTGAAGCCGCAAAAAAAGCCTTCAACGGCAATTATGACGATTATAAGGGCAAAAAAATTAATACCTCTCCACTTAGCAAAGAACAACTACAAAAAATTGGCGAGCCCAATTATAATTCCATTTCAGTAGATGCCGCCTCCAGTGGAAATCCAGGTATAATGGAATACAGAGGGGTGGATACCAAGACCAAAAAAGAATTGTTTAAACAAGGACCATTTAAACAAGGCACCAATAATATAGGTGAATTTCTGGCTTTGGTTCATGGACTGGCCTTTTTAAAACAACAGAATAGCAATAGAATATTATACACGGACTCCAAGACAGCCATGAGTTGGGTCCGAAAAAAAAGCTGCAACTCCAAATTGCCGGAGACACCCGAAAACAAAGTGGTTTTCGATTTGATAAGGCGGGCCATTACATGGTTGGAAAAAAATACCTACAACACTACTATAGTTAAATGGGAAACCAAGGCCTGGGGTGAAATTCCTGCAGATTTCGGGAGGAAATAGCCATTTCATCATTTTTTAAAATTTGATTTCCAATGCTATGGAATTGGCCGTTCAAAAACCTATCTTTGCAGCAAATTTCAAAATTTAATGGGCAAACTTTTAATTGTAGGCACCGTTGCCTTTGACGCTATAGAAACCCCTTTTGGCAAAACCGATAAAATCTTGGGAGGGGCCGCCACTTTTATAGGTTTGGCAGCTTCCCAGTTTAAAGTAAAATCTGCAATAGTTTCCGTTGTAGGAGAAGATTTTCCACAGGAATACTTAGATCTTTTGACCGCTAAAAATATTGATATATCTGCCCTACAAGTTATAAAAGGTGGCAAAACTTTTTTTTGGAGCGGCAAATATCACAACGATCTTAACTCTAGGGACACCTTATCCACAGAACTAAACGTTCTAGCGGACTTTAATCCCGTAGTTCCAAAAAACTTTAAAGATGCGGACGTATTAATGCTGGGGAATTTGCACCCAGGTACGCAATTAAGTGTAATTAATCAGATGGAGGAACGACCAAAGTTAATAATTTTGGATACCATGAATTTTTGGATGGACAATGCTCTTGAAGAATTAAAGGAAGTTATAAAGCATATAGATGTTATTACTATAAACGATGAAGAGGCCAGACAGCTTACCAGTGAGCACTCCTTGGTTAAAGCTGCCGAGAAGATTCATGTAATGGGCCCTAAATTTGTAGTGATTAAAAAAGGGGAGCACGGAGCTTTATTATTTCACAAAGCCAAGGTCTTTTTTGCACCAGCTCTTCCCTTGGAAGAAGTTTTTGATCCAACAGGGGCCGGTGATACTTTCGCTGGTGGCTTTGCCGGATATTTGGCAGAATCCGAGAATATAAGTTTTAATAATTTGAAGAGTGCCGTTATTCACGGTTCTAATTTGGCTTCATTTTGTGTGGAACGTTTTGGCATTGAAAGAATGCAGAGTTTAGAAAAGAAAGAGACGAACAATAGGTTGCTCCAGTTTAAGGAGCTGACCCAATTTGATATTGAATTACAATAAATATATGCCCTGGTCTAACGGGGCATTTTTAATTTAAAGTTACCATGAGCGACGCTATTAAGCATGAATGTGGAATTTCCTTGATTCGGTTATTAAAACCGTTGGAATATTATCAAGAAAAGTACGGATCTGCCTTTTACGGGGTAAACAAGATGTACTTGATGATGGAAAAGCAGCACAACCGAGGCCAAGATGGTGCGGGGTTTGCAAGTATTAAATTGGATATGGAAGCCGGCGAAAGGTACATGAGCCGGGTGAGGTCCATAGACCAACAACCTATACAGGACATCTTTGCACAAATAAACGAACGTATTAACACTGCCTTTAAAGAAAATCCAGAATATTTAAATGACGTGGCCAAACAAAAAAAGCACATTCCTTATATTGGGGAAGTACTATTGGGACACGTACGTTATGGAACTTTTGGCAAAAACAGCATAGAAAGCGTACATCCTTTTTTAAGACAGAACAACTGGATGCACCGTAACCTGATCGTTGCCGGTAATTTTAACATGACCAATGTTAATGAGCTTTTCGATAATTTGATCCAAATTGGGCAACACCCTAAGGAAAAGGCAGATACGGTAACGGTAATGGAGAAAATAGGCCATTTCTTGGATGATGCAGTTGCACAACTCTATAAGGATATTAAAAAAGAAGGTTTCAATAAAAGGGAAGCCTCTCCATTAATTGCCGAAAGATTAAATGTTGCCAAGATTTTAAGAAGAGCCGCTAAAAACTTTGACGGTGGTTATGCTATGGCCGGACTCTTGGGTCATGGCGATTCCTTTGTCCTAAGGGACCCTGCAGGAATAAGACCAGCTTATTATTACCAAGATGACGAGGTTGCTGTGGTAGCCTCCGAAAGACCAGCCATTCAAACGGTATTCAATGTTAACTTCGACGATGTCAAAGAACTTGATCCGGGACATGCCATAATCATCAAAAAAAATGGCAAGGTCAAAATAAAGAAAATTTTAGAGCCTACAGAAAGAAAGGCTTGTTCTTTTGAACGTATATATTTCTCCAGGGGAAGTGATAAGGAAATCTATCAAGAAAGGAAAATGTTGGGGAAATTACTCTTCCCGTTAATCCTGAAGTCGATAGATGAGGATATAAAAAATACAGTCTTCTCCTATATTCCCAATACTGCAGAAACCTCCTTTTTTGGGATGGTGATCGCGGCACAGAATTATATGAACAAAAAGAAGGAAGAACAAATTCTTTCTATTGGCAGAAAAATAACAAGGGAAGAACTGCACGAGATTTTGGAAGTGCGGCCAAGGATCGAGAAAGTGGCCATAAAGGATGCCAAACTCAGGACCTTTATAACTCAAGACAGCAGTAGGGACGATTTGGTTGCCCATGTCTATGATATCTCCTATGGGTCTGTGAAAGAAAATGATAATTTGGTAATCATAGATGACAGTATTGTTCGCGGAACAACCCTACAAAAGAGTATTCTTAGAATTCTTGACCGTTTATTGCCCAAAAAAATAATAGTGGTCTCTTCCGCACCTCAAATCCGTTATCCGGATTGCTACGGAATAGACATGGCCAAACTAGAGGATTTTGTAGCATTTAAGGCCGCCTTGGCCCTACATGAAGAAAGAAATACCATGGATATGGTGGAAGGAATCTATAAAAAATGTTTGAAACAAACCAACACCCAAGATTCCGAGGTTGTTAATTACGTAAAGGAATTCTATGCACCATTTACAGCCGATGAAATTTCTGCTAAAATTGGTCAATTATTAAGTCCACCAGATATTAAAGCAGAGGTTCAGGTTATATATCAAAATATAGAAAACCTTCATGAAGCCTGCCCAAAAAACTTGGGAGATTGGTATTTTACGGGTAATTATCCTACGCCTGGAGGCAACAGGGTAGTAAACAAGGCGTTTATCAATTTTTTCGAAGGGAAGAACGAACGGGCATATTAATAATTTCATCGATGAAGCGCAGGTTTTTATGCACTTCATCGATGAAATACACACTTTATCGTCTTTTTGTTCAAAAACCTACCATGCACATGTACATTAGTAATGCCATAGCATAAGTAGGTTAAGTTCATGGTAAGATTTGGGGCAAAAAAGGTGGAGACTTCTCCACCTTTTTTATTGGCCAAAATTTTGGGCCTTTTTTCCACCTTGTATTATATCTTGTATTTCCCACTGTTTAACGAATAAGCAGCATTTCAACTTATTAAAGAGACATTCATCTAAAACCTTTTTTCCACAAGAAGTATTACTATACTTTTGGAGGACCATAGCATAAGTAGGTTAAGTTCATGGTAAGATTTGGGGAAAAAGGTAGAGCTATGCTCTACCTTTTTATTTTTGGTAAAATCAATATTGGTATCATGTAAGCTTCACAATACCTTAATTACAAATTCCGATAGGCTTCATATAATAAACCGCAAATCATTCTAATAGTTATGTGCACATAAGACTCTTAACTGGATTTGAACAAACTCAATTAACAGACATTCTATATTCAATACTTTTTCCAAGGATGAAAAAAGTATAGGAAAAAATCTAGGCTGAGTTTACTTGTAACGTGTGCCCATTTTAAAAAAAAGTATTTCTGCTAAACGTGTTTCCCCTTTTTCCAACCATATTTTGCCAAATATTGGTTGCCACTCTCTATAGCACCATCCTCCAAATTGGTAGCCATGGTGTCGTTCCACCGATTTAAAAATCCGAAGAGGGATATAACGCCCAACATCTCCACAATTTCGCCTTCATCCCAATGTTTGTACAACTCCTTCTTTATTTTCGGGTTCATGGTATCAGGGACTTGGGAAGCCGCCAGGGCAAAGTCTAATGCCGCACGTTCAGCTTCTGAGAAGGCAGAATGTGTTCTATACTCCCATATATTGTTCAATTGCTCCTGATCCGCTCCGTAACGCTCGGCAGCACGAATGGCATGTGCCTGACAATAGCGACAGCCAGTGGCATTACTGCTTACCCAGGCCATCATACGTTTTAAAGCGGAGCTAACCTTGCCCTCATTTGCCATAACGGCCATATTCAGATTAATAAATGCTTTGGAAATCGCCGGCCGATGCTGCATTGTCAAAACAGAATTGGGACAGAATCCCAAAGTTTCATTAAAAAATTCAGCCAACTCTCTAGTCTCCGAATCATGATTGGCATCTAAAGGATCTACAAGGGACATGGTTTCTGAATTATGCTTATTTTTGACCTTTAAAAGTAACGAAAAAACACCTACATGACAAATCAAATCACTACCAAATGGCTTGGTAATATGGCCTTTGAAAGCAATAATCCTTCAGGGAACAACCTTATTATAGACGTAGCTCCAGAAAATGGGGGTGAAGGCATGGGATATAGGCCAAAAGCACTTATGTTAACTGCTTTGGCAGGTTGTTCAGGGCTGGATGTGGCCTCACTTATCAAAAAAATGAAACTGGAGGTTGAAGAATTTAGAATCGAAACTATTGCCAACCTAACAGAAGAGGACCCTAAATATTACGACAATGTATTGGTAGAATACCATTTTACAGGTCCTAACCTGAACGAAAAAAAATTGCAAAGGGCCGTTGACCTTTCAGTCGAAAAATACTGTGGGGTAATGGAAATGTTCCGACAGTTCTCCAAGATGGAGGTCAAAACCTATTTTAATAAACAATAATTGCTGCTTCAACCTTTCCCATGACCAAAAAAGTTTTATTTCTATTGATCGGTCTTATTTGGGCCCTTCAAAGCTCAAATGCCCAATTTAAAGAAAATATTACATCACATAAACAGGAAATCATAGTTACCGATCCTTCCAAAGGTGAAAATAGCTATAAAAGATGGGTTACTTTTCCTTCCAAAGACAAGGAAATCCGTCAGGTAATGCTCAATCTTACTTTTGAATGCCCCAACAATATGCGCTGTGCGGATTGGGATTATGTTGACCATATTAAAGTACGGCCAAAGAATGACACGGTGAGCTATGAAATTGCTAGAATGCTGACGCCATACGGTGGTAGATTTCAGCAAGACTGGCAATTTGATTGGAAGGTTGATATTACAGATTTTAGCCCCATTTTAAGGGACAGTTTGGAGGTAGATTACATCCACACAGGTTACGAGGATAACAAAACACGAGGATGGAAGGTTACCGTAGATTTCGAAATAACTTATGGCAAACCTGTTGCTGAGCCACTCGCATTATATAAAATTTACGATGGTAAATACAGTTATGGGGACAAAACAGATCCCATTGAAAATCATTTGGTCCCAATGACGCTAAAAGCCAATACCAAATCGACTTTCGGAAAGCTAAAGATTCAACAGACCGGACATGGAATGGATGCCAATGGGTGTGGGGAATTTTGTGATAAATACAGGCAAGTACTTTTTAATGGCGAGGTTATAGACACCAAGCAGTTGTGGATGCAATGTGGTGATAACCCTCTTTACCCACAAGCAGGGACTTGGATCTTTGATAGGGCCAATTGGTGCCCGGGTTATTTATTACAACCGGATGAGGTTAGTTTTGATACAAATCCCGGAAAGGAATTTACCATCGACCTTAATATGGAACCCTATGAAACCGAAGAGCCCAGTGCCAAGGAACTCCTTGTTGCCTATGTTTTGGAATATGGTAAAATAAACGCTGATCATGATGTGACATTAGTGGACATAATCGCTCCTTCCAATGAAAAAATACATAGCCGCCAAAATGAAACCGGAACATTACCACTTATCCGCTTCAAAAACAACGGCAAGAATAATTTAAAATCTTTTGTGGTCAATTATTATTTGGAGGGACAAAAACCTAAAAAATTTAGTTGGAAAGGAGACGTCCCTTTTGGAGAAACCGCCTTACTCACATTACCTGAAGAAATATTTAGTGATAAAAAAACGACCCGTTTTTTTGTGGAATTAAAAAGGCCGAATGGCAAAAGGGATGGATTTGAGGGAGATAACGCCAAGAGTTCGGTCTATACCACACCCAATATCTTACCGGTATCCAGTATCATTTATTTTAAGACCAATAACAAGCCCGGGCAGAATTCCTATTCGGTTACCAATGGCTATGGAAAAGAAGTGTTTAAAAAGGATAGTTTAGAGCTTAAACCAAATACCGTGTATTTGGATACCCTAACGCTCCCAGAGGGCAACTATACTTTTAAAGTATCGGATAAAGGTGGAGATGGACTTGAGTTTTGGTTCAAGTCAAAAGACGGCCGTGGCGACGTTAAACTCTTGGATACCTTAGGCCAGGCCATACAACATTTCAACTCCGACTTTGGGAGCCATATAATTTATAACTTTAGGGTAAAACCCGGGGCCAATTATCATTTGGACAACGAACCGTCCATAACCATGTTCCCGGCAAGATCGGAAGGGCCTGTAACGCTTGATTATTTTGCCAATGATCCAAAAGATGTGGAGATTATCATTACCCAACAGGAAGATGAGTCCAAAATAGTGGAAACCCATACCTACTTGAATTTTAGAAAGGGTACCTTTACTTACGACCTCTCCTATTTGCCTAAAATGCGCTACTATATAAAAGTAGTTATTGATGGCAAGGAAGTATTTAAAAATAGAATTAGGCTTAAGGAATAATCGCCATGCGCTGGACCATTAAACCAAAACCGGAACAATCACAGATTGATGCATTGGCGACTGCGCTAAATGTAGAGGAATTGGTGGCACAGTTGTTATTACAGCGGGGCATTACCAGTTTTGAGGCTGCCAAAAGTTTTTTTAGACCACAGCTTTCACACTTGCACGATCCCTTTTTAATGAAGGATATGGACAAGGCTGTAGCACGGATCGAAAAGGCTATAGCCCAGGAGGAAAATATATTGGTGTTCGGGGACTACGATGTTGACGGCACCACTGCCGTGGCCTTGGTGTCTTCCTATTTGGAAAGCAGCTATCCCAACGTAGCCACCTATATCCCGGACCGCTATAATGAAGGCTATGGAGTGTCTTACCAAGGAATAGATTTTGCCGAGGATAATGAATTTTCATTGATAATTGCCTTGGACTGCGGGGTAAAAGCTATTGAAAAGGTTGCTTATGCAAAGGAAAAGGGCATCGATTTTATTATTTGTGACCACCATAGACCTGGAAGTTCATTACCCGATGCGGTCGCCGTATTGGATCCTAAAAGACCGGATTGCTCCTATCCTTATGACGAACTGTGTGGCTGTGGGGTGGGATTTAAATTAATTCAGGCACTAGGAATTAAAAAAGGGGAGACCACCGAGGATTTAATTCCGTATCTAGATTTGGTGGCTACCGCCATAGGAGCAGATATTGTACCTATTACCGGAGAAAACAGGGTTCTGGCCTATTGGGGGCTTCAGGTAATAAACCAGGACCCACGTGTTGGTTTTAAAGCCATCATCAATCAGATAAAAAAACAAGTACTTACCATAACCGATGTGGTGTTTATAATTGCACCCCGAATTAATGCTGCCGGCCGTATGGAACATGGGCAGCATGCGGTAAATCTACTCAAGGAAACCCATTTGGAGCGGGCAGAAATTTTTGCCGCCGAAATTGAGAAATACAATACCGACCGAAGGAACCTCGACCAAGAAATTGCCAAGGAGGCACTACTACAGATTCAGGAAAACAAGGAAGAAGAAGGTTTTACTTCCGTAGTATATAAAGAAACTTGGCATAAGGGGGTCATCGGAATTGTTGCCTCCCGGCTTATAGAGACCTATTATAGACCCACTTTGGTTTTTACAAAAAGTGGCAACAAATTGGCAGCCTCTGCTAGATCCATTAAAGGTTTTGATGTGTATGAAGCCCTGGAAGGCTGCTCGGATACCATTGAACAGTTTGGAGGACATATGTATGCCGCGGGTCTAACCTTACTTGAGGAGAATTATGAAGCTTTTAAATCAAAATTTGAGGAAGTGGTTTCCAATACCATGGATCCAAATCTACTATCTCCAGAAATTATGGTGGATGCCATAATTAGCATAGATCAAATTACCCCTAAATTAATGCGGATAATTAAACAATTTGCTCCTTTTGGTCCAGGAAATTTAACTCCCGTTTTTATGGCAGAAAATCTGAAGGATACCGGTTACGCAAAAGTAGTTGGCCAGGACGGAAAACACCTAAAATGTAAGCTTTTTGATAAAAATAATGGCTCAAAACGGGGAGCTATTGATGCCATCGGATTTAATTTGGGACAGAATTTACCTACACTTTTAAATACATCGGTAAATGCAGTTTTTTCCTTGGATGAAAACGAATGGCAGGGAAATATATCCCTTCAGATGAAGTTAAGGGACCTAAAAGAACATGTTAATTATCAATATTAAATTATTGATAACTATAGATTATCAATAAAATTGAACATTAACAGGCCTTGATTACAAACTACTCTGCGAAAAAAGCTATTTTTTTTCATTCCTTAGCACTCCGAAAGCCATTTTTCGATTTTCATTTAATTTTTTAAAAAAAATTGTTCCCAATTCAACTCTCGCTGACCTCAAATTTTCTCAAGGACAAGGTGGAACCATCAAATTCCCCATAGGTGAAATAAGAAATCCAATCCCCTAAATTTACATAGGTAGATTGTTCGTTTAAGGTAATTTCCAAAGGCAGGTGCCTGTGCCCAAAAACGAAATAATCATAGTGCTGTTGTTCCAATTTTCGCTTACAATATTGTACCAACCATTCATTTTCCTCACCCAAAAATTTAATATCCTCATCACCAGAAATTATTTTGTTCTTTACGGAAAGATACTGAGCCAATTTTACTCCAAAATCCGGGTGCAACCAATTGTAAAACCACTTGGAAACCGGATTGGTAAAGACTTTTTTCATCCGCTTATATCCCTTATCCCCAGGACCTAGTCCATCTCCATGCCCAATTAAAAAAGAAGTGCCATTTAAAAGAAAGGATTCAGGTCCATGAAATACGGGAATATTCAACTCCTCTTCAAAATAGCCGTTCATCCATAAATCATGGTTGCCCACAAAATAATAAACAGGAATACCAGAATCTGTAATTTCAGCTAGTTTTCCTAGAGTACGGGTAAAGCCTTTGGGCACTACCGTTTTATATTCGAACCAAAAATCGAACAGATCACCAAGGAGAAAAATAGCAGCGGCATCTTGTTTTATTGTATCCAGCCATGCCACAAACCTTTTTTCACGCGGAAAACTAAGGTCCTTGGTTGGAGCTCCCAAATGATTATCACTGGAGAAGTAAATCTTTTTGCCCTTGGGAACGTCGATAGTTTTCATTTAGGGCATTTTAATTATCTGAAGCATACCATTCTGCAAAGGAAGTATCCGTTTCTTGTAGCTTTAAAGAATGTAAACTGATATTTTTCGGTAATCTGGCCATAATTTTCTCTGCAAAATCCAACACCATATTTTCACTGGTAGGCTGGTAATCGGCCAATATCACATTGTGTCCCCTATCGGTTAATTCCTGCGCCAATTCTATATGAGGTGTATTTTTATTAAAAACAGTGGCATGATCAAATTCGTCCACAATCTCTTCTTTAACAATTTTCTTTAAATCCCCAAAATCGATAACCATTCCCAATTTAACATGTGTGGTATCGGTAATAGGCCGTCCAATAACCGTAACGGAAAGTTTATAACTGTGGCCATGTACATTTCTACACTTCCCGTCATAACCGAACAAAGCATGTCCAGTCTCAAAATTAAACTGTTTGGTAATACGAATGTTGCCCATAATATTTATTTGGACTGCAAAGGTAATTTATTCTTGGAAACTAATCGTTGAGTATGGGCTGTGTCCAAGCCGATTCATATTTCATATCTTCTATAGGGTTTTCCTGAAGTTTTGAAGAAGTAACTTTACTTCTAAGGAAGAGTATATCGTCCGTTACCTCAAAATTGGCAGAACTGCCTTCAATAGATTTCAACTCCTTGACCTCTGTTTCCCCTTTTAGGCAACCCAGAAAAGTAATGGTATAATTAATCCCAGCTTCCGGTTCCACTTCCACTGTTAAATTCTTATCGTCATAATCCACGGCCTGAAGCGTAACTCCAGTGGTGGAATAGAAATCGCCCCTTTCCATAGCCTCGATCAACGCTGGCGCAGACAAGGTGTCCGACTGTACCATCACCCAACCTCTACCCGCATTACTCCACTTACTTCCAATTTTATGGTAATTATGGGAATCATCGGTTGCCAATCCATACATAATGGGTTTTTTACTTTTGATATAGGAAATATTTATCTGATCCCACATTTCCTCGATGGAAATATGAGTAGCATCACCCATATTATTTACCATGGGATGTCCGTTGTACACTTCAAAAAAACGTTCCCCTTTTAATGATATCATATCCTCCAAACTAATACTATAAAAAAAGTTGGGGTGGTTTATATGTGGCATAATTGGAACACCTGTTCTATTTCGCTGCTCAAGAACAGCGTTTAGGTTGTTTTGCATGACTTCCGCTATACTATTACCCCCTTGTGGATCAATCTTTTCCTGAATATTGGTCGCGTTCATGTGAACATGTTTGTCCTCAAACCTATCCGTAATCTCCTCGGAATGAATCACCAAAAATTCTCCGGTTTTTTCAAATAAATCCCTATATTCCGTATAGGTTTTTAATTTTACCTGTACTTTTCCTGAATCCCTTTTATAGTTTACCCAATCTTCACCATAGGTTTCCAAATACTTTTCGAAGCTTTTTTGATAAATGGAATCTTCCCGAACCTGTATCCACTTTTCTTCCATAGAAAGAGTATTATGATCGGACAGGGCAATAAATTGATAGTCGTTGGACTTGTACCAATCCAAAATGGTTTCAGGAAACTCATCCCCATCGCTCCAAAACGTATGGGTGTGCAAATTTCCTTTATACCACCTTTTTTTCACGGATTTGTCGGTACTTTTATTGCTATCCCCACAGCTTCCCAATACTAATGCCATGGTCAAAAAAATAGAGGGTAAAATATATTTCATAAAATCAGTTGTTTGTTTTTTGAATCACAAAAGTTAATGAAAAAGTATTAGAAACCGTAGAATTAGCCTAAAATCAACAATACATTTTACAAAAGTATGCTATACTATTTCGAAAGCCAATACACTTTACACTTGGCGTAAAACCAAGCACATTTTCATCTACTTTTACTCGATTTCTAAAACCACACAAACTTGGCAGAGCTTTTTGAACAATTGGAATTTAAAGAGAATCCACTTTTCGAAAAAGTGATAGATGATATCCTGATTCAGAAATACAGTATCGTTGACGATTTTTTCTCTTTGGTAGAAGTCGCCCAATTACGGGATTCCCTGCTAGCCAAGTATGAGGAGGACCAATTTAAGAAAGCAGCCATAGGAAACCGTGTTAACGAATTGATCGTAAAGGCGATCCGTGGCGATTTTATTCTATGGATGGATGAAAAAAGTAAGGATGTACTGGAGCAGCAGTTTTTTCTGAAAATAAATGAACTGGCCAATTATTTGAACAGGACCTGTTTTATGGGAATTATGTTTAAAGAATTCCACTATGCCATTTATCCGGATGGTACTTTTTATAAGAGACATTTGGACACCTTTCAAAACGATGACCGCCGCAAACTTTCCATGGTCTGTTATTTAAATGAACCAGACTGGGTACCTGAAAAGGATGGTGGTGAATTGGTACTTTACCTACCTACAGAACATGGCGAAGAGGCAAAATATATCACCCCCTTTCCTGGAAGGGTCGTTATTTTTGAAAGTCAGAAATTAGAGCATGAAGTTAAACCCGCCCACCGTGAACGCCTGAGTATCACAGGCTGGTTAAAAACTAGATAAGCAGCTTACCTTTTATATTTTCTATTGTTTTTAATTCGATTAACGAAATAAACCACAAGTAAAACCAGTGCGAGTAGAGGGAAAACAAAGTTCCCGTTTAAAAACGATAAAATATCCATTACAAAATTTTAAAAAAATAAAACGATCAACGATGTCAGTTATTGTTTCTTCACAAAAAAAGCTACCACGGCCGAAGTAACAATTCCCATAGTCAACGCGCCAAAAAAACTTTGTAGTACATAACTTTTAAAACTAAAATAACTTTCGGCGGCTTCTTGACTCATTTTCCCTGCATCCACGACAAACTTAATAATATTGGTAAAATAATCAGGTGTAATAAAAGTGCTGGTTACATATTGTGTCAACGGACTTAAAAAAGCAACGATTACACTTAAAATAATACCACTGATAAAACCTTGTTTCCAGTTCATTACCCCATTATAATCCACCTTTCTTTTATCCAATAATGCCAAGATGTAAACGGTTATGGCTATGATGGCAAAAAAATTGGTGTAGATGGCGTGTTTTTCAATAAGTACGTCATGCCAACCCATAGATTTCTCAAAGGCCATCCAAAGTAATGTTGCCAGTGAAAAAATAACGGCCCATTTAATTTCAATACGGAACTTGCTCATAATACTTTCTATTTCTTAAATTTTGCGAGTGCGGTTTTCGTTTCTTCAGAAATGGCCAAACGCCCTGTAATTTCTGCCCTGTTCGTCAATAGGGTATCCCAATGACCGGTCCCTTCCCAGAGCACTTTCTTCCATTCTTGCAAAGCTTCCGGATTATAACCAGCCAATTTTTCAGTAAAAATTTCCAGCTCTTTGTCCATCTCTCCCGGCTTATCATAAACCTTGGAAAACAATCCCTTTTCCTGTGCCCAGTAGGCGTTTTTCCATTCATTGGGTGAAAGGGACAATTCCGAAAGGGCGGCAAGACCAATTTTTCGTTGTACGGCAGGGGCAATTACCAAAGGTGCAATACCTATAGTGAGTTCGGACAAGCGTATGGCTGCAGCCTCTACGGCAAATACATAATCGCATGCCGATATAACTCCTACCCCACCACCTACTGCCTTTCCCTGTACCCTTCCAACGATAAGCTTTTTACATGTCCTCATGGCGTTGATCAGATGGGCAAATCCACCAAAAAAGACCTTACCTTCGGACAAACTGCCTACTTCCATCAACTCATCAAAGGATGCGCCTGCACAAAATGCCCTATCCCCCTCAGATTTTAATACAATTACCGATACCTCATCATTTTCCGATAATTCAACTAGTGTTTTAGTAAGTCTTTCCAAAAGTTCTGCAACAAAGGAATTACTGGCAGGGTGCCCAAATTCTACCGTAGCAACCCTATTTACAATGTTGGTGTATAAACTTCCGTTCGTTCGGGTAGTGCCCATATTATTATAGTTTGTTTTTATCTTACCTCATTTACCGCCAACACTTTAAATCAACGGTTAAAATTATAAAGTGATATATCAAAATTAAACGTTTTGAAGTAGCGGACGAAACTTTCGTCTAAATTTCCAAACCAATGCCACTCCCCTAATAAACATCCAAAGGGTAAAAGCGACCCAAATTCCATATAGCCCCCACCCAAAAAATTTACCTGCGAAGAGTATAGGAACAAAACCTAGGAAGGTGGCGACCAGCAAAACATTCCTAAGATATTTCATTTCCCCCAGACCTTTAAAAAGTCCGTCGAAAACAAAAGCCACCATATTCATGGGCACCCCAAGGATCACGATAAAAAATATGGAATAGAAGGTTTGTAATACCGAAATGTCATTAGAAAATATACTTCCTATGGGCCTGTAGAACACGAAGCCTGCCACAACAAGAACTAAACTGATAACAAAACCGTACCACATTATTTTTTTGGCCAATTCCCATAGTCCGTCGTAGTTTTTGGCACCCAATAACTTACCCCCCATAATATTCCCTGCTGCCCCATAGCCATCAATAAAAAAGGCCGAAAAAAGCCACAGGTTAATGGCAATCGTATGGGCCCCAATATACTTGTCTCCCAAAGCCGTTGCCTCCCTTACCGCCAAAATCAAGGCAGTATTTAGCGCCAGCGCCCTTACGAAAAGATTTAGGCTCATGACCACCAACCTACCCAACTCTGGATGTAAGGGAAATTTAAGGGCTAGGCTGATGTTGGTTTTTGTAATAAGAAGGACAAATGCCATAATGGCCATAATACCCTGGGCAATTAAACTGGCCCAAGCGGCCCCTTCCAAAAACATTGGAGAAATAATCCCTTCCACCCCATATACCAGTACAAAATCGAGGGCAACATTTAAAACCGCTCCTATAATGGCAATCATCATGGGGTAATAAGTATTTTGCAAACCTCGAAAAATACCCATTACAGCAAATACAAATAAAGTTAAGGGAAATCCCCATACCCTAATGGAATAGTAAGAAATACAGAGCTCCAGGATTCTACCTTTTGCATTGAGCCATACAAATATTTCCTCCACAATAAAAACGGTAGAAAGGAGTATAAGAATACTCAGCAGAATGTTTAAAAAAATGGCCTGTGCCGGGAGGGTTTTAACCCTATCCAACTTTCCTGCACCCAAGTATTGTGACAATATAGCGGAAATGGCACTACGAGTTTGGCCCAATATCCAGATCAACATGGATAAAAATGAACCTACTATCCCCGCTGCTGCCAAAGACTCCATCCCATCCTGGGGTATGTTGCCCACTATGGCAGTATCGGTAATGGACAATAGTGGTTCTGCAATGCCCGCTATAGTAGCAGGAATAGCAAGATTATTGATAGATTTAAAATTTATTACTGTCTTCAAAAAAAATGTTTTACAATATTAATTTTTACTAGTAAAAGGGATATTCGCTACTATGATAAATGTCCATTACAATCATATAATTAGCTCAGGTCATGGTATTATTAAGAATTTCGGGAATTTCCAATATCTTTACCAATCGAATCATGCGCGGTTGAATTTAATTTGTAAATTTATGCTATTCATGAATAATCGTGTCATCTTAGGGATAAAACCCTTTAATGGACCATAACTAAAATGTTTAATTACGCTATGTCTGACCAGCAAACTAGTATAAGCGTTAATAACAATTAATACTGAACTTATGAAATGCGCCATAACAATTTTGGATGCTAACCGAAATTAATACTATGGCGAAAAACTCCCACTAGTTATCGGGATGACCATTATTAAAATAAATATAAACAGATGAAAAATATCCTTGTTCCCATTGGAACCTCTGAAAATGCACATGAAACATTACAATATGCGGTGGACTTCGCGACCGAATTTGATTCCAATATTTTTGTAATGGAAGTATTTAGTGTTAGTTCCAGCGCAAGTACTTTGGCAAATATCAGGGAAAAACTTGCCGAAAGCAGTAAGGAACACATTAAAGCAGTCATAGACAAGGTAGATTCAAAAAACATCAACATTAAGATGGCCACTTATAACGGTGACATCGTAGACGGACTGAAGGATATTGATAAGGACCTCGGCATTGATTTAATTATTTTGGCACCCAGAAGTAACGATATACAAGAGGAATTGTACTTAGGGAATACTTCAGGAAAAATTGTAAAACAAACGGATATACCCACGCTTATAGTACCAAAAGGGACTGTTTTTAAACCGTTTAAAATAATATTGACAGCCTTTAAATCGGGTGTTTTAAAGCAGAAGAGCATTTTAAACCCATTAATAGAAGTTAAGAAAAAATTCGATTCCAAGGTTAGCCTATTGTTTGTAAAAACACCTGGCTATACCAAAGAAGACCTTAAAATAAGCATGTCCTTGATGGGATTAAGCTCGGAACTTACCCAATCTGAAAATCCTTCTACATACTTGGGGGTATTACAGCATTTTGAGTCCAAACACCCAGACTTATTGTGTGTTTTTAGGAGAAAAAGAGGTTTCTTTAAAAAATTATGGGAAAAGAACACTATCCCGAAATCAGAATTTTACGCTCCAGTACCCGTATTGGTGCTTAGTGTGAAAAAAGATTAAGAATTTTGGAATAAGCTTAAATAGTACTTTGATAGTGTTGGAAAAAGTATTTTCTTTGCGGCAGCCAAAATGGGGGATTAGCTCAGCTGGCTAGAGCGCTTGCCTGGCAGGCAAGAGGTCACCGGTTCGACTCCGGTATTCTCCACCAATAAATACAAGGGTTTCAAGAGTTTTACTTTTGAAACCTTTTTTATTTGCACTCAATTTGCACGCATTTTTTGGCTTTTTATGGTCTCATATGGATTGATTTAATGGTCTTACTAAACAATAGAGTTTTTAGATTGGTAAAAGGAAGCTGTACTATCTAAGGAGAGTAATTTGTGTTTCACTATAGATGTCTGCCATGCTTATACTCAGGATCTAGTACCACAAGGTGTGTGAGTTCGAGTCTCTCTCTGCCTGTACAACAATGGAAAGCCGACTTTTTTGAGTTGGCTTTTTTCATATTGGCAAAACAAATGGAAGTTTTGTTCCATTTAGGTTTTAGAGCTTCAAACGGAAAGCTGGTCCCTAGTTTTGCTCCTGCCGCAGAAAATCCTATCGTTGTTTATATGCTTGATTGGACGGGAGATGAAAGCGGATTACTCTTTTGGCCAAGGAATTAAAGGATCAAGTCCAAAATCTGGGTTTTTACCATTTTAAGAATATAAT
>TARA_R110000868_G_scaffold236838_3_pt1 | contig 17799 bp, 18 predicted proteins | sample TARA_R110000868 | Tara Oceans TARA_R110000868 (sample SAMEA4397489) | marine metagenome | biome: Polar Biome; feature: [SRF] surface water layer (ENVO:00010504); material: water (ENVO:00002006), including particulate matter (ENVO:01000060) such as... | depth 5 m | reverse complement strand
CTTGGCAAAGTGCCTGGAAGTTGGCGGGCGACTTTATCAGCATCGTCCTCGTTTGGGAAGCTCCCAAACACACAAGCTCCAGTGCCGGTTAATTTTACAGGAACAAATTTGTTCAGCAAATTCAAAGCGTTACGTACTTCTGGATAACGCTTCTGGACCACCGGCAGGCAGTCGTTATGACCACCCCCCTCAAGAAGGCTGCGAACTTTAATGGGCGGCGTATCCCGTGTCAACTCAGGGTCGGAGAAAATTTCCACTGTGCTGACAAGTACTTGCGGGATCGCCACGAGAAACCAGGGTTCGCTCAGGGTTACCGGCTGGAGTTTTTCCCCAACACCTTCGGCGAATGCAGCGTGGCCGCGCACGAATACCGGTACGTCGGCACCTAGGCTGAGCCCCATGTCAGCGAGTTGATCTTCGCTGCAATCCAGTTGCCAGAGATGCTTGAGGCCGAGCAGGGTGGTGGCGGCATCCGAACTGCCGCCGCCAATACCGCCGCCCATGGGCAGGCGTTTGTCGAGCCAGATGTCAGCGCCCAGGGTACACCCGGTTTGTTGTTGCAGTAGGCGCGCGGCGCGCACGATCAGGTTGCTGTCGTGGGGGACGCCGTCGATGGGCGTATGCAGCTGAATCTGGCCATCCTGGCGCAGGGCAAAGCCCAGCTCATCGCCAAAGTCGAGAAACTGAAACAACGTTTGCAGTTCGTGGTAGCCGTCGGCTCGACGGCCGAGGATGTGCAGCATCAGGTTAAGTTTGGCCGGTGCCGGCAAAATCAATTCAGCGGCAGCGGGAATCGCTGAGGTGCTCATTGGCCGAGCTGACGCGGCTGCCAGTCCTTGATCACTAGGGTGACTTGCAGGTCGAAGCCTTTCAGCTTGATGCGCTCAGGCAGCCAGAAGCCATCCTGTTCGGCATAGCTCAGGTATTCGACATCCCAGCCGTCCTGGCTCAGATTCGCCAGATGGCTTTGACTGTCGAGGTTCAGGCGGCTTTTGCTGTCAGGTGAGGGGAGGCCACGAATCCACCAAAGCAGGTGTGAAACAGGCAGGTTAAGACCGAGCTTGCCTTGCAGCAGTTGTTCTGGTGATTCAGCTTTATAGCGACCCTGATTGGCCACTTCGAGCAAAACGGCGCCGGGGCGGCCGGTGAGTCGGGCGGCGCCACGACCAAGAGGGCCAGACAGGCGGATGTCATAGTAATCCTGGCGTTGCAGCCAAAACAGGGTGCCGCTGCCGGAGTCTTTTGGTGCGCGGATGCCAACTTTTCCGTTGATCTGCCACGCGTCTAGGCGGCTAATTTGCTGTTTGTGCGCTTGCCAGCTTTGCGCATTGCCCTGGCCTTCAAGGGCTTCGCGCGAGGTCAGGCCCGCACAGCCGGCGAGTAAGGTGATCAGGCTAAAAACTATCAGGTGGCGCGCAAGCATCAGAGTGTCTCTGCTCCGGTCAGGCGCAGCAGTGTGCTGCGCAGGATTTCGCTATCAGGTTGCTGTTTCAGGGCCTCTTGCCAGAGCGTGCGTGCTTCTTTGCGCTTGCCCTGAATCCACAGCACCTCGCCCAGGTGGGCGGCGACTTCGTGGTCGGGAAACGCCTGCATGGCTTGGCGTAGCAGGCGCTCCGCTTCGTCTAAGTTGCCCATGCGGTAATTTACCCAGCCGAGGCTGTCGAGAATGGCCGGGTCTTGCGGGTTGAGTTGGTGGGCTTGTTCGATCAGCTGGAGCGCTTCGGCGTAACGCGTGGTGCGGTCAGCCAGGGTGTAGCCGAGGGCATTGAGAGCCATGGTGTTATCCGGCTCGCGCTCGAGAATAAAGCGCAGGTCCTGCTCCAGCAGGGGCAGGTTGTCACGTTTTTCCGCTAGCATGGCGCGGGTGTAGAGCAGATTGAGGTCTTCAGGAAATTGCTCCAGAGCCTGCTGAATCAGCACCCAGGCACGCTCAGTGTTGTGTTGTTTGGACCAGGCTTCGGCCTCGATCAAATACAGCTGGATGGCATAGTCGGGTTGGCTGTCACGAGCCTTTTGCAGGCGCTCGGAAGCCTCGTCAGCGCGTTGCTGTTTGAATAGCAGGTCACTTTGTCGGGCCTGGGCAGGCAAGTAGTCGTTGCCTGGTCCAACCAGGGCGTACTCGATAAGGGCGCTGGAGGTATCGCCAAGCTCTTCATAAGCGCGGGCCAGGTTGTAATGTGCGGCGTCGACATGACTGCCGCGCTCGACCAGCTCTTCCAGGTAAACGATGGCCTCTTTCCAAGCCTCGGCTTCTAGGCAAACGAGGGCCAGGGAAAAGCGCAGGTCATCATCATTAGGCTGTTGTTGCAGCAGTGAAGAAAACTCGCCCCGTGCATCGTCCAGGCGGTCTTCAGCGACCAGCAGGCGGGCGTAGGTCAAGCGCAGGCGCTTATCATTAGGGTGCAGTTCGATGCCTTTCTCCAGCAACTGCAGTGCATCGGCGTTACGTTCCAGACTTTGTAGCAGACGTGCATGCAGCAGGAGCGAGGCAATCGGACGATTTTTGCTGGGCTGTTGTTCGAGCAGCTCCAGGGCCTCCTGCGGGCGATCGTCCTGTTGCAGCAGCAGGGCTTTGCCAAACTGCAGCTGACTATTGTCTGGGTACTTTGCCTGCAAGCGATCAAAACTCTGCAGCAAGCCGGCGCGCGTTTGCGGGTCAGTCTCGGCAGCGGACAACGCGAGGAAATCGAAGTGGGTGTCGCCCTGGCGCTGTAGGACCTGCTCCATAAACGTCATGGATTCGTCGTAGCGCCCGGCGCGGGCCAATTGCACGGCTGCAGCGCGCTGGGCGTCGATATTTTCAGGCGCTGTTTTGGCCCACAGCAGGCTGGTTTCCAGTGCGGATTGTTCTGCACCCAGGTACTCGGCGATACGGAAGCCACGCTCGGCGACGCCAGCATCCTGGGTCGCATTAGCCTGTTCAACATAGTTTTCCAGGGCAATATCGAAGCGATTGCGTTGGCCCGCCAATTCGGCAATCAGCAGCGACAGCAAGGTTTCCTGGCTGAAGGCGCGGTAGACCTGTGGTGGAGCTTCTGCGCTCACAGCAGTGGGGTCTTCCACGGGCGGCGCGCCATCCGGGGCAGAGGGCGCAAAGGTTTGACAGCCGCTCAATAAAGCAGCGGCAGTTAGCAAGGCGAAGGATCTATTCATAGGAAGATTACGTGGCCAACCTGCGGTTTTGGCATCATGACACATGCGTTGGGGCAAGCCCATGGGCGGTCATGATCCTGAGTGAGTCGGATAAACCTGGCTATTAGGACAATAGCCAGCAGTGGTTGTTCTCGCTTTGCCGAAGTAGGACAATTGCCGGCTTCCACTCCCAGTCAGCGATCGTGCATGGCCTTTATTGCCCTCGGTATCAACCACAAGACCGCCTCGGTGGATGTCCGTGAACGCGTGGCGTTCACTCCCGAGCAGTTGGTTGAGGCCCTGCGTCTGCTATGCCACAACACCTCCAGCCGGGAAGCGGCCATTCTCTCGACCTGCAATCGCAGCGAGTTATACCTCGAGCAGGATGACCTGAGCGCCGATGAGGTGCTGGCCTGGCTGGCTAATTACCATCGGCTGAGCCTCGAAGAACTGCGTGCCTGCGCCTATATCCATGCCGATGACGAAGCTGTGCGGCACATGATGCGTGTGGCCTCGGGATTAGACTCCATGGTCTTAGGTGAGCCGCAAATTCTCGGCCAGATGAAGTCAGCGTTTGCCGTGGCACGTGAGGCTGGCACTCTCGGGCCATTACTCGGGCGCTTGTTTCAGGCCACCTTCAGCACCGCTAAAACGGTGCGTACGGATACTGCGATTGGTGAAAACCCGGTCTCCGTGGCGTTTGCCGCTGTTAGCCTGGCTAAGCAAATTTTTACCGACCTGCATCGCAGCCAGGCCTTGCTGATTGGCGCGGGCGAGACCATCAGCCTGGTTGCCCGCCATCTGCACGATCAAGGCATCAAGCGCATTGTGGTGGCCAACCGAACACTGGAGCGCGCCAGCACCCTGGCTGAGCAATTTGGTGCGCACGCGGTGCTGCTTTCGGAAATCCCTGACGAGCTGGTCAACAGCGATATCGTCATCAGCTCGACTGCCAGCCAGTTGCCGATTCTCGGTAAGGGCGCGGTCGAACGGGCGCTGAAGCAACGCCGGCACAAACCGATTTTTATGGTCGATATTGCCGTGCCGCGTGACATCGAGCCGGAAGTTGGCGAGTTGGATGACGTTTATCTGTATACCGTTGACGACCTGCATGATGTGATCGCGGAAAATCTCAAGAGCCGTCAGGGTGCGGCCGAAGCGGCTGAAGAATTGGTCAGCGCCGGCGCCCAAGACTTTATGCAGCGCCTGCGTGAACTGGCCGCAGTGGATGTACTCAAAGCCTATCGCCAGCAAGCCGAGCGCTTGCGTGACGAGGAGCTGAACAAGGCCCTGCGCCTGCTGGGTAATGGCAGCAGCGCCGAGGACGTGTTGGCGCAATTAGCCCGCGGCCTGACCAATAAGTTGTTGCATGCACCCAGCGTGCAGTTGAAAAAATTCTCTGCTGACGGCCGCGTCGATGCGCTGGGCGTGGCTCAAGAACTGTTTGCCCTCGACGAGGGCGCGTCGCCCGGCTCGGCCAAAAAATAAAGGTCTGCAATGAAAGCGTCATTGATCAATAAACTCGACCTGTTGCAGGACCGTTTCGAAGAACTGACCGCGCTGCTCGGTGACGCCGAAGTCATTAGCAATCAACCGCAGTTCCGCGCCTACTCCAAGGAGTACGCCGAAATTGAGCCGGTATACCAGGCGTTCAGTGCGTTCCGTAAGGTGCAGGGCGATCTTGAAGGCGCTCAGGCGTTGCTCAAGGACAGCGACCCGGACATGCGTGAAATGGCCGCGGAGGAAGTTGCCGAGGCCAAGGAACAGCTGATTGAGTTGGAGGCAACGCTGCAGCGCATGCTGTTGCCCAAAGACCCGAATGACGGGCGTAACGTCTTCCTTGAAGTGCGCGCTGGCACGGGCGGCGATGAAGCGGCGATCTTCTCCGGTGATTTATTTCGCATGTATTCGCGCTATGCCGAGAAGCAGGGCTGGCGGATGGAAGTGCTCTCCGCCAGCGAAGGCGAGCATGGCGGATATAAAGAAGTGATTGCCCGGGTCGAGGGCGATAACGTCTACGGCAAGCTCAAGTTCGAGTCGGGCGCACACCGTGTGCAGCGCGTGCCGGAAACCGAGTCCCAGGGGCGCATCCACACCTCGGCCTGCACCGTTGCCGTGCTGCCCGAGCCGGACGAGCAAATGGCCATTGACATCAATCCGGCTGATTTGCGCGTGGACACTTACCGCTCTTCCGGCGCCGGTGGTCAGCACGTTAACACCACCGACTCGGCCGTTCGCATTACCCACATTCCCACCGGCACGGTGGTGGAATGCCAGGACGAACGCTCACAACACAAGAACCGCGCCAAGGCCATGGCCTGGCTGGCAGCTAAGTTGAAAGATCAGCAGGAAGCCGCTGCGCACAAAGAAATTTCCGACTCGCGTAAATTGCTGGTGGGCTCCGGTGACCGTTCTGAGCGCATCCGCACCTACAACTTCCCGCAAGGGCGAGTCACCGACCACCGCATCAACCTGACCCTGTATTCGCTCAATGAAGTGATTGCCGGCGGCGTCGAGGCGATCATCGAGCCATTGTTGGTCGAGTACCAGGCCGATCAGTTGGCTGCGCTGGGTGATTGATGCGGGTTTGAGAATGTCCCGGGTTTCATCCGGGCGACGGAAATAAATCCCATGGCCACCATCGAAACGCTGCTTAACCACCTCGACCTACCTGGCTCACCGACTCCACGTTTGGATGCCGAGCTGCTGCTCGCCCATGCCCTGGGTAAATCGCGTAGCTACCTGCATACCTGGCCGGAGCGTGAGCTCGATGCGCCGCAGCTTGAGTGTTATGAGGCGGCGTTGGCGCGGCGTCAGGTCGGTGAGCCGGTGGCGTATATCCTCGGTCAGCAGGGTTTCTGGAGCCTGCAGCTGGAAGTGGCCGCGCACACCCTGATTCCGCGGCCAGACACCGAATTATTAGTTGAAAGCGCGCTGGCATTGTTGCCGGCTTCGCCTGCACAGGTGCTTGATCTGGGCGCTGGTAGCGGCGCGATTGCCCTGGCCTTGGCCAGTGAGCGGCCGGCCTGGCAGATCACTGGCGTGGATCGTGTAACCGAGGCGGTGGCCTTGGCCGAACGCAATCGTGTGCGCCTCAACCTAACCAATACCCGCTTCATCGAGAGCCACTGGTTTGGCGCGCTGGCCGGTCAGCGTTATCAGCTGATTGCCAGTAACCCGCCGTACATCGCCGCCGATGACCAGCACTTGGGCGAAGGTGATGTGCGTTTTGAACCGAGCAGCGCGTTGGTGGCTGGTGCGGATGGTCTGGATGACATTCGCCTGATCATCCAGCAGGCTCCGGACTATCTCCTCGCTGGTGGTTGGTTGTTACTGGAACATGGTTTCGACCAGGCGCGGGCGGTACGTGAGCTGCTCAATGCGCGTGGTTTTAGCGCGGTGGACAGCCGGCGTGACCTCGGTGGCCATGAGCGCATCAGCCTGGGACGCCTCGACAATGAGTGATGCCATGAACTCGCACGACATGCTCAATGATGAGGAGCTGCTGCGCTACAGCCGGCAGATCCTCTTGCAACAGATCGATATCGACGGTCAGCTACGCCTGAAACACAGCCGCGTGCTGATCGTCGGCTTGGGTGGTCTCGGTTCGCCGGTGGCGCTCTATCTAGCAGCCGCCGGAGTCGGTGAGTTGCACCTGGCGGATTTTGATACGGTCGATATAACCAACCTGCAACGGCAGATCATCCATGACAGCGCGAGCATTGGCCTGAGCAAGGTCGACTCAGCGAGCAGGCGTCTGCTGGCGCTTAACCCGCAGCTGCGTCTGCACGCCCACCGTCAGGCTCTCGGCAATGATTCCTTGGCTGCCGCCGTAACCGCAGTCGACCTGGTGTTGGATTGTTCGGATAACTTCAGTACCCGCGAGGCGGTGAATGCTGCTTGTGTAGCCGCCAAGGTGCCGCTGGTCAGTGGCGCGGCAATACGCTTGGAAGGCCAGCTCTCGGTGTTTGACCCACGCCGTGATGACAGCCCTTGTTACCACTGCATTTACGGTCATGGCAGTGAAGCTGAGCTGACCTGCAGCGAAGCCGGTGTGGTGGGGCCGCTGGTGGGGCTGGTCGGCAGTCTGCAGGCGCTGGAAGCTTTGAAGCTGCTGGCGAAATTTGGCGAGCCCATGGTGGGCCGTTTGCTCCTGATCGATGCCCTGGGTAGCCGTTTTCGTGAGCTGCGGGTCAAGCGCGATCGGGGTTGCAGCGTCTGTGGCAGTGATGCCCAGTAACGCATCAAGAGGCGCGCCGATTGGCGTGTTCGACTCCGGCGTCGGCGGGTTGTCGGTGCTGCGCGAGATTCGTGCACTGCTGCCTAATGAGTCGCTGCTGTATGTCGCCGACAGCGGTCATGTGCCTTACGGAGAAAAGAGCCCGGAATTCATCCGCGAACGCTGCCGGGTGTTGGCTGAGTTTCTCCTCGCTCATGGCGCTAAGGCGCTGGTGCTGGCCTGCAATACTGCCACGGTGGCCGGGGTTGCCGAGCTGCGTGAGTTGTACCCGCAGCTGCCGCTGGTGGGCATGGAGCCGGCAGTCAAGCCGGCGGCTGCCGCCACCCAGAGCGGCGTAGTCGGAGTCCTGGCCACCACGGGTACGCTGAAAAGCGCTAAATTCGCCGCCTTGCTCGACCGTTTTGCCAGTGATGTGCGGGTGATTACCCAGCCGTGTCCGGGCTTGGTTGAACGCATCGAAGCGGGTGAATTGGACGGCGCCGCCACTCGTGAGTTGCTTCAGGGTTTTGTCGCCCCGTTACTGGCTCAAGGTTGCGACACGCTGATCCTTGGCTGCACCCATTACCCCTTTATCAAACCACTGCTGCGTAGCCTGCTGCCCGACTCGATCAGCCTGATTGATACGGGCGCTGCGGTGGCGCGGCAAGTCCAGCGCCTGCTGGCCGAGCGTGATCTGCTTGCCGCAGGCCCCGCGCAGGTCACACAGTTTTGGTCCAGCGCTGAGCCGCAGGCCATGCAGCAGGTGCTGCCTCTGCTTTGGGGCACGGCTGCCAAGGTTAGTGCACTGCCGTAGCGGTTTCTGCGCGACCGAACTGTTCAGCGTCTTAAATATTTCTATACTCTTTGGCAGCGCCTAGCCGCGTTCTTATATTCGGTGGAAAAGGATAATTGCCATGAGAAAAATTGTCAGTGTGGTTGCGTTTGCAGCCCTTGCTTGGGGGCCGGTCAGTGCCGTGCAGGCAATGGATCTGAGTGTTGCGGTTGGCCAGACCGGCGATTCAACCATGACTTATCGCTTGGGCACGCAGTTTGATTTCCAGCAAAGCTGGTTTGCCAGCGATGTTGGTCGCCTGACCGGCTACTGGGATGCGGCTTACACCTACTGGGATGGTGACCAGACGGCGAGTAACCACAGCCTGTCGCTCAGCCCGGTATTGGTTTATGAGTTTGCCGGCGAGCGCTTCAAGCCCTATCTCGAGGCCGGCATTGGCATTGCGGCCTTCAGCAGCACCGAGCTGGAGGACAACGACCTAGGCTCGTCTTTCCAGTTTGAAGACCGCATCGGCTTCGGTGTGCGCTTTGCTGATCAAGAAGTCGGCGTGCGTGCGCTGCATTACTCCAACGCCGGGCTGAAACAGCCCAATGACGGGGTGGAGAGTTACAGCGTGCATTACCGCTTAAGTTTCTAGCTGGTTGTGGTGCTAAAAAGAAAACCGGGTCGCGACTCGGTTTTCTTTTGCGTGCCGTTTGCGTCTCACTCACCGGCCTGTCGCTGCACAACATTAACGCGAGCTCAGCGGTAGATGCTGCTCATGCCTTTGCGTTCATCCAGGCATTCAGGGGAGGCGGTTTCGAACTCCCGGCAGATCAGCGGACGCACTTCGTAGATGGTGCAGCGCATGGTGTTGCGGTCCAGCGCAGCGCACCAACCGTCATCCAGGCGCAGCATGACTTCACCGCCCCAGTCGTCGGTATCGATATAGCGTTTAGGCACGCCGGTATCGGTGATCAGCATGACTTCCAGCTGGCAGCAGCAGGCCGCACAGTTGGAGCAACTGACAGCCTCTTCATCGGGTAGCTGGAGATGGGGGATGCTTTCGCTCATGGCGCGCAGTGTACGCCATCGGACGATCGCGATGGTTTATGCCAAAAAACTGGGGTGTTACGTGGTGCTTTTGCCTATACCGACTGGCGCGCGTGCAGGCTCTGCTCGTACTGGCTGCGATAAAGCTTGGCGAAGCCATGCAGCACAGGCATCACCAGCGCCCAGGTTGCGCCGATCAGTAACAAGCTCTGCCACGTGCCATAGGGCAAACCGACGCCGGCGATTTGTGCGCCGCCGTAATAGGACAGCGGCGCACCGATAGCGCCCAGCAAGCTGCCGCGCCACCAAGGTTGTGCGGTCCAGGCCAGGCAATGATTCAGCGTAGTGGCCAGTAGCAGCCACAGGCCGGCCAGCCACAGCGGAATGAGCGTACGCGGCTCGCCAAAATCGAACACGCCGAGGTTGAGCAGGAAGCTGTCCAGCGCGCTGCCGGCGATAAACACGCTGACCAGCAGTTTGCCTTCGGCTGCCCAGCTGCTGGTCCACAGCAGATGGACTGCCACCACGCCTGCGACAGTCAGCAGCCACAAGCTGTCGCCGCCAAACACGCAGGCGAACCAGCCAAGCTGAAACAGCAGGGTGTTGACGATTAACTTAGCCATTGAGGTTTCCCATTAGTGGCGCTGGACGTGCGGCCGGTTTGGCCAGCAGCAGTTGCGCGGTGCCGATGGTGCGCTCGATAAAGCCGCCCTCGCAATAGCACAAGTAAAACTCCCAGAGACGAAAGAAGTAATCGTCGTAGCCTTGTTGCTCCAGCTTGTGCCGGGCTTGACGCAGGTTGTCGTGCCAAATACGCAGAGTGCGTGCGTAGTGCAGGCCGAAGTCTTCCATGTGGTGCAGGTTCATGTCGGTTTTGGCGCTGATAACTTCCAGCATCTTGTTTACCGACGGCAACGCACCGCCTGGGAAGATATAGCGCTGGATAAAGTCGACGGCGTTTTTTGCCTGCTCGTAGCGTTGATCGCGGATGGTGATGGCTTGCAGCAGCATCAGCCCGTCGGGCTTGAGCAAGGTGGCGCACTGTTCGAAGTAGGTAGGCAGAAAACGGTGGCCCACCGCCTCGATCATCTCGATCGACACCAGCTTGTCATATTGGCCGGCGAGGTCGCGGTAATCCTCCAGCAGCAGGGTGACTTGTCCTTGTAAGCCTAGTTTGTTCACGCGTTGTTCGGTGTAGGCGAACTGCTCGCGCGACAGCGTGGTGGTGGTGACTTTGCAGCCATAGTGGGTGGCTGCATAGATCGCCATACTGCCCCAGCCCGTACCAATTTCCAGCAGGTGGTCGCTGGGCTTGAGTGCGAGCTTCTGGCAGATGCGCTCGAGCTTGTTCAGCTGCGCCTGTTCCAGGCTGTCATCGGCGCTGCGAAACATGGCCGCCGAATACATCATGCTGGGGTCGAGAAACTGCTCGAACAGGTCGTTACCCAGGTCATAGTGGGCAGAGATATTCTTGCGTGAGCCCTTGCGGGTGTTGCGGTTAAGCCAATGCAGCCCCTGAATCAGCGGACGACCCAGCTTGGCTAAGCCACTTTCCATGGCGTCCAGTACATCGAGGTTACTGACGAATAAGCGAACCACCGCCGTCAGGTCTGGGGACGTCCAGTAGCCGTGGATATAGGCCTCGCCTGCACCGATCGAACCGTTGCCCGCTACCAGGCCCCAGATCGCAGCATCCTGCACGTGGATCTCGGCGCAGAGGCTGGAGTGGGGGTCGCCGAATTCCATGCGTTCTTCACCTTCGACCATCACCAGTTGGCCATGGCGCAGCTGCTTAAGCTGGCGCAGCACCGCACGGCGCAACAGGCTGGCACCGATGCCGCTCCCAGCGCGCACGGTGTGTTTGGCAGAAGCTAGGCTAGAGCTTTTCATGGGGGACGTCCTTTGATGCGATGCGAGCGACGCGAAAATCACCTTCAGCGGCCCGATGGGTGAACAGAGGAATACGTTTGAGCAGCAGGCGCAGGGCTTGCCAGTAGATGCCGGCGACGGTCTTGCCAGTCATCCAAGGGAACTCAATCAGGTAGCGGTGCAAGCTGGCACGGGTCAGCTCTGTCCGTTGTAGGGTGAGAGTGGCGTCGAAGATTTTTTCATCGCCCTGCCAGTCAGCCATGTGGATACCCAGGCGCTCGCCGGCCGGACTGAAACTCATGCGATATTCCAGGTCGCGCGGCAAAAATGGCGAGACATGAAAGGCCTTGGCCACGGCTACATGCTGATGACCGTCACCGTCTGCCGGCAGTACATAGTGGTAGCGCTCATGGAACGGCGTGTTGCTGACCTCGCAGAGAATCGCCGCCAGGCTGCCATCGGCTTCATAGCAATAGAAGAAGCTGGCAGGGTTAAACGCCAGGCCCCAGCTGCGCGGTTGAGTCAGCAGGCAAATATGGCCCAGTGGGGTTCGGCGTAAGGCTTCACTGACCCGCTGGCGTACAGCATCGATCAGGCGCATGCCGGTACCGGTTAACTGCGGCAGGTAATCAGTCTCGCGAAAGGCGAAGGGGGCAAAACGCCCACGCCCGGCCAGGGGCGACAGCGCGAGCACTTGCTCCTGCTCGCTGAGGTCCAGGTAGAGCAAGCCCATGCGGTAGCGGAAGTTGTGCACGCGCGGCGCAAAGCGCCGGTGCTGCACCCAGCCGCTGTAGAGTGCGCTGTTCATGGTCACAACAGTTCGCCAAATTCACGGGCTATACGCAATGCGCTGACCACGCCGTCTTCATGGAAACCATTGGCCCAGTAAGCACCGCAGAAGTAGCTGTGGTTGGCACCCAGCAGTTCTTCCCAGCGCGCCTGCGCTTGCGTGCCCGCTAGGCTGTACTGCGGGTGCGCATAGGTGTAACGCGCCAGAATCTTGCTTGGGTCGATGGCCGCTGTTTGGTTGAGGCTGACGCAGAAGGTGGTGTCGCTCTGAATGCCCTGCAAAATATTCATGTCATAGGTCACGGCCGCTGGCTGATCCGTCGGGCCGCCGAGGCGATAGTTCCAGCTGGCCCAGGCCAGTGGCCGTTTTGGCAGCAGGCGCGTATCGGTGTGCAGCACCACGTCATTGTCGGCATAAGGCAGCGCGCCGAGGATGTCTGTCTCAATCCGGCTCGGCTGCGCCAATAGCGCCAGAGCCTGGTCGCTGTGACAAGCGAACACCACTTTGTCGAAACGCTCGCTGCCCTGTCTACTGTGCAGGGTCACGCCGTCGGCATCACGCTCGACCTGGCTAACCGGGCAATTCAGGCGGATACGCTGTTTGAAAGATTCGGTCAGCGGCGCGATATAGCTACTCGAACCGCCCTCGACCACGCACCATTGCGGCCGGTCGCTGACTGAGAGCAGGCCGTGGTTTTTGAAGAAGCGCACGAAGAACTGCAGCGGAAAACCGAGCATGTCGTTCAGCGACATCGACCAGATCGCCGCACCCATGGGCACGATGTAATGCTGGATAAATCGCTCGCTGTAGGCATTGGCCTTGAGGTAATCACCGAGGGTCATGTCGCGGACAATGCGCTGCTGGTTTAAGTCGTTTAGCGCCTCACGGTTAAAGCGCAAAATGTCACGCACCATGCTCCAGAACTTCGGCGAAATAAGGTTGCTGCGCTGGGCAAACAGGCTGTTGAGGTTGTGCCCGTTGTACTCCACGCCGCTCACCGGATCGCTGACCGAGAAACTCATCTCGGTATCTTTGAAGCCGACACCAAGCTGGTTAAGCAAGCGGATAAAGTTTGGATAGGTCCAGTTGTTAAACACAATAAAGCCTGTGTCCACCGCGTAGGACTGGCCATCCACTTGCACATCCACGGTGTGGGTGTGGCCGCCAATCCAGGCGCCGGCCTCGAATACTGTGATGTCGTGGCGACGGTTAAGCAGGTAGGCGCTGGTTAAACCGGCGATGCCGCTGCCGATAATGGCGATTTTCATGGACGGTCCTTGGTCTTGGCTTCAGTGCGCGCCATACGGGCGCCGATGGCCACCTGCAAGCGCATAGGCAGGTGCCCCAGCAGCTTGAGAATGGCAATGAAGGGGCCGGGGAAGGCAATTTCAAAAGGCTGTTTGGCCAAGCGCTCGGCGATATAGCAGGCGGCTTTATCCACGGGCCAACGCATGGGCATGGCGAAGTCATTCTTCTGCGTCAGCGGGGTGTCGACAAAGCCGGGGCTGACCAGGGTGACGGCAATATTCTCGGCGCGCAGGTCAATGCGCAGGGTTTCCATCAGGTAGCGCATGGCGGCTTTCGATGCCCCGTAAGCCTCGGCGCGTGGCAGCGGCATGAAGGTCACCGAGCTGCCGACGCCGACCAAATGCGGGCGGTCGCCCAAGCGCAGCAAGGGCAGGGCGGCTTCGATGCAATAACTGGCAGTAAACAGATTGGCGCGCACTACCCGTTCGATCATGGCAGCCTCGAATGTGCTGACCTCTACATATTCGCAGGTGCCAGCATTGAGAATGGCGCAATCCAGTGCACCCCAGACTTGGGCGATATGCTCGCCAATGGCCTGCACCTGAGAAGCATCACTGAGATCGCCGGCCACCACTAACACTTGTTGCGGGTAACGCTTGGCCAGGGCCTGCAACGGCTCAAGGGTGCGGGCGCTAAGTGCTAAACGATGACCTTGCTGCAGTAACTGCTCGGCCAGTGCCGCGCCGATGCCGCTGCTTGCGCCTGTTAGCCAGATACGACGTGCGTTTGCGTTCATGCCAACCTCCTTTTCAGCCAGCGAATCGCCGAGCCGAGTAAAGGCAGGTGCTCATAGAGCAGGCTGCCGGCATCGAAGTAGTCACGGTGACGATAGACCTTGTCCTGCCACAGCAGGTGTGAGCAGCCCTCCACACGGATCAGTTGACCTTTAGCAAGGCGCGGGTGGCGGTAGCTCATGGTCCAGCGCAAGTAGCCTTCGCCTTCGCGCACCTGGTCAAAGCCGTAAAAGTCAAAGCGCAACTCGCTAACATTGGCGTACATCTCGGCAAAGTAACGCTGCATATTCGCTAACCCGCGCACTTCATGCAGCGGATCGCAAAACAGCGCATCGTCGCTGTAGAGTTTGCCCAGGCGATCGAGGTTGTCCTTGTTCAGCCCGGCAAAATCTTGGGCGAACTGGCGCAGGAAATTACTCATGGCGCCTCCGTGCCGGCAAAGTGCGGCAGGCTCTTGAAAGCAGCCAGGGCGCGGCTGCGGCTCTTGCTCAAGTCGACAATGGGCGCTGGGTAATCGGCGATACCGAACAACCCGCCCATAGCGGCTGGGTTGTGGATATTGCTTTTGTTCAGGCCGACCAACTCGGGCAGCCACTGGCGGATAAAGCGCCCATCAGGGTCAAATTTCTGCGATTGGCTGAGCGGGTTGAAGATGCGGAAGTAGGGCGCCGAATCGGTGCCGGTGGAGGAGCTCCACTGCCAGCCACCATTGTTTGCCGCCAGGTCGCCGTCGATCAGGTGGCGCATAAAAAAGCGCTCGCCTTCACGCCAGTCGATCAACAGGTTTTTAGTCACAAACATCGCCACTACCATGCGCAGGCGGTTGTGCATCCAGCCGGTTGCGAGCAGCTGGCGCATCGCCGCATCGATGATTGGCAAGCCGGTGCGGCCTTCCTGCCAGGCTTTCAGCTCGATCGGAGCGTTACGCCAAGCCAGTGCTTCCGTTTCAGCGCGGAAGGCACGGTGCATGGACACGCGCGGGTAACCGACCAAGATGTGCTTGTAAAACTCGCGCCAGAGCAGTTCGTTGATCCAGGTCACCACGCCTGGGTTGCCGCTGTCGAACTCGCCTTGGTTGGCACTCAGCGCCGCGTGCAGGCACTGGCGCGGCGAAATCACGCCGGCGGCTAGATACGCTGACAGTTGGCTAGTGCCGGGTTTGGCAGGGAAGTCGCGAGTGCTCTGGTAGAAGTCGATGTGTTCTGCGGCGAAATCATCTATACGCCTGCGCGCCTCGGCCTCACCGGCGGGCCAGAGCTGGCGCAGCGTCTCACTGGGCGTGGCAAATCCGCTGACCTGCTCGGGCACTGCATCGCTACTGATCGCCAGTTGCGCTTGTGCTTTGGGGGGGGCGAGCACGGTCGGCAGGGCGCTGTGCAAGCGCTGGTAGCAGACCTTACGGAACTGGCTGTAGACCTTGAAGTAAGTGCCGGACTGGGTCAGCACACTGCCGGGCTTGAAGAACAGTTGATCCAAGTGGCTAGTGAAGGTGATCCCTAGCTCATCGAGCGCCTCGCTCACGGCCTGATCGCGGCGGCTCTCGTGTACGCCGTACTCTTCGTTGGCGTGTACTGTGCTGATTTGCAGTTGTTGGCACAGCTCGGCGATCACCTGTGGTGCTGCGCTCCAATCATCAGCATGGCGCACCAGCAGCGGCACATTGAGTTTGCCCAGCTCGTCCGCCAGGTTTTTCAGATTGCGTAGCCAGAAATCAACTTTGCTTGGCGCATCGTCATGCGCCAGCCACTGGGCTGGGCTGATCAGGTACAGCGCCACGGTCGGGCCACTGCCCATGGCGGCGGCCAGGGCGCTGTTGTCCTGTACCCGTAAGTCGGTGCGGAACCAGATCATTTGCAGCATGGAATGTCCCATCAGCTGTGCAGCAGGTTGAGGTCGGTGAGGCTGTGCAGCGCGGCCAGCGGATCGCTGGCCAGGCTCAGTTCGGCGTTCTGCTGGGCGATGACCTGTAATTCGTCGGCGTGAATCTGTACCACCTGACCGACCAGCAGGCAGGGGCAATCGTAGCCACCCAGCAGGCGCTGCAGGTGCGTGCTATTCAATGCTTGGCTGGAATAAAGCAGCACGGCGCGCGGCTGAATATGTTCGACCGCGAGGGCTAATTCGGGTGGTGGCAGTGGCCAGTCGAACACCTCCACCGCAATACCTGCATTGCTTGCTAGCCACGCGGTCAGCCACAAACCGGGCGCCATGGGCAGGTCAGAGACATTGATCAGCAGCAGCGGCGCACCATTGTGCTGACGGTTGTTGTGGTACAGGCGTGCGCCAAGTTTGCTGCGCAGCCACGAGTAGAAAAACACTCGCTCTGCCTGAGCGCCAAACTGATTGCGCCAGCGCAATTCAAGCTCTTCAAGTAGCGGCAGCAGCAGTTGCTCGCACAGGGTGCTGGGCGGGTAGAGCGCCAGTTCGCTGTTGAAACAATCGTCCAGGCGGCGCTCGTTGAGGTTGCAAATGGCTTCCTGCAATTGCTGGCGCTTGGCTTCCCACTGCGAGCTGGCTTCGGCAAAGGCCGGCTGGTTACTGCGCAGCAGGCCCTTGACCTGGCTGACCGATACGCCGCGATTGAGCCACGTCAGGATCGCCTGAATGTGCGTGACATGTTCATCTGAATAAAGACGATGACCTTTCGGCGTGCGGTGCGGCACGATCAAGCCATAACGACGTTCCCACGCGCGCAGCGTGACCGCGTTGACTCCCGTGATACGGGCGACATCGCGGATCGGCATAAAGCCTTGGGCAATGGCCGCTTGATAGTCGTCGGCGGTCGCGCCAGGGTTGCTTGAATCAAGACTCATAGGGCATTACGCAGGCTGAGGTTTTCCGGGTGGGGTTGCAGGTAGACCTGCTGCGTAATGTAAGTGTCCGGGTGACGGCGGAAGTGGTGCTTGAGCAGGGTCATGGGCACCACCAACGGCACCACACCGTGACGGTACTGGCCGATCAGTTGTTGCATTTCCTGCTTGTCTTCGCTGCTCAGCGCTTGCTTGAGATAGCCGCTGATGTGCTGCAGCACATTACTGTGGCTGCGGCGAGTGGCGCAGCTTTTTAGCGCGCTCATCAGGTCGCTGAAATAGCGCGAGGCCAGTTCTTGCAAATCCTGCTGGCCGAGGTTGCCCAGCATGCGACCGAGCAATTTATATTGCTGCACATTAGTAGCCATCAGCATGTATTTGTAGCGCGAGTGGAAGGCAATCAAGCTTTGCCGGGTCAGGCCATCGCGTAGCAGTTGTTGCCATTCGGAGTAGGCGAAGACGCGGGTAATAAAGTTCTCACGCAGGACCGGGTCGTTTAGGCGGCCATCTTCTTCCACCGGGAGATTGGGGTGGCGGGCGCAAAACGCCTCAGCGAAGATGCCACGCCCTGGCTCGCTAGGGCGGCCGTTGTCCTGATAAACCTTGACTCGGTGCAGGCCGCAGGACGGCGACTGCTGCATAAAGATGTAGCCGCAAATATCAGTAAGCTCGCCGGCCATGCGCTCGCCATAGGCGGCCAGCGGCGCGGTGACATCCACTTCACGGCTGACCGTGCCCACGGCACGCGGCGCTTGCGGATCGCCGACCAGGCGGATCGGCTCTCGCGGGATGCTCATGCCTATACCCACTTCAGGGCATACAGGCGCAAAGTCAAAATATTCAGTAAGGGTGCGGCTACACAGGCGCGATTCCTTGTGCCCGCCGTTATAGCGAACCTCGGAACCCAGCAGGCAGGCGCTGATGCCCAGTTTGGGTTTGCCGGTAATGGTTTCTGATGAGCGCATGGGCAACCTCCGATGACGACTTGTACAGATCCTGATGGATGTACAACTTAGCTTCATCATAGGTCTGCAATTGTACAAGTCAATATATTTGTACAACTATGGTATGAGTTTGTGCGGCACTGTTACTTCCAGCCCATGCGCCACTCA
>TARA_R110000868_G_scaffold194584_3_pt1 | contig 17815 bp, 16 predicted proteins | sample TARA_R110000868 | Tara Oceans TARA_R110000868 (sample SAMEA4397489) | marine metagenome | biome: Polar Biome; feature: [SRF] surface water layer (ENVO:00010504); material: water (ENVO:00002006), including particulate matter (ENVO:01000060) such as... | depth 5 m | reverse complement strand
CAGTGGCTTCATCGCATCATTGATCAGCATGATTTCATACACCCCGGCTCGCCCGCGGTAGCCGGTGTCACGGCACTCCAGGCAGCCCACGGCCCGGTGCGCCTGGGTTGGTAGCGGCGCATTCCAGGGTTTAGTCAGGCTCTGCCAGTCGTCTTCACCCAGCTCATGCGGTGCCTTGCAATGCGGGCACAGGGTGCGCACCAGGCGCTGCGCCATCACCCCGAGCAGGGTGGCTTTGAGCAGGTAATGCGGCACGCCCAGTTCCAGCAGTCGCGTGATAGCGCTGGGCGCGTCGTTGGTGTGCAGGGTCGACAGCACTAGGTGGCCGGTCAGCGCTGCTTGGATCGCCATTTCGGCGGTTTCCAGGTCACGAATCTCGCCGACCATGATGATGTCCGGGTCCTGGCGCATCAACGCGCGCACGCCGCTGGCGAAGGTCAGGTCGATATTGTGCTGCACCTGCATTTGATTGAAGGCGCCTTCGATCATCTCGATGGGGTCTTCGATGGTGCAAACGTTAACTTCCTGAGTCGCCAGCTGCTTGAGCGTGGTGTACAGCGTGGTGGTCTTGCCTGAGCCGGTGGGGCCGGTGACCAAGATGATGCCGTTGGGCTGGGCGGTCATGCCCTGCCAGCGTTTCAGGTCATCGGCGGAGAAACCCAGCTGATCGAAGCTTTTCAGCAACACTTCCGGGTCGAAAATCCGCATCACCATTTTTTCGCCGAAGGCCGTCGGCATCGTCGACAGACGTAGCTCGACTTCGCCGCCGTCCGGGGTCTTGGTTTTGACTCGACCATCTTGCGGTTTGCGTTTTTCCGCCACGTTCATCCGGCCCAGACTTTTCAGGCGGCTGACGATGGCCATGGTCACTTGGGGCGGGAATTGATAAACGGTATGCAGCACACCGTCGATACGGAAGCGTACGCTGCCCTGCTCGCGGCGCGGCTCGATATGGATGTCGCTGGCGCGCTGGGTAAAGGCGTACTGGAAGAGCCAGTCGACGATATTGACGATATGCGCATCGTTGGCATCGGGCTCTTGGTCTTGTGCGCCAAGGTTGAGCAGCTGTTCGAAGTTGCCGCTGCCGCTGATTTTGCTGTCGCCGGCCGAGGCGCCACTGACCGATTTGGCCAGGCGATAAAACTCCACGGTAAAGCGTTGAATATCCGTTGGGCTGGCCACCACGCGCTTAATCGGGCGCTTGAGCACGTGGGTCAGGTCGATTTCCCAGCTCGACACCAAAGGTTCGCTGCTGGCGATGGTTACGCTGTCGTTATCCACCGCTACGGCGAGAATCTTATGACGTTGGGCGAAGGCATAGGACATCAGTGGGGTGATGGCGGCGACATCGATCTTCAGTGGGTCGATGCGCAGGAAGGGTTGCCCGCACTGCTCTGCTAGCCAGCGGGTCAGGCCTTCAATTTCGAGTTTTTTGCCTGGACGTTTGAGGTCGTCGAGGTGCTGGGCGGCGAGAAACTCCAACGGGTGTTGCTGGCTGCTGATGGTGCTACGGCGGATCGCCAGGCATTGCTCGGCATTGTCTTGATTGGTCCGGCCTTGGGCGACCAACTCACGCAGCAGGTCGGCGAGTTCCAACTGGCGATCATGGGTGGTCGAGACAAATGCGGACATAACGCTCCCTAGCGGTGCTGAAAACTAAGCAATGCCGGCAGCATGACGCCAAGCAGGCCGCCTGTCTGCCGACTTAATCCATTTTTGCATGGCCGCCGATACCTGCTTTGAGCCGGGTTTAGGCACGCTTGAGCGTTTTCACACCTTCAGCGGTACCGAGCAGCAGCAGGTCTGCTGGGCGTGCGGCAAACAGGCCGTTGGTGACGACGCCGACGATGGCGTTGATCTGGCTTTCCAATTCCGCCGGGTTGACGATCGACAGGTTAAATACGTCGAGGATGATATTGCCGTTATCAGTCAGCACGCCCTCTCGGTACACCGGGTCGCCGCCGAGTTTGACCAGCTGGCGGGCGACATGGCTGCGCGCCATTGGGATGACTTCCACCGGCAGCGGGAAGGCTCCGAGCAGGGGCACCAGCTTGCTGGCGTCGGCGATGCAGATAAAAGTTTGCGCCACAGCGGCAACGATCTTCTCGCGGGTCAGGGCTGCGCCGCCGCCTTTGATCAGGTTGAGGTGTTCGTCGCTTTCATCGGCCCCATCGACATAAAACTCCAGGTCGCTGACGGTGTTCAGCTCATACACCGGAATGCCGTGGCCCTTGAGGCGCGCGGCGGTGGCTTCGGAGCTGGCCACCGCACCGTCGAATTCGGTCTTGTGCTTGGCCAAGGCGTCGATAAAGCAGTTAGCGGTGGAGCCGGTACCGACGCCGATCACACTCTTGGCGTCGAGCTTGGGCAGAATAAAGTCGACGGCAGCCTGTGCGACGGCTTGCTTGAGTTGATCTTGATTCATCATGGGACACCTGGCGTGGGAGTGGGGGGAAGGGCTCAAATTATAGCGCGCCTGCGCCGCCAGTGAGCTGGCGGCCGGGAAAACTCCTGCGTTGTGTGGTCGTGCGGCGCGGCCCTGGGGTAGACTCGCGGACTTCCTGAAAAGACGCCTGCGATCACGCCATGCTCGAACAGTACGTTAAAAAGATCCTCACCTCGCGCGTTTATGACGTGGCGGTGGAAACTCCGCTGCACGTCGCTAACCAGCTTTCCGAGCGCTTGGGCAACCAGATTTTGCTCAAGCGTGAAGACCTGCAGCCGGTGTACTCGTTCAAGATTCGCGGGGCCTACAACAAGCTGGCGCAGCTGTCGGCTGAGGAGCAGGCGTGTGGCGTGGTCACTGCATCAGCGGGTAATCACGCCCAAGGTTTGGCGTTGGCGGCCAAGGTGCTGGGAGTCAAGGTCACTATCGTGATGCCTAAGACTACCCCGGAGATCAAGGTGCAAGGGGTGCGCTCGCGCGGCGGCAAAGTGGTGTTGCATGGCGACACCTTCCCCGAAGCGCTGGCGTATTCGCTGAAATTGGTCGACGAGAAGGGTTACATCTATATCCACCCCTACGACGATCCGCACACCATCGCTGGGCAGGGCACCATCGCCATGGAGATCCTCCGTCAGCAGCCGGGCAAGCTGGATGCGATCTTCGTTCCGGTTGGCGGCGGCGGGCTGATCGCCGGGATCGCCGCCTATGTGAAATACCTGCGTCCTGAGATCAAAATCATCGGTGTCGAGCCAGATGACTCCAATTGCCTGCAAGCTGCCATGGCCGCTGGTGAGCGGGTGGTGCTGTCGCAAGTCGGGCTGTTTGCTGATGGCGTGGCCGTGGCGCAGATCGGTTTGCACACTTTTGCGGTGTGCAAAGACTATGTCGATGAGGTGATCACCGTCAGCACCGACGAGATGTGCGCGGCGATCAAGGATATTTACGACGACACTCGCTCGATTACCGAACCAGCCGGTGCGCTCAGCGTGGCTGGGATCAAAAAGTATGTGGAGCGCGAAGGCTGTCGCGGCCAGGTTTTGGTAGGGATCGACTCCGGCGCCAATGTTAATTTCGATCGCCTACGCCATGTGGCTGAGCGCGCCGAGTTGGGCGAGAAGCGCGAAGCGATCATTGCCGTGACCATCCCCGAGCAGCCAGGTAGCTTCAAAGCGTTCTGCGAGGCCATCGGCAAACGGCAAATCACCGAATTTAACTACCGCTATCACCAAGACCGTGAAGCCCACATCTTTGTCGGCGTGCAGACTCATCCGGAGAATGATCCGCGTACTGCTCTGGTGCACGGCCTGCGTGAGCAAGGCTTCCCGGTGCTTGACCTGACCGATAACGAGTTGGCCAAGCTGCATATTCGCCACATGGTCGGTGGACATGCGGCGGCAGTGCCGGATGAAGTGGTGCTACGTTTCGAATTCCCCGAGCGGCCGGGCGCGCTGTTTAATTTCTTACAAAAGCTCGGTGGCCGCTGGAACATCTCGATGTTCCACTATCGCAACCACGGCGCTGCCGATGGCCGTGTGGTCGCAGGCCTGCAGGTGCCGAGCGCCGAGCGTCATCTGCTGCCGGCGGCGCTGGATGCCATCGGTTATCGCTATTGGGATGAGAGCGATAACCCAGCGTACAAACTCTTTCTTGGATAAGCCGGATACCCGGTAGGACTGAACTGATGGAACACTACCCGTTGCTGAAAATGCTGCACATGCTGCCCGGGATATTCTTGCTGCTGGGGGTTCTGGCGCATATTTTTATGCTGTGGAAGGCAGCGCGTAGCGGTGATACGGCCATATTGCAGCGCAAACTCAAACGGACCCGGCTGATTAGCCTGCCGGTGCTCGGTCTGCTGGCCTTGAGTTTGCCGGTAACGGGCTGGTGGCTAGTTGATTTAACCGGTTTACCCCTCAGCCAAACCTGGCTGCTGGCCAGCAGCGTGCTGTTTGCCGTGATGGTGCTGCTCGGTCTGTTGCTCAATGGCCGTCTGGCTGCTTGGCAGGCGTTGGGCGATCGCCCTGCACCCGCCAGCCTAAAGCGTCTTGCTGCAGTTTATGGCGTACTGATTATCGTGCTGTTGCTGACGATCATGGGCCTGATGGGCGCCAAGCCGGTTTGATTCTCTGACCCAGCAAAAACGCCGCCTGATTAGGCGGCGTTTTTCGTAGCGGCGGGTTTAGCGCAGCGAGATCACTGGCCAGCCACGTTTCTCGGCTTCGGCGCGCAGGTTCGGGTCGGGGTCGACGGCAAGCGGGTGGGTGACCTGTTCCAGTAATGGCAGGTCGTTCAGCGAGTCGCTGTAGAAGTAGCTATCGGCCAGGCTTAGACCGGTTTCGCCGAGCCAGCGGTTAAGGCGGGTGACCTTGCCTTCCTTGAAACATGGCACGTCGGTGGTGCGGCCGGTGTAGCGGCCATCAAGCATCTCGCACTCGGTCGCCAATAGGGTGTCGACCCCCAGGCGTGCGGCAATCGGCGCGGTAACGAAGCGGTTGGTGGCGGTGATGATGAGCAGCTTATCGCCGGCTTCGCGGTGCTCGGCGAGCAGTGCCTCGCCTTTTGCCAGGATGATCGGCTCGACGCAGTCGCGCATAAACTCGCGGTGCCACTGGGCCAGTTGAGCCATTTCGGTGCGGCCGAGGATTTCTAGGCTGAAATTCAGGTAGTCGGTGATGTTCAGGCGCCCGGCTAAATAATCCTCATAAAACGCGTCGTTGCGCGCCTTGTAGGCAATGCCGTCGAGGATGCCACGCTCACACAGATAATCGCCCCAGGCGTGATCGCTGTCGCCGCCGAGTAGGGTGTTGTCGAGATCGAATAAAGCCAAACGCACGGGACACCTATGATCGCAAAGGTCTGAGGGGGCTGAGGATAACGGCTTTTAGAGGTCATTCCTATTACGCGGGCGGCTTGCGTTGCCGCTGCCGCAGCCTTTGTGGAACAATGCCGAAACATGCGTTTACGAGGTTGTGCGCCGTGATCGATTCTGATGGTTTTCGCCCTAATGTCGGCATCATTCTGACCAATGAAGTTGGTCAGGTGCTGTGGGCGCGTCGGATAAACCAGGACGCTTGGCAGTTCCCGCAAGGCGGGATTAATGACCATGAGTCGCCGGAAGACGCGCTGTACCGCGAATTGAACGAAGAAGTTGGCCTAGAGCAGCAGGATGTGAAAATTCTCGCCTGCACCCGTGGCTGGTTGCGTTATCGTCTGCCTCAGCGTTTGGTGCGCACGCACAGCCAACCGCTGTGCATTGGGCAGAAACAGAAGTGGTTTCTGCTGCGGTTAACTGGCACCGAGGACCGTGTGCGTATGGACCTGACCGGTAAGCCGGAATTCGACGGCTGGCGCTGGGTCAGTTACTGGTACCCGCTGGGCCAAGTGGTCACCTTCAAGCGCGAGGTTTACCGTCGCGCCTTAAAAGAACTCGCCCCGCGCCTCTTGGCGCGGGACTGATACAGGCTAGAGCCAAGCATGCTCAATACGCTGCGCAAAATTGTCCAGGAAGTAAACGCCGCCAAGGACCTTAACGCGGCGCTGGGCATTATCGTGCAGCGAGTGCGCGAGGCCATGGGCAGCCAGGTTTGCTCGGTCTACCTAATGGACTTGGAGACTAATCGCTTCGTGTTGATGGCCACCGAAGGCCTGAACAAGAAAGCCATTGGCAAAGTCAGCATGGCACCCAACGAGGGTTTGGTCGGCCTGGTCGGCACCCGCGAAGAGCCACTTAACCTCGAACACGCCTCCGAACACCCACGCTATCGCTACTTTGCCGAAACGGGCGAAGAACGTTACGCCTCTTTCCTCGGCTCGCCGATTATTCACCACCGTCGGGTGATGGGTGTCTTGGTCGTCCAGCAAAAAGAACGACGCCAGTTCGACGAAGGTGAGGAAGCCTTCCTCGTCACCATGAGCGCCCAACTTGCCGGGGTTATCGCCCACGCCGAGGCCACCGGCTCGATCCGCGGCCTGGGTCGACAGGGTAAGGGTATTCAAGAAGCTAAGTTCGTCGGTGTGCCGGGCTCACCCGGTGCCGCTGTAGGTACGGCTGTGGTGGTGCTGCCACCGGCCGATCTAGACGTGGTACCCGACAAGTCCGTCAACGATATAGCCGCCGAACTGACCCTTTTTAATGACGCATTGGAAGGTGTTCGCAGTGACATGCGTGCGCTTTCGGCGAAGATGGCCACTCAGTTGCGCCCCGAAGAGCGTGCGCTGTTCGACGTGTACCTGATGATGCTGGAAGACGCCGCCCTCGGTAACGAGGTGGTCAAGGTCATCAAGACTGGCCAGTGGGCGCAGGGCGCGCTGCGTCAGGTGATCGGCGAGCATATCAATCGATTCGAGCTGATGGACGACGCCTACCTGCGCGAACGCGCCAGCGACGTCAAAGACCTCGGTCGGCGCTTGTTGGCTTATCTGCAGCAGGCACGGCAGCAAACACTGGTGTACCCGGACAACTGTATTCTGGTCAGCGAAGAACTGTCGCCTGCGATGCTTGGTGAGGTGCCGGAAGGCAAACTAGTCGGCTTGGTCTCGGTGCAGGGCTCGGGCAACTCGCATGTGGCGATCTTTGCTCGCGCCATGGGTATTCCCACGGTGATGGGCGCGGTCGATCTACCGTATTCGAAGATCGATGGCATTCAGCTAATCGTCGACGGTTATCACGGCGAGGTGTTCACCAACCCCAGTGAAATATTGCGCAAGCAATACGCCGAAGTAGTTGAGGAAGAGCGTCAACTGGCCCAAGGCCTAGATGCGTTACGTGGCTTGCCCTGCGAAACCCTCGACGGCCACCGCATGCCGCTGTGGGTTAACACCGGTCTGCTCGCCGATGTGAAGCGCGCCCAGGAACGCGGTGCAGAAGGCGTTGGCCTGTACCGCACCGAAGTGCCGTTTATGATCAAGGAGCGCTTCCCCAGCGAGAAGGAGCAGCTGGCGATTTATCGCGAGCAACTGGTCGCCTTCCATCCGCTGCCGGTGACCATGCGCAGTTTGGATATTGGTGGTGACAAGGCGTTGAGCTATTTCCCGATCAAGGAAGACAATCCCTTCCTCGGTTGGCGCGGCATTCGTGTGACCCTCGATCACCCGGAAATTTTCCTGGTACAAACCCGCGCCATGCTCAAAGCCAGCGAAGGCTTGGATAACCTGCGCATTCTGCTGCCGATGATTTCCGGCATTCAGGAGCTAGAAGAGGCGTTGCACTTGATTCACCGCGCTTGGGGCGAGGTGCGCGATGAAGGCACCGACGTGCCGCTACCGCCCATCGGCGTGATGATCGAAATTCCTGCGGCGGTCTATCAGGTGCGCGAGCTGGCGCGCCAGGTTGACTTCCTCTCGGTCGGCTCTAACGACCTGACCCAATACTTGTTAGCCGTGGACCGTAACAATCCACGGGTCGCCGACTTGTATGACTTCCTTCATCCAGCCGTGTTGCAGGCGTTGCAGATCGTTGTGGCAGGCGGGCATGCCGAAGGCAAGCCCGTGACCATCTGCGGCGAGATGGCCGGCGACCCTGCGGCGGCGGTATTGCTGATGGCCATGGGCTTCGATGGCCTATCAATGAACGCCACCAACCTGCCCAAGGTGAAGTGGTTGTTGCGTCAGATCAGCATGGGCAAGGCCCAAGAATTGCTCGCCCAAGTGATGAGCATCGACAGTCCACAAGTGATCCACAGCACCTTGCAACTGGCCCTGCGCAACCTCGGCCTGGGTCGTATGATCAATCCGGCCTCGGATATTCAGGCCTGACAGGCGCTGAGCGGCTGATGGTCATTAGCAGCTCAACGCTACCTCGCCCAGATACGCCCCATTGACCCCAAAACTACGTTCCAGCAATTGGCGGCTGCCGTCTACATTGACGATCAATACCGTGCTGGCCCGTGTGCCGTAAGTCGGGCTGGCAATAAAGGCGCTGGACAGCAGGCGTTCGAAGGTCAGGCCGATACCGGTTTGCGGCAGGTCAGTGTCCGCCGCTTGGCTTGAGTCGGCCAATAGGTCGAGCAGTCGGTGTGGGTATGGCGCCTGCAGCTCGCTTTGCAGCGCGCTTTTGGTTCGTAACAACTTGGGCCATGGCGTGTTTAGATCGGCATTCGATACTCCGTGCACGCCTTCAGCCAAGGCAGTGGCGCGTCTCTCCTGGGAGTTGAAGTGCCAGAGTTGTTGGTGATCACCCAGTAGCAAATTAAAACCGCTGTAGTGCGGGCTTTGCTCCTTCAGGTACTGGAGGAAATCGGCTGTACCTAGGTCGCCACCCAGAAAAGCTCGCGGTAACTCGCCTCGTGAGCGTGTGCCTAAGGCTAGGCTTGGGTTGCGGATATTGGTTAGGGCGGCAAAGCGCCCGTGTGGGCCGACACCCAGCCAGGTGCCGCCGGCCTGAAGATCGCGCCCGGCAAACACGCCCGGTGCATCAGGCCATTCGGCCAATGCCTGGCTCGGGCGGTTATAGAATTCATCGCGGTTAGCCGCTACCAGTAGCGGCTGTGCATGGCCAGGGCGCCAGGCTAGGACGATCAAGCACATGGCTTAGCTCCTTAATTTCGCCAGTACGCCGGCGCTATCCAGCTCCGGCCCCATGTGCAAACGTACCTTGCGCGCGCCGCAGCCCAGGCCAAGCTCCAGCAGAATACGCTCCTCGACCTGTGACAGGCCGCCTTCGAGCCGTTCCAATGGTTGAATCAATAGCTGTGGCGGTCGGCTCAGGCGTAGCAAACGCGTGGGCAGGAGTTCCGCTATTGCGCGCTGTAACAGGTGCTCGGCTACTGCAAAATCCGCCACCAGCAAGCGTTGATTGCTGAACGGTGGATCAGCTAGCAGGTGCAGCTCGCGGCCATTTTGCAGGTGCGTGAGGTGCATCTGGTTACAGCTCAACTTGAGGTACAGGGTCGGGCGCACGATGCTCTATTCCTTGGTCGCATCGTGGCACTGTACGCAAAGCCTGTGCGTACATCCATCGCCCAAACTAGAGTCCGGCCCTGTGCATCCGTTACCATGATGGATTGTTTGCGGGGGTGCTGATGGAACTGCTGCTGTATTTAGTCTTGGGGGCTGCTGCTGGAACCTTGGCCGGGTTATTTGGCGTAGGGGGCGGCATTATCATCGTGCCGGTGTTGGTGCTGAGTTTTGCCGCGCAGGGCTTTGAACCAGCGATCTTGACGCACCTAGCGGTCGGCACGTCGCTGGCGACCATCATCTTCACCTCGATCAATTCGGTGCTCGAACATCAGCGTAAAGGCGCGGTGTTGTGGCCAGTGTTTGCCTGGATGACGGTGGGCATTCTGCTCGGTGCCGGGCTGGGCGCGATGACCGCCGCAGCCATTAAGGGCCCCATGCTGCAGAAGGTCATTGGTGTATTTGCCATCATCATCGCCCTGCAAATGGCCTTGGAACTGAAACCCAAAGCCAGCCGCACTGTCCCAGGCAAGCCCGGACTGGCCTTAGCCGGTAGCGTGATTGGCTGGGCCTCTGCAATTTTTGGGATTGGCGGCGGTTCGTTAACCGTGCCGTTCCTGACCTGGCGTGGTGTGACAATGCAGAAAGCGGTGGCGACGTCTTCGGCTTGCGGCCTGCCGATTGCCATGGCCAGTGCCCTGAGTTTTATCTGGTTGGGTTGGCACAAGCCCGAGTTGCCGGAGTGGAGCCTGGGCTTTGTCTATCTGCCGGCGCTGGTGGGTATTGCTATTCCGAGCATGTACTTTGCCCGTGTCGGCGCACGCCTGGCGCACAAGCTGTCGCCACGCCTGCTCAAGCGTTTGTTTGCCTTGCTGCTGTTCAGCGTAGGCCTAAGTTTTCTGATTTGAGGAATTGAAATGCTGCCTTACCCGCAGATCGACCCGGTTGCACTGGCCCTCGGCCCGCTGAAAATTCACTGGTACGGCCTGATGTACCTGATTGGCATTGGCGGTGCCTGGTGGCTGGCTTCGCGGCGGGTCAACGCCTTCGCGCCGACCTGGAACAAGGAAAAACTCTCCGATCTGGTGTTCTGGGTGGCCATGGGCGTGATTCTCGGTGGCCGTCTGGGCTATGTGTTGTTTTACGACTTGGCGGCCTACATCGCCGAGCCGGTGCGCATGCTGCGCATCTGGGAAGGCGGCATGTCGTTCCACGGTGGCCTGATTGGCGTGATGCTGGCCACGTGGTGGTTCGGTAAGCGCAACAACAAGAGCTTCTTCGAACTGATGGATTTTATTGCCCCGTTGGTGCCGATCGGCCTGGGTGCCGGGCGCATCGGTAACTTCATCAACGCCGAGTTGTGGGGCAAGGCCACTGACGTGCCGTGGGCGATGGTCTTTCCCACTGACCCGCAGCAACTGGCGCGGCATCCCTCGCAGCTGTATCAGTTCGCCCTGGAGGGTGTGGCGCTGTTTGCCGTCCTCTGGTTCTACTCGCGTAAACCGCGGCCGACCATGGCCGTGTCCGGCATGTTCGCCGCGAGCTACGGGGTGTTCCGCTTTATCGTTGAATTTGTCCGCGTGCCGGATGCGCAGCTGGGCTACCTGGCCGGCGGCTGGCTAACCATGGGCCAGGTGCTCTGCGTACCGATGGTGCTCGGCGGCCTGGGCCTGATTGCCTATGCCTACAAACGTCAGGCTGCACAGGAGGCCGTGTAATGCAGCAATACCTTGACTTGATGCGCCTGGTGCGCAAGACCGGCACTTTCAAGGCTGACCGCACCGGCACCGGCACTTATAGTCTGTTTGCCCACCAGATGCGCTTCAACCTGGCCGATGGTTTCCCGCTGGTGACCACCAAGAAGTGCCACCTGAAATCAATCATTCACGAGCTGCTGTGGTTCCTCCAAGGCGACACCAACATCAAGTACCTGAAGGATAATGGGGTACGTATTTGGGACGAGTGGGCCGACGAAAACGGCGACTTGGGCCCGGTCTACGGCTATCAGTGGCGCAGTTGGCCGGCGCCGAACGGCGAGTCGATCGACCAGATCAGCAAACTGATTGAAATGATCAAAAAGAACCCGGACTCACGCCGCCTGATCGTCTCCGCGTGGAACCCGGCGCTGGTCGAGCAGATGGCGCTGCCGCCATGCCACGCGCTGTTCCAATTCTATGTGGCGGACGGCAAGCTCAGCTGCCAGCTGTATCAGCGCTCGGCGGATATTTTCCTCGGTGTGCCGTTCAACATCGCCAGCTATGCCTTGCTGACCCTGATGGTCGCTCAGGTCTGCGGCTTGCAGCCCGGCGACTTCATCTGGACCGGCGGCGACTGCCACCTGTACGCCAACCATATCGAGCAGACCGACTTGCAGCTGAGCCGAGAGCCGCTACCGCTGCCGACTATGAAAATAAACCCCGAGGTGAAGGACATTCTGGCCTTCAAATTCGAGGACTTCGAACTGCTCGGTTATCAGGCGCATCCGCACATCAGCGCGCCGGTGGCCGTCTGATCACGGGATGAGGCGGCTGTTTTTGTTACCCTGAGGCGTCTTTTAGTGGGGGAACAACGCATGCCGAGAGTTCTGATCGCCTTGTGGCTGATGCTGCTAGGGCTGAATGCGACGGCCGCAGAGCCGAACGAGCCTGTGCTGCGGGTGGGCATTACCGAGGTGCCGCCATTCGTGATCAAAGAGCCAGATGGCAGTTGGCGCGGCATCAGTATTGACCTGTGGAGCAGCGTTGCCAGTAAGGCGGGTTACCGGTTTGAGCTGCTGCCCATGCCGTTCGAGCGCTTGCTGCCGAGCCTGGAAGAGGGGCAGTTGGACGTAGTGGTGGGCGCGCTGACCATGACGGCCGAGCGTGAAGAACGCTTCGACTTTACCCATCCCTTTTATCGCACTGGCCTGGCTATCGGCTTACAGCGGGATGGCGACAAAAGTGGCTGGATGGCGCTTAAAGGGCTGTTGTCGTGGCAGTTTCTCAGTCTGATCGGCGGTTTAGCGGTGTTGTTGCTGCTGGTCGGTGCGTTGCTTTGGTTGTTTGAGCGACGCAATAACCAGGAGCAGTTTGGCGGTACGCCGGTGCAAGGCCTGGGCTCAAGTTTTTGGTGGGCGGCGGTGACCATGACCACTGTCGGTTATGGCGATAAAGCGCCGGTCACTCTGGGTGGGCGTTTGGTCGGGCTGGTGTGGATGTTTGCCGGCTTGATCATGGTGTCGACCTTCACTGCAGCGGTTGCCAGCATGCTCACCGTGGGTAATTTACAAGGCGGTATCCAGAGCGCCGAAGACCTGCGCCGCGCCCATGTGGCCAGTGTCGACAACACCTCCGGTGCGCTCTATCTGGAGAGCCAGCGTATTCGTCACAGCACCTACCCCAATGTGATAACAGCCATGCAGGCCGTTCAGCAAGGTGAGGCTGAGGCGGTGGTCTATGACTTGCCGATCATGCAGTACCGCAATGGTGAGCTTAACCAAGGTGGGCTGCGCTTGTTGCCGGGAACATTCGAGAACCAGTCCTACGCGTTTGCATTGGCCAGCGGCAGCCCTTACCGCGAGCGCATTAACCTGGAGTTACTGCGCGCGGTTGGCGAGGACGAATGGGCCAAGGTACAGCGGCTGTATTTGGGTGCGCCCTGAGTTCCGTGGCCTAGTCGACCTTTAGCAGCGCGCTTGCCAGCGCGTTGAGCTGCAGTTCGCGCTCGCTTTGTTGCAGTTGCGCAGCGGGATTGAGCGATGACCATTCAGGGTGGGCGCGGGCTTTGTGCAGGGCGTCCGGCAGTTTGCCTTCAGGCCAGCTGGCGTCTTGCGGGGTGAGCAAGGTAATGGCGTCGACGGCGGCATGCCCGCGCGCTTCCAGCGCGTGCAGCAACCGCTGTTGGCGCAGGGCGAGCAAGCGCAGCACGGCGTCGTCGACGCTCAGCTCGCGCTGGCCTTTGAGTTTGCCTTTCAGCCGCTCGCCGTAGCTGCGCAGGGTTTGCGCGCTGCCGCCGATCAGTGCGCCGAGGGCGGCGGCTGCACCCAGGGTGATACCGCCGACCAGCAAATCAACGCCGACGCCGGTAGCTGCGCCTGCGGCCATACCGCCGCCGACTTTTACCCCAAGTTGCTTGAGGGTTTCCGGATTAAACAGGTCGTCACCCCAGCGACCGTCGAGTAAGGGTAGGTCGCCGGCTTTGGCGTCGTCTTGGCGGAAGGCGTATAGGCGCAATAGCGCTTCCACGCTGCGTTGTTCGCGCTGACGAATGCTCTGGTGCAGATCGCGGATTGCGCCTTGCTCCAGCGTACTTTGCGCAGCCACGCTACGCCGATAGGCGGCGCAGTCGAGGAGCAGTTCGGCGATCAGTCGTGCGCCGCTGCTGCGGCGCAGTTGCCGTTGTGCCTGGTGGTCATCGATCAGCCGTTGCAATTGTGGTCGCGCTTTTTCCAGCAGCAATGCCAAGCTGTCGTACAGGCGTCGCTCGCCGTCCAGCGGCGGCGCTACGCTGTCGAAGCACACCAGCGCATGCAGACCCAGCCGGGCCAGGGCCTCACGCCACTCTTGCTCGCGGTGCTGGCTGCTGCTGACAAAATTCAGCACCGGCAGTAGCGGCCGGCCGCACATGCTCAGCACGGCCAGTTCGTCACGGTATTTGGCCAGCACCGGTTCGCGGGCATCGATCACATACAGGCCGGCGTCGGAGGCGAGCAGTTGGCGCAGTACCTTGGCTTCCTGTTCAAAGCGTTGGCGCGCTTCGCTGCCATCCAGAAAGCGCGACAATCGCGCCGGCCCATCCAAGCGTTCGCCAGGGCGATCCAGGCGTTCAAGGTAGTCGAGCAGGGCGATGGCGTCTTCCAGGCCCGGCGTGTCATAAAGCTCCAGCAGCGCCTCGCCATCGACCGACAGACGCGCCCCTTCGACATGCCGGGTGGTGCTGGGGCGATGCGAGACCTCGCCGAAGCCGACGTCGCGGGTCAGGGTGCGCAGCAACGAGGTTTTGCCGACATTGGTGTGGCCAACTACAGCCAGCTTGAGTGGTTTAGTCATGCCCATGCTCCAGCCAGCTGAACGGCGCACTGTCACTGTGGACAAGTTGCAGTTGCTCCAGCGCTCGGTGCCAGTCGCCCAAGCGAGCACTGTCCAGTGCTTCACCCGGTGGCGGTGGCAGCAGCCAGATGCGCGTGGCCGTGGCGCTGCGCGCCAGTTCGCCGAGCAGCGCCAGGCTACCGCGGTCCGGCGAGCGGCGCGGGTCACAGGCAATCAGCAGGCGCGCCGGAGGAAAACGGCTGAGTTGATCAAGCAGTTGCTTGCGCTGCTCGCGACTGTCTATTACCCCCGCATTGCTGATGCTATTGGGCAGTGCGGGCGGCCAGCTGCGTTGTGGGTCCAACTCGACCGCCACCAGCAACGCGCCCTGGCTATCGAATGCGTTATGCCCTGCCAGGGGCTGATGCAGGTGCGTGGGCGCGGCATCACATACGCCGAGACGTTCGCTGCTCGGTTGCAGGCGCTCACGCAGTAGGCTGTAGCCGGGTAAGTTGAGGTCCAGACTCAGTGCGGCACAGCCACGTCGCCAGCGCCACAGGCAAAACAGCAACAACCCTAGGCGCGGCAGCAGACCGTAGACCACCAGCACACCGGCCAACCAGCCGGCCCAGCTCAGTCGCGCGCTTTCATTGGCCAGGGCGCTGTCGCCGCTGGCGCGGATCAGTTCGGCATCCGGCAGGCTGAAGCCGAGCAGCGCTGGCAGGCTGCCGAGGGCTTGGGTGAGAGCGATAAAGCTGTCGCCGCCGAGCAGGGTGCTTTCCCAGACAAAGCCGTAGCGCCGGGTAGCCAACAGGGCCAGCAGGGTCAGTAACGCTGTGAGCAGGGTCAGCAGCCAGAAGCCATGTACCAGCGCACCCAAGCCCCAGCGGCTCAGGCGTTGGCGTTGCAACATCAGTAACAGTGCGGGTGCCAGTTGCGCGGCTTGGGCGTCGCGGGCCAGTTTGGCGCTTAACCATAGCCAGAGATGCCCAAGAACACCTGCGCCGTCACGGCTCAGCAACAGGCCCAGCGCCCAGCCGAGCAGCAGAATTAAATTCAAACCGAGCAGGCTGCCCAGGGCCCAGAACACATTGACCGGACGCAAGCCGTCGCCCAACGCCGCCACCGCCAGGCCGCTGCCGCTGAGGATGGCCAGTAGCACCAGCAGCAAGCCGGCCAGGCGTGCGCCCTGCAGCCAATGCTGCAAAGCCTGCACCTGGCCATCGCGCTCGCCCAGTAGCCAGGCGCGGGTCTGGATGCGTTCGCCGAGTGCGCCGCCCTGGGCCTGGGTGTGGCGGATGATCTCGCTGTCTTCGAGGGGCCCGGCATACTCTTCGCGCAGACGAATAGTTTCACTTAGCCAAAGGCGTTGTAGGCGGCTGGGCCGGGGGGGTTCGAGTGGGCGCACGCGACGTTCCGTAGGCGAGTGGTAAACAAAGGATAACCGCAGCAGGTGATGTATGGCACCGTTGTGCGCGTGTACGCTTGCGGTCAGCTCGTTAGGCTGTGGCTGCTATCGGATGCCGCATCGATCATTGCTGTGGGTCAATAACAATAAAAGCGAGTGCCATCGTGAAGTTACCTCATCTGGACTGGGTCAATCAGGACTCTCCGTACTTGCATCAGCATCAGCAGGGCTTTCGTTCGCTAAACTTTGACGGCGAGTTGGAGCAGGCGTTCAAGCGCTACCACGCTAATGTGTTCTTGCGTCGTATGCGCTGGGCGCTGCTGGTGGCGACGCTGCTGGCGCTGCTGTTTGTACTGCTGGATGCGATCAACCTGCCCGAGCCGCTGCGCAGTCGGGTATTGACGCTGCGCCTGGGGGTGATTCAGCCGCTGCTGCTGCTGGCCTGGTTGGCGACTTATCGGCGTGGTCTGCGTGATCATCTGCAGCTGATTGGCGGCGCTGTGGCACTGCTCTGCGGCCTGTCAGTGGCGGGCATTATCGGCCTGGCGCGTGCTCACAACTTTGCCCTGCCCTATGAAGGCATCATCCTGGTTACGGTGTTCTTCTACTTCCTCACCGGCTTACGTTTTACCACCGCAGTACTCTGTGGCTGGATAACTTTTCTGGCGTATGTGGCCGTTGAGGTCGGTGTGGGGTTTGACGGCGAATTACTGCTGAGTAATGCCCTGTTTCTGCTCCTTGCCAATGTCATCGGCTCGGTCGGATGTTATTCCCTGGAGTACTCCACGCGGCAGAATTTTCTTGCACAGGGCTTATTACAGGATTTGGCTGAAAATGACTTTCTCACCGGGTTACTAAACCGCCGCGCTTTCACTGCGCGCGCCGAGCTCTGTTGGCGCCAGGCACAGCGTGAAAAGAAGCCACTGGGCGTGGTGATGATGGACGTGGATTTCTTCAAACGTTACAACGACCACTATGGCCATGCCGCCGGTGATGAGGCGCTGCGCCAAGTGGCTCAGGTTGTCGGTGAGCATGCGCGGCGGCCGCTGGATTGTGCGGCGCGTTATGGTGGTGAAGAGTTCGTGGGTATCTGGTATGGCCTGAGCGAAGAGCAATTGTTGGCGATTCTGGAAAGTATCCGCTCGGGCGTTGAGGCGTTGGCACTGAGCCATGCAGATTCAGAGGCGGCTAAAGTGGTTACGCTGAGTATCGGCATGGCGTATCTGTCGCCACAGCCGCAACACAGCTTGGAAGATGCTTTGCGGTTGGCCGATGTCGCGCTCTACCTGGCCAAAGAGCAAGGGCGTAACGGCGTCGTATCTAAGAAGCAGATCGGACGCGCAACTGGGTAGAGGTAAGGCTTCAATGATTGCAGCGGAGTCGGTATTCTCGCTGCTATGAAAAATTCATTGCCCCTCTGCCTGATTGCGGCCCTCGCGGAAAACCGTGTGATCGGCCGCGACAACCAACTGCCCTGGTACCTGCCAGCGGATCTCAAACACTTCAAGGCGCTGACCTTGGGTAAGCCGATCATCATGGGCCGTAAGACCTGGGACTCGCTCGGGCGGCCGCTGCCGGGCCGGCTCAATTTGGTGGTCAGCCGTCAGCCTGGTTTGCAACTGGAGGGTGCGGAAGTGTTTGCCAGCCTGGAGGCTGCACTTGAGCGTGCCGAGGCCTGGGCGCACGCCAATGATGCCGATGAGTTGATGCTGATCGGCGGCGCGCAGTTGTATGCGCTGGGCTTAGCCCAGGCCGAGCGGTTGTATCTGACGCGGGTTACGCTCAGCCCTGAGGGCGACGCCTATTTTCCTGCGTTGAATCTGACGCAGTGGCAGCTAAGTGAAAGTGCCGCACATACCGCCACGGCAGAAACCCCCGCTTATGTCTTCGAGACTTGGGAGCGGTGTATAGCGGGCTAACCCGATAGGCCGCCGCTACAGGGTTGGGCTTGAGTTAGAAGGCAAAACGCCACCTGAGTAGGTGGCGTTTTGCGTTAGGCGGTCGGTTTAGGTGTTGGCTTTGCTATCAGGAAGAAACCAGTTCATCAGCAGAGCGCAGATA
>TARA_R110000868_G_scaffold120477_1_pt1 | contig 17824 bp, 12 predicted proteins | sample TARA_R110000868 | Tara Oceans TARA_R110000868 (sample SAMEA4397489) | marine metagenome | biome: Polar Biome; feature: [SRF] surface water layer (ENVO:00010504); material: water (ENVO:00002006), including particulate matter (ENVO:01000060) such as... | depth 5 m | reverse complement strand
AGTCGATAGTCGATAGTCGATAGTCGATAGTCGATAAAATTCTGCCGACAGCCCACCTACTGTCAACGACTATCTTCCGTTTTTTCTAGCGACTAGGAACTGTTAACTAGCAACTTTTTTTAAAAAACTTATGTTAAAACACCTAACAACACTCAAACAAACCAACCCAGCCCTGCAGCAATACCTATTCATTACCGCCAACTACTGGGCCTTTACCCTAACTGATGGTGCTTTGCGCATGCTTATTGTGCTGCACTTTTATCAGTTAGGGTACGACGCCCTAGCTATCGCGTTTTTATTTTTGTTTTATGAATTTTTTGGAGTAGTCACCAATCTACTAGGCGGTTGGTTGGGCGCGCGCTTTGGTTTAAACAAAACCATGCATGGCGGCTTACTTTTACAGGTAGCCGCACTGAGCATGCTACTAGTGCCCAATGAGCTATTAACGGTAGCTTGGGTAATGGCCGCACAGGCATTATCGGGCATAGCCAAAGACCTCAATAAAATGAGTGCTAAAAGCGCGATTAAACAATTAATACCCAGCAGCGCCGAAGGCAAACTCTATCAATGGGTGGCGCTATTAACCGGCTCCAAAAATAGTTTAAAAGGTGTGGGGTTTTTTCTGGGCGCAGCATTACTAGCAGCCTTTGGCTTTCACTACGCCATTGTAATCATGGTGAGTTGTTTAATGCTGGTGTGCATAGCCAGCCTATTTTTATTAAGACAAGACTTAGGTCGCGCCAGTTATAAACCTAAATTTCGCGAAATATTTTCCACTAGCCGCGCGGTGAATATTTTATCGGCAGCGCGACTATGTTTATTTGCCTCGCGGGATGTTTGGTTTGCCGTGGCCCTGCCGGTGTACCTGGCCAGCGAACTGGCTTGGAACCACTGGCAGGTGGGTGCCTTTATCGCCAGCTGGATTATCGCCTATGGCGTTATCCAGGGCTTTAGCCCGCGGCTTACCGGTCATAAAAAAACCGCCGCAGCCCCCGACGGTAAAGCCGCCCTCAAATGGGCCAGCCTATTACTATTAGCACCCAGCTTATTGGCATTAGCACTATCCATCCACATCGCCCCGCAAACACTAACGATTATAGGCTTAATGCTGTTTGGCTTTTTATTCGCTATTAACTCCTCACTACACAGCTTTTTAATTGTGCACTACGCCAAAGCTGACGGCGCATCGCTGGATGTGGGCTTTTATTATATGGCCAATGCCCTAGGACGCTTATTCGGCACCTTGGCTTCGGGCTACCTCTATATTCAACAGGGCTTTATCGCCTGCTTGCTAGCCTCCTGCGCGCTCATCATCTGCACCGTAGTAATATCACTGGCACTGCCTAGGCATACACACTAAAATCATCCTCTTTTACGCAATAGCCACACACAACTATGTACCCACTAGATTATATACAACCGGTTTTTCGCCCACCCAGTGAAGCGCGTTCGCTGATCTTGCAAGTCAGCAATGGCTGCTCTTGGAACAATTGCACCTTTTGCGATATGTATACCGCACCGCAAAAGAAATTCACCGTCAAACCCATAGCAGAAATAGAACAAGAGCTACTCGCCTTAGCTAACGATGGCTACTCGGTAGACCGTGTGTTTTTAGCCGATGGCGACGCCATGACTTTATCGGTACGCCGCTTAACGGAAATACTCACCACCATTAAACAATACTACCCCAACGTGCGACGCGTATCGGCCTACTGCCTGCCCCGTAACCTAAAAAACAAAAGCGTAGCCGAGTTAACCGCCCTGCGAGAGCTGGGGCTGGATTATATGTATGTGGGCTGCGAAACCGGTGACGATGAATTACTAGGGCTAATAGAAAAAGGCGAAGATTATCAAAGCTCGCTCTCGGCCCTGCAAAAAATTAAGCAAGCAGGCATGACCAGCTCGGTGATGATATTAAACGGCATAGGCGGCCCGAACTACAGCGCCCAACATGCTAAAAACTCTGCTAGGCTAATGAATGAAGCGCAACCCAACTTTTTAAGCATGCTGGTATTAGAGCTACCCAACGGCGACCAACGTTTTGCTAAAAACTTTAAGGACCAATGGCGCAAGCTTAATCAAAATGAATTATTTGAGGAAATGCGCAGCTTTATAAGCCAGCTGGAATTAGACAAAACCATATTCCGCAGCGATCACGCCTCTAATTATTTAGTGTTAAAAGGTACGTTAGGGAAAGATAAAGAAAAGCTGTTAGAGATACTTGATACGGCTATTAATAAGCCGGGGTTAATTCCCCTTAGGGAAGAGTGGCAGCGGGGGCTGTAATGCTGCACCTCTGCCCGCTGAACAATTGGATAATTTAATTTTAAAAGCGGCTCACCGAAACAAGATCGTTAGCTTCTCCCTGCACACTAAAAACCCTACTATCAAATAAATTTAACACACGCCTCTAAATGCTAGCCTTGCTACCCTAGCTTTTAGGAAAACTTAGAATTAATATCGTAACTATCATCACTAGCTTTCTATACCCCCAATAACTTCTAGCAACATCCGACACAGGAGCTAATTGCATATCACAACACATACAGCCATAATAACCACGCTAGCATCACCCAAACGTAGCACAGGGAATTCGCAAAGCAGGCTGCATACACGGACACTTATCATTATGAACAACTAATAGTGAAAAGTAATAACTGCCCAGATCGAGTCTTACAGCGCCAGCATAACATCAGTCACCATAGACAATACTATATCGTATTATAAGCAATAACTTCTTGTAATTTAGACAATTAGAGCTATGAAAAAAATGGCGAAAAACATCAAAGTCGACATCGAAGATAGCAACGAGTATTACGTCGAAACGGTAACTAACCTTGGCGAGGTCGAGGATATTGTAGCCTCCGAAGACGTTTACTCAAAATCTGGAATTTTGTTACTTAAAGAAGGCACAAAAATAAATAAAAAAACCTATAACGCCCTCATTAAACACAAATTAAAAAACCCTATTGATAACAGCGTCAGCATTAGTGACGCCGTAACCAATCACGAACTAGCCTTAAATTATTATACGCAATTAGATAATTTTCCTTTATTTTCACACTTACAGCTTTCAATACAAAACCCTGACAGACTAAAAAACTGCCTTCGACAAGTAGATCTTAACGCAGCTATGCGCACCAAGATCACTGTTGCTAAAAAAGTTAACCCTAAACTATACGAACACTTATTGAGAGTTTCGATATGCTCAGTGATGATCGGTATTTTTATGGGTCTAAACAATAAAGACTGTGATATTTTAGCGTCAGCTGGATTATTTCATGACCTAGGCTATCTACATATTGACCCGATACTACTATCAACAGATAAAATTTTGAACGCGAAAGAATTAAATTTTGTTTATGCTCACCCAATAATCATGTACAACCAACTTATTGCCATGGAGTCTTACCCTAAAGAAACTGCCGTAGCCATTCTTGAGCATCACGAACGCTTAGGCGGCAATGGTTACCCAAAAGGTATTAAAAAATATAGTAATACATACTCTGCCATCCTAGCCATCACTGAAGTTTTAATTAGCATGACCGAATCTCAGACATTAGACCGAGCAATTGTTGCATTAAAAACAAACGCCTCGAAATTCGACACTAAAGTAATGAATGCTATTTTTAAGGTATTGCTAACCCGAGAGCAAATATTTGATGGCTATATAAGTTCAAAAGAAGATCTAAAACTTATAGCAAACACACTGAAAGAAAGAATGAAACACTGGCGAGACATAGAAGAAGAAATAAAAAACAAAACCAGCATTAGTAATGTAAAAATGATTAATACCCGAATGTTTGAATTTCAGAAAACAACGAGTCACTGGGGCATTAACATAGAAGATAAAGAAATATTTTCCAGCCATGATGACGACCCCGAGATCATCAATGATATCATTATGTTATTAGAAGAAGCCCTGTATATTTTTCGTGACATTGGAAGAGAATTTTATAGGAACCAAACAGCTCAAGATATTATTGAAACACCAGAAGTTCTATCTGAATGGATCAATAGCACTATGGACGCTGTTAATAGTTACCATAACAAAACCATCGATATTAACGCCTTAGTTTAGGATATACATAAAAATTAAAACCCAGATGGAGTTTCATTATGGAACGCCATCAACAACAATAAAAAAATATTGATGAATGTTATATTAATAAAATATTTATTAATAACAATAAACTATTCTCACCTCAAAATATTACCAGAAACCTAGCAGTCTGCAGACTGATAAATTTCGTTGACGTAACTCTTAAATAATTAAGGCGCAGTAGTAATAGCTCATAGCTCACTACGTAAAAAACATAAAGTAATTACGGACATTGAATCTCCCTATCTCTAAACTTTACACAAGTAACCAATCGCTTCTAAAACAAAAAAGCAACGGACAACACACGTTATCCGTTGTTAACTTTTACCAATTATAAGAAGCACTAACTCCAGCCCAGCGAGGTGTACCGTAATACCCCTCTTGCAAACCAAAGTCACCACCTAAATCAAAGGCTTGCACTAAATACTCTTCATCTTCAAGATTATTCACAAACACCCTAACATCCCAGTTTTCTTCACCACCGATATAGCTAATAGACATATTTGAGATAGTATAGGAATCAGATGATACTGCTTCGGTAACATCCAGGGCGAAGGTGTGCTTATCCCGATACTGGGAATCAAACTGCAGCGCCATCATGCCAGTGAATAAATCCCATTCGTAACGCACTAGGGTATTTAAGTTCCAAAGCGGCGTTTGCACAGCTGAGGTCTTGGTACCACTGGGCAAGGTCACTTCATTATCGATATAACCTGCACCGAAAAGAATATCAAGCCCTTCAACTGGGTTTGACTTTAGCTCAAGCTCAAAGCCTGATGTTTTAGCTTCGGCATTAAAGGTGTTACCGGTAATGCCTTCAAACGTGAATGCCTGAAAGTTTGCATAATCATAATAATACGCAGCACCAGTAAGCACTAGCGAACCATTAAGCAAAGATGATTTGAAACCAACCTCATACGCATCAAGTTCTTCAGGATCATAGCGCAAATCAGCACCAGTAGGACGGCTTCCAGCACTACCCCGAGGGTCGGTATAGCTATTCCAGCCACCCGATTTAACACCACGGCTCCAACTAGCATAAAGCATGGTGTATTGACTAACATCCCAGCTTAAACCTAAGCGGCTAGACCACTCAGTACTAGTGACAGAGTCTTCAACCGCAGGCCCAAGTTGACCAACAATATTCGGATTTAGGAAATCATCCGGATTGATAACGTCAGTAATAACAACAGCAAAATCAAAATCTTGCTTATCATGAATAGCTCTTAAGCCAGCCGTTACTATCATTGAGTCTGACAAGGAATAATCAACTTGACCAAAGATAGAAGTAGATTGAGTCTTGTTTCTATAGGGGTTAAGCATACCTGGTAAAGTAAAATCTGCAGTAACATCAAAGCTTGGATCTACCAAAGTCAAATCGGACTCTAACTCATAGTCGCAAAAGCAGTGAATACCACTCAGATCCTTGGCATCAATATTAAGATGGTAAGCACCGGCCACCCAATCTACCGTTTCATCCGAACCATTTATTCGTAACTCTTGCGAGAATTGCTCAGCCTCTGTCGACAACATATAGTTATAACCTCCATTGTTAAGAGGGTCATTAGGGCCAGCATCGGTATCCTCAAAGTATTCACGATCAACTTTTGAGTAATCGGTAATTGAGGTCAAGGTAATATAATCATCAATCTCCCAAGTTACCGTCGCAGTATAGCCACTGGTTTCAACATCATTTGAGCCAGGTGAGTCCCAGTCACCGGCATAGACATCACCATCCGTATCTTCATAACCGTAAGCATCACCTACACCTGGGGTCAGGTTACCACTTCCATCGGCACTGGCTTGCTGATAAACCCCCGTACGAATATCTGATTTACCGTAACGAGTATTCAATAAAACTTCTACATTGTCAGCTGCAGCAATAGACACTTGCCATCTTGCGGCAATATCATTGGCATTATTGAGTTTTTTGCCGCCTGACGCAGCATTTCTATTCTTGATATAGCCATCATTATCATTGGTCGAAAGCGATATACGGGTAGTCACTTTCTCACTCAGGGAACCACCTACAGCACCTTCAAATTTCACCTGATCATAGGAACCAGCAGTTAGTTGCGCATAACCCTCAAACTCTTCTTCGGGTTTCTTTGTTATATAGTTAGCTAAGCCACCGGTAGCATTACGGCCAAAAAGCGTGCCTTGTGGACCTTTTAATATTTCTACACGCTGCATATCAAAGAGCGCAAAACCAGCTCCAGCGCTTTGGCTGATGTAAACCTCATCAACATATAAAGCAACAGGGCTTTCAACATTAGAAATGAAATTACTGTTTGAAACACCACGAATAGCCATTGAATAATTGGCTTCGCCATTAGGCTGAACCGTACTAACGCCAGGGGCCATAGCGGCAACCTGCTGAGCATTAGTAAAGCCAAGCTGGCGCAACTGATCCCCAGATACAGCACTAATGGCAATAGGAACCTCCATTGTACTCTGCATTCTTTTTTGAGCTGTAACTATAATTTCTTCAAGTAGCGATGAAGCCATAGTTGGCGCAACATTTAAAGCAGCAATACCAAACATAGAGTAACGGACGGCCCTACTTAAACTTGTCGTTAAAGTATTCATATATTCTCCAGAGAAAGCCCTCAGATGGATCCTGGGTGCATTTAATGCAGCTTTCGAATTATTAGATTTATTAATAACTGTACAAGTTAAAAAAATGATCTTATCCAGTACAGCAGTAAACTATTATTATTTAAGATTATTGAGTAGAACCAGTTACTGGAACCAAATGGTAAAAACTGGGTCTGCTGCAGGATTGCCTTGCGATTATGAATATGTATTCATCATGAAAGGTCCCTTGAGGGCACGTAATACCTCGTTGCGACTCACATCAAAGAGCTTTGTCGTTTGACCTGCTGGCGCGCCTAAATATATCTCGTCACATACCCAACCACTGACTCTTCATTGTTATCGGCGATAATTTGTAACAGAAACACCACGAATAGCTAAGCTAGGATTGTTACCTTCACCTAATGGATTGCCAAAAGTTACGTTTGGTCTTTGGGCTGCATTACTGGTAGCACCACAGTTAAATAATCTTTAAATCTATAAACTAAAGTGAGCTTTGCCATATGCAGAAAAGTAATGAATAAATATTTTATATTGTGTTTATACTACCGTCATACATCCGGAAAAGAGACATACCTCCATATCAGAACGTACCCGTAAAGATATAAATAATACCTAACGCAGCATCGCAATATTGATTACAGAATCTATACAAGTATTTACTATAAGGGGTAATTTGTGATGAGCAAAATAAACTATGGCGCTACAGCTATTGCTTAGCATTGCCCTACAAAAATCTATTAGATATACATGATAAGTCTATCAATAAGCCGGGGCTAATTCCGCTTAGGGAGAAGTGGCCACGAGGGTTGTAGCTAATGCGTGTTATAGGCTCCCACAAATTCAGCGAGCTCATACTGCTAAGTAACTACAGAGAAACAACAAAATGAAATTAGCGCCAGTTACCCAGCGCTAAACCATCTACTATTTATTTACTGTCCGCACGGCTCATAAAGCTACGCTCTTCGACATTGATTTTTATTCTATCGCCGGTAGAGATATGCTCAGGTACTTGCACGGTTAAACCCGTTGATAACAAGGCGGGTTTAGTTCTTGAGGTGGCGGAGCCGCCTTTAATAGAAGGGTCGGTTTCGGTGATTTCCAACTCCACGTGAGCAGGCAGCTCAATAGCGACGGGGACATCGTCAACAATGACTACTTGAATGCCTTCGGTGGTTTCATTCATAAAAAGAATTTCGTCAGCGATGGACTCTTTGTTGAGAGTGTAGGGCGTGTAATTTTCGTTGTCCATAAACACATATTCATCGCCATCGATGTAGGAAAACATTACCTCTCTACGGATCAAGTCGGCAAAGTTCAAAATATCAGAGTCTTTAAACGCCTCATCAATTTTGCGGCCGGTAACCACATCGTACATGCGCATACGGTAGATGCTGCCGCCCGCACGGCCCTGCGGCACAGAGCGTTCTATGCCCCTCACTATATAAGTATTACCCTTGTAATCGAGGGCGGCGTTCTTTTTGATTTCACTGGCCTTAGGCATTGGCTCTAGTCCTGCTTGTATTAAAAGGTTAATAGCTTATAGGCTATTTTAGTTTAATCGCATATCGGTCAATTATTAACCATCGAGCGCCATTTCCTGATAGCTCTACGTTAAGCCACAGACGACTAGCACCTAGGCCAAGCTTAGTATGCATCCAGCGCTGACAAAACTGAGTATACTATTTTTCCCTATATATTTACCTCTATAAAAATAGAACTTTTGCCCTCAGCGCCATCAAATTGATTATTTTTATTGCTACTACCCATGTTATACAGACCGCGTCGCTACGTTAACTGCCTTGCTAGAACTGGGGTTAACTTTGCGTAGCGAGGAGTGGCGAGAGGCTGGCAGCCTTAGCGCTGCAGCCCTGCCTAGGTGGGTTTAGTTTGAATACGTAAAACATCAACAAAGCGCAATACCAGCAAATCGTCAGTGTCCATATATCATGAGATAAAAAATGAGCACCCCGTAATTGCTGTGCCACGCCAAAGATTAGCCCTAGCAGCATGACCACGATAAAACTAGCTCTACGCCAACGGGGCAAGTAACAACGACAAAAGAAATACACTGCCAGCCACGCATAAGCACCACTGGCATGGCCAGAGGGAAAGCAGCGGCCACCCTGCGCGGATAACATAGCCTCAAGCCAAGATTGATAAGCTAACTCACCACCAAACTGGCTATAGCTCCAGGGGCAAGGCACGGCCGTCAGCTGCTTTAAGACACTCACTATAATTAATGAAAGGGATACCGAGGCTAGTAAATAAAACAAACCTCTTTGGTATTTTTTTAAACGCGTTACTACAAAGCTGCTACACAATAACCCTATTAACACTAAATACAGCGTTAAGACTAAAGCCCTGCCCCCTTGATGGATAACGTCTTGCAACAGCCAACTACCTTGATAACGCCACTCATAACCTTGATACGCATAGAGTTTAGCGGCCAATAGCCTATCGACATCCAACCCTAATAAAACAGCATTGACTGCTATGAAGGTTACCGCAGGCAATAGCCAAACGGCTAAAGGATGTTTTAACGTGCGCGTCATCAGTGTCATGGTTAGCATTAGTTTACTTGAAACAAGCTTGGGCCATTAGACACAGATGCAGAGTCCACTTCAAACAGATCCAACAAAGCATGGCACACTGCATCATGGGAATTACTGACATCTTTCAATTCCAATGCGCTGCTAATATCCACATCTGAGGACTCCCCCACCCAAGCTATCACCGGTACCTCTATCTGTTCGGCAGGGGCTATTAGGTAAGGCATACCATGTAGATACAAACCATTTTCACCCAGCGACTCGCCATGATCACTTACGTAAAGCAAAGCGGTTTCATAGTTAGGGGTATTGGCTTTTAACAAAGCTATAGCCTTAGCCAAAAAGTAATCGGTATAAAGAATAGCATTGTCGTAGGCGTTATTAATTTCCTCATCACTGCACTGGCCTAACTCTGCTGAATGACAGGCCGGGGTAAAACGCTCAAACTCCGCCGGGTAACGCTTGTAGTAGGCCGGGCCATGGTTACCCATTTGATGTAACACAATTAAAATATCACCGTTTTGGGCATCGATATACTCTTGCAAGCCCTGCAACATACCTACATCTCTACATTCAACATCACACACGGGATTGCGTGCTTTGTCGCTAAAATCTTCAAAGGGAATACGGTCAGCCACGCCTTTAGAGCCTGAATTATTATCTCGCCATAAAACATTGACCCCTACACGCGCTAGTACATCTAATACGTTTTCCATGCCGCTGGCTGCACTCCTAGAATAATCATCGCGATCTAACATAGAAAACATGCATGGCACAGACACCGCCGTTGATGTGCCACAGGCTGAAATGTGACTATAACTGACTAGGCGGCTCTCTTTGCTTAGCTCTGGGTTGGTATTACGGGCATAACCATTTAAGGAAAAACGATCACGCCTAGCGGTCTCCCCCACCACCATAATAATTAACTCATGGCCGGTATCGGTATCGGCAATATCCGCGTTGGGCGAGGTTGTTTTAATCTCTGTTACGGTGACAGTTTTACTATAAGAAGCGATAAACTTCCCCAAGGAATAAATCGCATAGCTAGGGTTGCTGTAATAGCGCAGGTTTTTATGCTCATGGGAAAACACCGCATAAACATCACTAAAACTCACTATGCACAGCACCATCGCAAATATTGAGACTAAGGCCGTTTGTAAACCATATCGCAATTCCCGCCACCATAAAGACGGCGTAAACTTTAACAGCCATAAGCCTATAACGGGGAAAACCCCCAATACTAATACATATAGAATCAAGCCATAACTAAATAGATCGGCAGCCTCTGACACATCCGTTTCAACAATATTCTGCAACATAACATCGTCAAAAGTAATGCCAAACCTATCCATATAAAACCCTGCAACCGCAGCGGTTAACAAAAACAAGCTACACACCCAGCGCACCGGCAACAACAGACTAAGCACAGCAATAAATAACACCAAAATAAAGAACAACAGCAAGCCTACCGATAGGATAAATCCCATATTTTCAGCTAAGGGGTAAATAACCAGCAACTTTTCAAAAAATACATGATTGGACGTTAACAGCAAAAACGCTGCCGTTATTAACGTTAATACGGTGGGTGTTGCCTTATTATAGAATGGTATAGCGTTGAGAGATAACTTCATAGCAAGCCTAATATCATTATTGATAAGTACTGACTTACAGGTCGTTCAAAAACAAAAAAACAGGTTGTTTTGACACACTGGACAATCCCATTATTTGCAACCTTATAAACCAACTGCAATATAACAAGACAAACTTAACAAAACCTTAAGATGGCGTAGTGTAGAAAATAAATATTGAAAAACAATATCAATCAGGTAGTCGGTAATTACCTTGTTGGTAAGAATAGGGACCAAACAGCGCATGAGCCAAAGCCTTATCTATTAAGGCTTTATCTTGCACGGCTGACTTAGTGTATAAGCCATTTTTATATTCATACTGCACGGCGGGCTTGTTGCGTTCAAGCACCACCACTTGATCACCCTCGCGATAGGCTTGGGTTTTGTTATATTGCATCATCGCCCTACCCGGATAACTGGCATGCTTAGGGTCTGTAATATCGTGGCCTATAGCCGGGAATTCAGCATCTATACCTGCCATAGATAGTAGTGTGGGGAACAAATCGATTTGGCTGCTCACTTTGCTATACACCGATGGCTGTACTCCGCCACCCATAATCAAACCCGGTATATGAAAATATTCTATAGGTACTAAATTGGCGCCACGCACGCGGGAGTTATGGTCGGCCACCACTAAAAACAAAGTGTTATCCCAATAGCGGGATTGCTTTGCCTGTTTAAAAAATTGCCCTAGGCTGTAATCGGCGTATTTAACCGCGTTATTCTCTGTTGCTTTTTCCTTATCATATAAAGCTATACGATTATCGGGAAAGTCGAAGGGGGTGTGATTAGAAGAGCTAAACACTAAACTGAAAAAAGGTTTGTCGCCGTAACTTTGAAAGAGTTTATCGGCCTTACTAAATAAGTCCTCGTCCGACACCCCCCAAGAGCCAACAAACTGTGGATCACTATAATCCTTTTGTTCGATGATTTTATTAAAGCCATTGCTCATAAAGAAGCGTTGCATATTATCGAAGTGGGCTTCACCGCCATAGATAAAGCTGGTGTCGTAACCCTTACGGCGCAGTACTTCGGCAAAACTAAAAAAACCGCGCTGAGATTTGCTTAATTTCACTACCGAGCGTGCAGAGGTAGGCGTAAAGCCGGTGATCACCGCCTCTATACCACGCACCGAGCGCGTGCCGGTAGCATAGAGATTTTCAAACCATAGCCCTTGCTCAGCCAGAGCATCCAACTGTGGCGTAAGATGCTTGCCCCCTAAGCTGCCGACAAATTCTGCCCCCAAGCTCTCCTCTAAAATAATCACGATATTTTTCGGTTTGGCCTGCTGATGTAAAGCGACTTGTTTGTGTAAGGTAGGAATATCCCCGGCGATAAAATTACTGGCCGGCACCCGCATCTCAGCCTTTACCGTGGCCAACATAGTAGCTACCGCCATATCGCCATAGGCTAGCGAGCCTTTTTCGTCTCTGGCCGATTCGTAGATGGCATATAACAGTGAGTAGCTGGAGTTTAAGGCGATATCGTTAACCATTAAGTCGGTAGAAAAAGCCACCACACTAGGGTTAGCTGGCCTATGACCCACACTGGAGCGCACAGCTAAAACCAACAGGCAAAACAACACTAACGATAACGCTAAAGCTTTAGGCCAAGTTAAAGAGACGATGGGGGCGGCGGGTAATAATCGCCATAAGGCTATAGCCGCCAAGGGCATGGCAATCGCGGTAATGATAAAACAGGTTTTAAAACCGCCCCATAGCATAGCCAACACTTCTTTGGGGTATTTCAAATACTCCACAAATAAAATGTTGGGGCGGGCATCAAACTGCAGTAAAAAATTAGGGGTGGCCAGCTCCATAAATAACAACCACAGCAACGCCGCACATAAATAGAGTTTTAACAGCCCCGGCCAGAAGCTATGTAAGGCTTTGCACTGATTGATTAGCGGGCTAAGGCTAAGCGGTATAATAAGCAGGGCAGACAGTATTAGCACATCGAAGCGCAGGCCCTGTAATAATAGAAAACCCAAACCCTGTGAGGCTGCCACCCTATCCCACTGCCAGGCGATATAGCCCAACCTAAAGGCGGATAGCATGAAAAGGCCCAAGCCTATGGCATAAGCATAAGGCTTTAACAAGGCTAAGTGGGAACGATTGTGGGCGGTGCTAGCAGCTGGGTAGATTGTCATGCAGAAGACTGTACTCTCAAAACCTTAAGATAATCTTAAGGTGAACGAAACAGCTCTCAGCATAGTCTCCAATTTCAGTATTTACTTGTTTTACCAGCATTAAATAAATCAGTTAGCGAAAGCCCGACTTTTTTGGGGCCCCTTGTGACGCTAAAGCTGAGGCTTAATCGTCCTCCTCCGCCTCTTGTAGGCGCTGCCGTTTTTCCTCTTCCTCTTGCATCACCGCTTTAATCTCTTCTAATACGGCATCAACATCGGCACTGGCGCCATCGTCTGCAAACAGGCCGGTAAGTGGGGTTTCGGGGGTTAATTCTCCCTCTTCGTATAAGGCCCACATTTCTTCGGCATAGCGCGTAGCCGATAGCTGGGGGGCAAACTCGGCGTAATAGCGGGTCATATTATTAATGTCGCGGGCTAACATGCTCTGCGCATTATTATTGGCGGCGGCGTTAACCGCTTGCGGTAAGTCGATAATCACCGGGCCGTAGTCGTCCACCAGCACATTAAACTCAGAGAGGTCACCGTGTACCAAGCCTGCGCACAGCATCAGCTTAACGTAGTGCATCATGGTGGCGTGATCTTCTAGGGCCTGCTCTTCTGACATCATCACATCATCTAAGCGCGGCGCTACTTCGCCAGCCTCATCGGTCACTAGCTCCATCAGCAGCACGCCATCGACGCAGCCAAAGGTTTCTGGCACCCGTACTCCGGCGCTGGCTAAGCGCGACAGCGCATCCACTTCGGCGTTTTGCCACACTTCTTCTTGCTGCTGGCGGCCGTAGTTAGAACGTTTCTCCATAGCCCTAGCGCGGCGACCACTGCGCACCTTGCGGCCCTCTTGGTATTGGGCGGCTTTTTTAAAGCTGCGTTTAAGCGCATCTTTATACACCTTGGCGCAGCGTATCTCGCCGCCACAGCGTACGATAAAAATATCGGCTTCTTTTCCGCTCATTAGGCGGCTAACAACTTCATCAATTAAGCCGTCATCCACTAGGGGTTGCAGGCGTTTAGGTACTTTCATATTGTCCTTACTACGTCAAATACAAGGAGCGGCTGTGCCAGCTCATAGCGGTTATTGTTTGGCCATTAAGGCGCCCAGGGGGTCATCGGATTCATTGAGCTCCTGTATCGCTAATGACTGTATGCATAGTGAAAACAACTCCGATTGCGATTTAATATCCAGCTTTTGGTAAATATGCTTCCTATGGATTTTTACCGTGCTCAAAGAAATATTTAATTTTTGCGCTAGGGATTTAGACGAGTGGCCATTTAAAATGCACTGGATCACATCCTGCTCTCTATCGGTGAGTATCGATTTACCAAAGGAATCAAAAATACTCTGATAGGGTTTAGCGCTGGTGGCGAGTTTTTGTACCCCTAGGCCATAATCATAACTATCCCAATGGGTTTTAATTAGATAGGTCACCATGGGCATTAAGGCTACAAGCTTAGCCCCTTCGGTAGGGGAAAACTTCCCCCCTAATTTATCCATATAAAAATCGACGTAGCAATTATCAATTTTGACAATAAAGTCATGCTCATCGGTAATACCCACCGGCTTAATAAAGGTATTGTAATACTCTGTTTCACGGTAATGATCGGGCAGTATATCCCTAAAACAATACAGCCCGGTATCTACACCGCTGGCTAGCATATTGTAATGAGGGTCTAGCAGGTATAGGCCTTTTAAATACAGCGCTATATGCTTATCAAAATTGACCGAGAAATCGCCTTTGTAGATACTGTGAACTTCTCTACCGTTGTAAAACATCACGCCAGAGCAATCAAAGCCTACAATTTCTTTTAAAGTGTCAGACAGGTCAGCAAAGAATGAGCCTTCGCTCACTTTTTCATGCAGCTCAACCAGTGAACTATACCACGCAGCACTTTCCATGCTAATCATCGTATCACGGCCTATCTATAGTTAATGGGGGGGCACACTATAGCAAAAATGCCGGTAACTTTAACAGCATAGAGAAATAGGCAGTGGCTGGCACTGAGCGCACCAGGCTGCATTAAGACAGGCTAAGAGAGTAGGTGCTTAGCCACAGGCTTAGCTTTAAGCCGCTTGCCCGCCACTAAAGACCAGGCCAAATAACCGCCAAAGGAAACGGCAAAGGTAGGTAAGGTGGCTCCTACGGGGCTGGAGATAACGTAGGTGAACAATATAGAGGCTAGCACCCCTAGTACCCACACAACGAGTGCGGCCATGTTAACGCCACCCTGATACCAGTACTTACCACCACGGCCTAGCAAAATATCACGGTCGTAGTGGCCGCGCTGCACGATATAGTAATCCGCTATCATAATCGCAAATACCGGTATAAATAAGCTGCCCACTAAGGTTAAAAACGAGGTGAATTGCTCTAGCATGGCTAACCAACTGGCCCCCACTATAGAGATAGCGCCCAACACCAAGGCCACCGGGACAAATTTTAGCTTTTTGCTAGGGGTGACGTTCAGCACCGACGAAATCATGCCATACACCACCATAGTATTGGTGGCCATGACCGATAAAAAAATCACCAACGCCAGCGGCGCGCCAAAAGCAGCCACTATCACGGTAGGGTCAAAACTAGTTGCCGCCTTACCTTCTAAGCCTAAATAAGCAATGGCGGTAGCACCTAAGCTCATCGTGAGTATGGTGGACAAGGTGTAGCCTATGCCTGAGCCTACCACGCCAGCCACTTGATTTTTGGCTAGGCGATTAAACTCGGCAGACAGCACCGTCCAAGAAATAGCTGTGGCAATAACCACATCCAATACCAACCAGGCATTCCAGCCTAGGCTTGGGTCTATGGATAAATCAAAAAAGGCAGCTACCGAGTAGCTGCCAAAGGCAAGATAAAAAATGTAGACCATAACGCTTAAAATAATCAGTGCCAGCCAAGGCTCTACTTTGGCTATACCTTCATGGCCAAAAACAGCCAAGCTCACCACCAAAACCTGACATAACACTGAAAACAACACCGGGTTAGAAAACCCCGTTGCCTGCTGCACGATAAAGTTGACGGTAACACCCGCCAGCATCGCTTGTACCCAGCACCAACCCATAAGAATAACGACATTAGCGCCGGTGGTTAAAAATGCGCCACGCAGGCCAAAGGCCCCTTTGGTTAGCGACATGGTAGACAGGCCAGTACGTGTGCCCATATTACCAACCAACACCAACACTACCGCACCTATCAAAGTACCCAACACAATCATGGCCAAAGCCTGCGGCCAAGATACCCCCGGCACGAACAGCGTGCCGGTTAACAGGGTTGTCACCACCAAATTCGCAGCCAGCCAAATCATGGCTATACGGCCCAGGGACAAGGTCCCTTTGATAGCGCCGTAGCCTTCCACCTCATGACTGGCTGCGGCGGTTTCTGTTGCAGAATTTGCTGATGACATGCTTACTTCCTATAGGGTTGCTGCTTATGACGCCGACTTAAAAACGGAATTTATAATCAACACCGTAAGTACGTGGCGCACCGCGGAAGAAGAATAAACCATTCCAATCCGTGGTTAAATCTACCGAATAAGTCGCATACTCTTCATCCGTTAGGTTTTTAACATACACACCAAATGAATGCGCCTCATCCTCTACCGCAATGTTTAAACGCACATTGTGTATAGCATAGGCAGGCTGATCTAAGCGGCTATCGTTAAACGGTTCAAAATATTGCTTAGATACATAGTTGGCATCGTAGTGAAACTTAACCCAGGCTGAGTTGCTTTCCCATACATCGTAATCTACCACAATGTTTGCATTCAGTTCAGGCGCTGAAGGCAGGCTATTACCTGACAAGTCCATGCCGGCATAGTTAAGCTCGGTGTATTCCGAATCTAACAAGCCTATACCACCCATTAACCTAAGACGCTCGGTTGCTTGCGTGATAATTTGCAATTCCATACCGGTAATTTCAGACTCACCGGCGTTTAATAGGAACTGTAAACCGGCATCAAAAATTAAGAACTGTTGGTTCTCATAGGTGTAATGAAAAGCAGCAGCGTTTACCTGGGTACGGCCATCTTGCAAGGTAGCTTTAAAACCCACTTCCCAGGCTTTTAGCTCTTCAGGTTTTACCGAGGTAAATTCATCGGCGGCGAAAGCAAAACCATTAAAGGCACTACCGCGGTAACCGGTGCTGTAAGAGGCATACAACATTACATCTTCGGTATAAAACCAATCCAGGCCTATTTTACCGGAGGTGTTGGTGTCTTTAATTTTTTCATTGCGGCCATCTAAACCTAGGCTACCTAATGAAGGGCCATCGACGGTTTGATCAAAGCTATTTTGTGCTTCACCCAACCAAGAGGTGTAGTCCTCTACTTCTATGGTGTCTTCGGTGTAACGCAAACCTGCGGTTAACGATAAGGTATCGCTGAGCTGGGTAGTGCTGTGGAAGTAAGCCGCCTTAGTCTCACGCGTTTGCTCATAACTGTTAGAGTAGTAACAACCGTAGAAAAACGTATCCAAGCAGGCATTCGCCAAAGGCTGGGTGCCATCACCTAAATCCGCCAACCAGCGGTAACGGGTTTCGCCATCAGTAGTATCCGTGCTGTAGTACAGGCCGGCAATATAATTAAACGCGCCATCAAAATCCGACGACAGACGAGTGTCTTGGGCAAACTGTTTGGTTTCTGCGTAGAAATCATCCTCTAATAAATGGTAAGGGCTACCATCAGGATCTTCGGGCACAAAGTATTCGCCGTTATCCAAAGAGGTGATAGAGGTAATAATATAATTATCGATATTGTAGTTAAGGGCGGTTTCGGATAATAAGTGCAATTGGTAAGAGAGAGGCCAGCT
>TARA_R110000868_G_scaffold176318_1_pt1 | contig 17845 bp, 37 predicted proteins | sample TARA_R110000868 | Tara Oceans TARA_R110000868 (sample SAMEA4397489) | marine metagenome | biome: Polar Biome; feature: [SRF] surface water layer (ENVO:00010504); material: water (ENVO:00002006), including particulate matter (ENVO:01000060) such as... | depth 5 m | reverse complement strand
GTTTAGTTTAGTTTAGTTATGTTGCGTGATTTAGTTTAGTTATGTTTAGTTTAGTTTAGTTCTCTATGATCTTATGATCGCGTGCTGATATGAGCGCATGCCGCAGCGCAGCGCGCTGATCAGCGCCAAGGCTAGCAGCATCGATGCTGAGACTGTTGTTATTGATGGTGATCGCTGCATGATCCCCGATGAAAGGCTTATCAGCGTATTTTTGCGATATCTTCCCCGCCATGCGAAAGCGCGTCTCGATCCTCAATTTGCTGCGAGCGACTGCGCTGGGATTCGCTGTGACTCCACCATCCTCTTGATAAATAAGATCTTTTGAGTCGTCATCGCATATTGTCAAGCTCTCGTCAAACAGGACATCAGCCTGCGATGCGCGTGCGCGATTGTATGCGATGCAAAAAGCCTTTTCTTCGCTACTCTCCCCCGCAGTCCAGCGCAGCACAGTCGCGCAATCAGGCATATGATCCAGCCTGCAGATCGCTGCTAGGCTTTGGCCATTGGCAAGCCTTATCAGTATTTCATCCTCAATAGCTTGTGTTCGCTTTGATGGTCTACCGATGCGCGCAACAGCCTTATCAGCATCGTGTGCTATCTGCTTCCACAGGCCTGCTTCCTCCTGCGTCTGCGCTGCAATGTATTCTGCTTTTGGAATAGGCTTGTCTTTAGACTTTGATTTTCCAGCCATTGGAATGGATCCCCTGCTTTCCCCGCCAATGATGCGAGCGATTAGGGGATCATAGCACAGCGCAGGCGCATCGATCCATATGCACAGAATAGCACATTAAAGGCTTGATTCAAAACGCAAAAAGGCCTGAGTCGCGCAGACTCAAGCCTGTTTATTGGCGGGGGATTGCTAAAGCTTAAGCAGACTTGCGCGCTTGCCTAGCATCACGCAAAGCAGCACATGCAGCACGATAAGCTTTACCATTGCGCAGAACATATTGTCCAGCGATCCTGCGCTGCACGTCTGCGCCTGTGTTTAGCCATTCGCACATGTGCAAAGCCTTAACCATATTGCGAATCGCATATACAGGCTGATCCCCGACTAGCTTTATTGCTGTGTTCATGTCCATTGCAGATTCCCCCTCTTAAGATCGCGCTGCGCTGTTTTGATCCTGCTCTTAAGGCCTTTGATCTTTTCCAGCTTAGGATTAGGCTTTTTCCTGATGCAGATCGAAATAACCATAGGTCCGATCCAGAAAAATCTGATCCCCCCGATTCGTTTTGTCCTGATCATTGTTTCCCCCCATATGTGCGAGTCAGTATGCGAGCAGTGATTTTTCTTGCGCGATCCAAGCGCGCATCATGCTCAGGCTGATCGATCCAGCCTTGATCCAGCGCAAATTGCGCTGATTCGATCCTATCCTGATGAAACTCTAAAGCCTGATCGATTCTATCGATCATGTCCTGATCTGATGCAGCATTTGCAGCATTTCCAAGCGAATCCATTCTGATCATCTGATCCCCCTTTACCATGCGCCCAAAGTCTGCAAAGCGAGTCGATCCTTATCTAATCCGACTGTTAAGCTATGCTGTGTGTTTCTAGGCAAGCTTTCGAACCATGAGTCGATCTCATCATGTAAAGCCTTTAACTCAGGATTCCACGAAAGCCTGATCATATTCCCCATGCCGACTTTAAAGCAATTGCAGCGCATCATCAGCGCAGACCATGCAGCATATGCATCAGTATCAGGTTTAGGTGATGATGAAAGCAACAGGCCTTTGCGCGGGCCTTTCGTGGCGAGCGCAGACTTGATTGCGGCCTGTGCGCGATCCGAAAGCTTGTTTTCCATGTGACGACTCCATGCCTCGTTTTGAAGACATCCTCTTATATGCCGAAACGGCATAGATTCGCAACAGGAAAATCAGCGCAGAACGCATAATATTGAAATTAATTTATTTGTTACAATTATTTTATCTATGTATATGCAGATCCTGCATATTATGCGCTGTGTTTAACGCAACAGATGGAGTCAAATCATGCACGGCATATTTAAAAAAGCAGCGAAAATTAAATCAAAGCAGCGCAGCAGCATCATCTATTTAGGTCCAAGCCTGATCGATGGATCCCCCATTGTCGTGATCGCGATCATAAGTAGTCGCAATAAAAAGACCGGATCCATGCTGCAGACATATATTATGCGCGCTGATATGGATCCCCGACTTGCATCGAAAACAGGCGCAGACTTTGCTATTTGCGGCCTGTGTAAGCATCGGGGAATCGCGACTGATGATCCCCTTAAAAAGCAGGCCGCAGACCGCTCTTGCTATGTCCTGCTAGGCCAAGGCCCCCTGATCGCTTATCAAGCTATGATGCGCGGCCTGTATCCTGTGATTGCAGGACATGCAGCAATTGCTGCGCTGGGATCAGGCCGCAAAGTAAGAATCGGCACATATGGGGATCCAGCAGCAGTCCCCTCTTACATATGGGAAAGCCTGCTATTTGATGCAGACATGCATACAGCATATTCGCATCAGGCCGCGCAACATGGTTCTGCTTTCGATGCTAAGCTTATGATGCAATCAGCAGACTCTGAGCAGGAAGCGCGCACAGCATGGGATCAGGGGATCAGGACGTTTCGAGTCGTTTCATCAGTCGCTGATATCGTGGCTGGAAAAGAGATTCTTTGTCCTGCATCAAAGGAAGCAGGCAAAAAGACATCCTGCGCTGATTGCGGCCTGTGCGCAGGATCCAGCATCAAAGCAAAGTCTATTGCGATCCCCGCACATGGTGCTGGATCGATCCATATCGCAGCATAAAGGGGATCATATGAAGATTGAAACCATCATCGAACTATTTACAGCAATCATATGCTGGGCCTTTGTTGGCGGCCTGTGCGCGATCTGCTTTATATAATCACAGGACATCAAGAGGGGGATTCAATCCCCCTTTTTTTGCGCCTGCGATCCAGCCTTAACCTTAACATTAAAGCCTAACATGGAGTCCGAATATGAAGATCCAGAATCCCCCATATCAGTCGCTCGCATATTATGAGCAGCGCGCAAAGCAGATGCAGGCGCCTGCGCTCGCATATGCAATGCAGGACGTTTCGCAGACTTTGCATGTGATGCGCGAGCGAGACTTGCGCGATCCATATATCGCTAAGCTATTAGCTGAGATGGATGCTTATAGTTTCGAACTAATCAAACGCAAACGACTCCAGCGCTGACCGATTAGGCTTATGGAGAATCCTTTTCCATAAGCTTTCGAACCATTGGACTATGGACCATCGACCCGCCGGACCTCTGGCGGGATCGCCTGGGCGCGTCCTGGTCATTGGTCATTGGTCATTGGTCTGGACCATTGGACCGGACCACCGTTCGGACCACTGGACATGACCATTGGTCATCTATTGGCGCGGGCGGATTGGATCTGGTCATTTGGTCAGCGATCAAAGCCCATAGGACTATGACCACTGGACAGATGAAAAACACGAAAACGGAAATATAGAAGATGGTCATTTCATCCATTGGATTCGCCTTTCTGGATTGGTCATTGGTCATTGGTCATTGGTCAGTGGACCATTGGACCATTGGTCATTGGACCGTTTGTGAATTTAGCTGTTGACTACGGTCAAGTATATGATAACTTATGAGTCGTCACCCACAACGGAGACTTGGTCATGGTAACCCAAAACAGCAACCCAATCCAGTTAACCAAAGCGGACGGGATCTATCAACTAACCTACTTTGGTCATCCCACTGGATTCATTGGACCAATCAAGGTCAAGAGCCGGGACCGTCATCATTGGCGCGCTGTGTCGGTTCATGGCGAAGTCAAGCATTGCTACTCACTGGAAAGCGCCCGCCAGTGGCTGCTCGCCGCTTATCACTAGGGGGAATGGTCATGGATCGCTATATTTTCATCGACAGAAACAGCGGGTTTATATTCGGCGACACCGCAGACCATTGGTGGCGCATGGACGAGAGCCATCCTATTGGACCATTGGAGGCGGCAAAATCATTGGACCGTGCATTGATGATGGACACCTCCGCATGGTCATATTCCATCACGAATCGGCATGATCCACGCGCCACATATGATGTCTATTCCGCAGACGAAACAGTCCCGGCGTCTACAGATGGACAAGATCAGGAAATGATCAACGCCGTTCTTCGCACTGGCCGGTATATAGATTCCATTTTTCGTGCATTCGACAACTGAGGGGGGTTGGTCATGACAGACACAAGAAACGACATCGCAGCAATCTGGAAAGTATTAGACGCATGGTCAGATACTCTTGACCTTGACAATGAAATGGAACGTCGCGCATGGGATGATGTGTGCGAATCAATGGAACGGATCGCAGAGCAACTTGGTTATGATTCGGCAGACATTTGGATGGAACTAAACAACTGAGGGGGACAATATGAATGCAATTGTAAAGCACAGACAACCACACACGCCCGGCCCTTGGACCACTAAATGGGTCAATAACAGCGTCTATATCAAAGCTCAAAACACAGACCGGGACGTTTCAATCTGCCGGGTCATGACGCATCGGACCCAGAACAATCTCAATGTTCTATTGGCCGCGCCAGAGATGCTAGCGGCATTGGAAAAGATTGCGCTGGCGCGGTTCTCAACCGTAACTGGTCAGGACTACACCGACAATCTAAATGCAGCGATTGATGAATCCATCGCCATCATGTGTAACGCAAAGGGGTGCTAAGATGATCGACTACAGCATAACAATCACTGATGATGACGGGGACAGCGTCACGCTATCCCATGACTTCGATGCGCCAAACCTTCTGATGCTGGAGGCGACCGGCCTGATCGTGTCTGATGAGTTTACGACACCCAAAACCGTCATGGTCACCCTTAGCATGGCTCACATTCGCGCCATTCATAGGTTCTTGGACATGGCCTATGGAAATTACCTGTTGAACGGAACTGAGGAGGCAGCAAACGATGACTGAGGAATCAAACTGGAAATTGGTCACCCCTAGCAAGCGGGGCTTTGCTGGCATGACCCCAGAGAAGCGCAAAGAGATCGCGACCAAAGGGGGCAAGTCTGTTCCCAAGGAAAAGCGGGCTTATTCGGTCAATAAGGATCTAGCAGCTAAGTCTGGGGCTAAGGGTGGCAAAGCAGTGCGCGCCAGCAAACGGGCCTTCAGCATGGATCCAGAGTTGGCGTCCCGCGCTGGCAAGATTGGTGGTGCTAAGGGCGGGAGATGGAAGTGAGCAACATCGCACAAGAACTACGCGAGTCAGCCAAAGCGACTTTCTATGACCCGCTCAAGTCGGATTTAAACAGGGCTGCTGATTGCATCGAAAAGCTGGCAGCGGCACTGTGGAGGATCTCAATTCATCCTGACCCATACCTCTACAGCGATGAAATGGCGAAGATCGCTCGTGAAGCATTGGGTGAAACATGCTCAGACTAGCTGGCGCGGTTCTCTACTTTACCCTATTCGGCGCGTTCATACTGTTCGCGGCGCTGTTCACATCCCCAAGGCATAAGGGGCATCATAAGGCGCATTGGTAGTGCGTTGCGCCTATGGGGCGGCACCGGGATTGACTCCTCCGGTGTCGCCTTTTTTATTCGCCGAGATAATTCGCAAAATTGCGGCGATTTAATTTCCGGCGATTTATTTCACAATCCGCAGGAAACTCGCCCCGTTTTGACCCCGAGTTTTATGTAGATGGTCGTTCCAATCATCGCCAGCTAGCGGCGGGATCATCACGGTCACCTTGCGCTTGTGCTGGACCTCAAGCCTGTTTGCGAGATGGTACGCCTTTGATTGTCCAGTGAAATTGGTGTCATTGTCTCCGAAAACCGTGACATGCTCAGCCTTGGCGGGGGGGATCCACTTGGATAGCAGCGTCCCATTCACGCAGGCCCAGACCGGCATATCGAACATAATCGCGGCGCTGATGGCGGTCTCGATACCCTCCGCGACACCCATCACAGCCTTCTCTGGACCCAGCCGGATTGCACACCCATCGGGGAGCTTTCCACGCATCACCCGTTTTGCCACGTCCAAGTTAGCTTTCTGACCGTCAAGAGTGAGCATGGTCAGATGCAGATTTACGGCTCTTTCACCCGCATGATCCACGATCTTGCAGACCATGACCGGAGTCTCGCTCCAGAATGCCTCACGGATCGCCTGAGAAGGCCACAGACAGCCAACACGGGCTTCTAGGTATCCATCCACAGGGCCACCTATCCTGGGGCTTCCTGAGGCTTCCCAGACGCTTTTCATTTTCTCGCGCTGGCGAAGCTCTTCGATGTCCCCCACCGGCCCGCGGTAGACATTGCTGTGCCCAAGCATCTCTTCCACCTGACGTGCTAGCTGCGCAAACGTCTGGCCGGTGACGCGCCCAGCAAGCCTGAATCCGTCCCCGCCACCGCATTGCGAACAGATGTAGCCGCCTTCTCCATGCTGGTCATCCCACCGGAAGCGATCAGCCCCGCCACAGATGGGGCATGGGCCGTGCTTGTTGGTGAGATATTGGGCGTCCACCCCCAACGCAGGCAAGATCTCTTTCCAGCGCCCTTTGGCGATCTCTCTGACACTGGTCATTCTCCCGGCCTTTCTGGTATCGGCATCCAGTGGGTGGGTTCACGTTTTTCATAGGTTCTTTGCTCAATCCACCACATCGTTCCACAAAAACTTCCGATAGAAATAATCCCATGATCACAAAGCACCAGAACATCAGTGTCATCTCTTGGCGCAGTTTCTACTGGCTGCCATAGGGGGCGCTTGCAACTGCAACAGATGTAGCGGCTCTCTTCAATCCGGCGCTCCCAACTGATGGAGCCGCAGTGGCATTTTGCTGGATCAGTCATTTTTCCCCTCCAGTGCAGCAAGAGCAATCTTCCGATGTGAAGAAAGCAAGGTCGTCAACGCTTGCGCCATATCTTCTCTTTTTGCCATTACCTTTGAGACAGATGATATTTCGCGCAGCGCTGCTTGTAGTTCATTGATACGGTGAAAACAATGATGTAACTCATCCTCCAGCTTCTCGATGTGGTCGGCGGCCTCTTGGCAAAACAAGTTTCCTTCGCGCAGTCGGCTTGCAATACTTCTTGTCATGCTGCTTTCTCCTTTGCCTTAGCTTTGCGGATGTTCCGCGCCCTGATCCAATTTCCTACTTCAAAGCTAATCATGGCTGCTGGTCGGTCATCAAGTGAATGATCTGGCCCCACCTTGAATTTGTCCTTGTAAGCCCAATAGGCCCAGCCAGGCTTGTACCCACGCAGATGAGCATGAAGCAGAAGCTGGCTATACCAATCCTGTTTCTGCGCCATCGTAAAATTCTCAGGCTTGACCGTCTTGTTTCGGGTTAACTCCAGAAGCTCACCATCCCGGTTACCGATGTCAGACTTTGCGACCGCCTCAAACCCACACGATGGGCATTGTCGGAGCTTGCGGGGCTTCAAGAACGCACACTGAGGGCATTCCTTGGGGAGTGGCGCTGTCTTCTCCACTGCCTGACGGTTAGCCGTCCCATCATGCAGATCGTTCGTCCCTATATCGGTTACGAAGCCCAGCCGCAGGGTTGTGTCGCTATGATCGAGAACCATGCAGTCGGTCTTGCCATCAGCCGTCCTGAGGCCTCTGCCGATCATCTGAACATACAAAATCTCAGATTTAGTGGGCCGCGCCAGAATGATGCACCTAACATCCGCATCGAACCCAGTCGTCAACACCCCCACGTTGCAGATCACCTGAACGTCGCCATCGCTGAACCGGCGCACGATGTCGCCCCGATCCTCCAGATCTGTGTAGGCGTCCATGTACTCAGCTTTCACCCCAGCATCGATGAACTGATTCTGGATGTGCTTGGCATGCACCCGGTTAACGGCGAAGCATATGGTGGATCTGTTCTCGCCCCGCTCCAACCATGTCGTCACGATGTCGGCGACCAGCGGAGCCTTGTCCATCGCCTTGCCCAATCCCTTCAGATCGTAATCCCCGGCAACCGTCTTCACCCCCGCCAGATCAGGGTGAGCGGGAGCATAGCACCGGAAGTCTGACAGATGGCCAAGCTCGATCAGTTCCTGCAAGGTCGAGCCAATGATGAGGTGATCCCAGCGACCTGGAGCGCCCATGCCCTTCGCCCAAGGGGTTGCAGTCAAGCCTATGAACGGGACATGCTGCCACTCAGGGCGGTTCATCCAATCATCGTAAAGTTTGAACATAACATGGCAGTTATGAACTAAAACTCCTTCAGCGAAGTAAGAAGGGTGTCCAGCGACGTGAAGGTTGAATACAGGTTCATCGCCTGCTCGTTCGTCAATCTCGATACTTTCCAACCTAATGTCGCCAAAAAGTCGGTCTTTTTCTGATCCAAAATCTTTCGTTGCCCGAAGTGGCTTCCACCGTCTATCTCCAACCCCCACTTCATCTCCGGGTTGGCTATGTCCAATTTGTAACATGTGGGATACCCGGAATCTCGAGCCATCCTCGTTGGGATTGCCGCCTCTGCTTGCCAACCTTCTCCCAAAGCATGAAGAAGCGCCAATTGCGGCAATGGAAGCAAGCGCCCGTTCCCGCCGCGAGAAATAGGAGCGTGCTTGATCCTCAATAAGGTGTCTCGCATTTTGAGGCGCGCCGCATTCTTGCTCATTGGGTTGGCATGCTTCTTGGAGCAAGATATTGAGCAAAACTCGCGCTTGTTCCAAATGTGTTCCGCTTCCGGCTGCCCGTTGGGGAAAATCTTGGGGGACATCTTTTTCCCACAATGAACGCAATCCTTCTTCGCTAAAAACATTCTGTCCCACGCCCAAGTTCTGCGCTTTGACCCATCCGGCTCCTGTGAAGAAGGGATGCTCTGGGGTAACTCTGACTGATCGACCATTGGAAAACCTCAACGTCATCGTTTGCGACATTTTGCTTGATACGCTGACTACGTATCCTTCGCCTGTCGCACAAAGTATCTTATCACCCGGTAAAAAAGTTTCAATAGGCTTTTCTCCGTCTGGCGTCAAAACCATAGTCCCCGCCGAAAAACACTCGTCTACGATGACCAGATCTGCCTTAGGCGGTTGCCTCCGCGCCAGGGTTTGAACTGAACAGACCTGAACCGGCTGATCATAGTCGGTCATCTCATGCTGGCCCTGCATCACCCCGATCTCAAAGATCCCGTTCTGACGGAATCGCTCCACCGTCTGATCGATCAGGGACAGCGCAGGCACAGCGAAGATGATCCGCTTGTCCTTGTTGCGGGCCATGTTCACGATGGCGGCGGCTATTACCGTTTTTCCACTCCCGGTCGGGGATTGCACCACTGGCCTGCGCTTGCCGGTGCCTAGGGCTTGCCGCAGTTCATCGATTGCGCGTTGTTGGTAGCTTCTGAGTTCCATTGTTATGTTCCTGTTCCGCGTGGTTTATGGTATATTATTATATTAACTATCTTCTCTGGCGAGGATGCCAGAGGTGCGTTCCTCTGATTGGTTGGCTCTGATAGGTTCTGTGTACCGTTTTCGGAACTGCTTGCATCCAAAAACGGTACTGCTTGATTCCAAAAACGGTACTGCTTACTCATTGTCCCTATCGATGACCGTGCACCATCCGCCGGGATCGTAATCTGTCGCGGCTAGAAAAATTTGCTTCTTAGGTGCCTTGTCCCATTTCTCTTGCGCTTCACGTCCAACTCGTTTTGCGTAAAAAGATGCTTGCTTGTTCCGACATAAGCCATCGTCATTCTTCATAGACCTGAAAAACTTGTTTTCTGCGCCACGGCATTCTTCAATTGTATGAAATATCTCAATAATTTCTTTATGTAAAAAAACTCCTTCTTTTATCATTTGCCTAGGCCAATCCCCACTACCAAAGTATTCATCCATGTTTGGATCAACATATGAAGATCTCGCGCCAACATAATACTCTCCGGTATCTGGGTTTTCCAAACGATAAAGATAATGAAATTTTGAAACCTCCGGAATACCGACCAACTGATAAACTATTACTCCCTTTGTACGGCCAACTCTTCTGCCACTATCTTTCAATAGACCAACTTCAATAAGTGATTTGATCGACCGAATTATTGTTTTTCGATCTTGAGAAAGCTCAATCGATAGCTTGTCTATTGAAGGATAGCAGTAGCCCTTCTGGTCTGAATAATTTGCAAGCATGACCAGCAAAAACTTTTCACAAGTACGAGGTATCTCTTGGGAGATTGCCCAAGCCATAGCTTGAAAAGACATTTTGCATACTCCTATTGGCGCGGAGCATTGCAAATCAGACCAAAGGCGGGTAAAACCGGATTAGGCCCAACGTGCGGTGCAAGCGCGTGTTGGTTACGAGGCTCGCCAGTTTGCCGCTGGCGGGCCTCTTTCATTTGCTACTATACCTCTTTCACCAAGACTTTCAAGGCAATGAGCGCCATCTTGGGGATGCGAGAACTGCCCCACAGCCAAGTATAGATTGTGCGTTCGCCGATCCCAAGATAGTTGGCGATCTCAACCCGCTTCAGCCCAGATTTATCAATTAGGCGATTTAATTCTTCTAATTCTGCATTTTTCATGTCCGCTCCTTTATGCTGGAACGGCATTTGTAAATGCTAAATCGGCATTAATCAAGTGCCATTTCGGCATTTATTGTGGGCTTCGATAATTGTTTCCCGATTTAATTGCACCCATTTCAATGTTTTTAATGCCGCTTCCATTAATGGGAGACGGCGCTCTGTGTCCTCCAAGATCTCCTTGGGGCGCTCTTTCAGTGTCACCAGACGTTTGACGGTCCTGACATAGCTGCGATGGGCTATGACGGCCTCCTCTAGCGCCTGAACCTGGGCGTCGAGGGGGATCTTCATCTGCGGCCTACGAATAGCGGAGGCGCGTGTCTTGAGCCCTCCGGCGCTAGCACTGAGCTTCGGCCAAAGAGATACCAAGAGCAATTGTCCTTGCCGGTGTTCTTGGATCCCTCTATCCACTTCACGCGACCCACCGCCACAATCATCCTGCAATGATACATGTGCGGCATTGATTGCTTAGTATAAGCCCAGTCGGCATCGAACAGTAGCCAAGTCGGAGCTAGTGATGTGAACCGATCTATCATAGCGTGTAAGATATGCCGGGACCAAGGTGGGTTCGTGATGATGTAATCTGCCCCCGCCAGGTGTTCGGATGCCAGATGCAGCGCATCCAGTTCGGGGTGGGCGCTCTCAGGGTTTAGATCAAACGCAGAGGCGCACTGGTGCCCATGCTTCTCTAAATGGCGAATGAGATCTCCTTCACCAGCGCACGGCTCGCAGAACCTCGTCTGGCGCGGGAGATATGGCAACAGGGGCAGCACAGCCGCTTCAGGCGTGGCATAGAAATCCATGGGCCTGCGTTCAAAGCTGGATCTCTTGCCCATCAGAGTTCATCCTTGATCATGTTCCAGAACATCAAAGCCAAGAATGCTATGGTGCCAAAGCCCCCAACGATGATGACGCCGGTAACCATGGTGAAGCATATGTTTAATAGGGTTTGCATGTAGTCAGTCATTTTGGCACCTCTAGTTTTGCTTCCTGCATCATGCTGGCGATCTGCCATGCTAGGTGTCCCTCTAGCCTAAAATATATGCGCTTCCCCTCTTCGTCCTTCAGATTGCGAGCAGCCATCATGAGCCATTCGGCCAGTTCCTCAGTGTTTTTAGGCTTATAGCTTGAGAGAAGTGACATTGGGCTTTTAGGCGGAATCATTTTTTCTCCTCCACTTTTTGCTGGTCTTCATACTTTTTGATGGCTTCATAAAACGAATCCATAAAGTCACGCCCCTTCATATAGAAACCACCGTCAAGCGTGAGCGGAAGCTCCACAGTAATTAGAAGCACGGGCTTGAAGTCTTCGTTCATTTGAACGGACTTATCAATTACTCTCATCTTTCCCCTCCAGTGCTTTGCGGGCTATGAGTTTCATGTTTTTGGATACAGCGCAGCAGTCCCAATCCGTGGACAGCTCCCGCAGCGCCGCCTCCAGCTTCTCGATGCGGGCATGAGCCAAGCTGAGACGCTGAACTAGTTTTCCCTCGACCTCTAAACTGGATTTGTCACACTGAGAATGGATGCTTTGATATTTTTCTAGCTCCTCGATGCGGCTGGCAGCTTCTTCAATAACAGGATCGTCGCCACACATGACGCCGCGCAGGCGATACAGAAGATCATCAGTCATCTTTCTTCTCCACAGTTTTGCGTCCAACGGGCTTGGGGCGTTCGTGCAATCCCAACTGCACAAGTGTTTCGATCACAACAGGCCGGTAAAAGATAGAACGACCGCGCTGTTTTTCTCCTCCATCGCCATCGCGTTCAATCATGCGGGCGGCAGACCCATCGCCGCTGTCGGCGTCTACGCGAGCGTTGTAAACCTTCAGAACAAGTTCATTGATTTCTGCGTTAGTCATCTTTCTTCTCCATCAGTTGTTTCAGTTTGGCTTTGTTCTCATCATCCAGATAGTAGCCGATGCCGCGCCACGTTTTGATCTCGATGCCATAGGGCTTAAGCTTTTTCTTTAGTTTGCAAACAGCCACCTTGGTACGCAGAGTCTGGTGCATCTCGCCTTCATACCTATTGTACTTGCCGTGCTCCTCAGTGACATTGTCGAGGTATTCATAGGTGACTACGGGGCGCTTTCTGATTGCCAAAAGCAGGGCTAGCTGCTGATGGAAAAGAACACCCTTGAAAACCTCGCGAGCGCGGTCTGCCTCTTCATGGATTTCTCTGACTTCCATTTCAAGGATCTTAACACGCATGCGGAGATCCCTGACGGTCTCAGCATCAGTAGGCATCTCTCTGCCTTCATTAAGGATTGATGATGGCGTTGGCTCTCTTGATGCAGTCATCAGGGTGCGCTCGATGGATGTGGATCAGAGACAGAAGCTTCTGCGCCTTGGGGAGTAACTCATAGGCCGAATCATAGAGAACCGGGTGATCACTCTCCTTCAACCGCGCCAAGAACTCGCAGTAAGCCTGAACATTCGTCCTGATGTCGTTGATGTCGAGAACAACAGACAAGGCATACGACCGCTCATATGCATCCGTGATGTAGCGTGGGATATCAAAGATCGACTTCGCATGCTTCTCGTCATCCTCAAGCAGATATTTAGGGATCTTTTCTCCGATTGCCTCAAGCTCTTTGCGCCGCGCCACTCGTTTGCGCTTGCGGTCTGAGATGGCCAGGGCAATCTTCTTTTGCTCAGACTTCATAACTCTGGCGATTCGCTCGTCAAAGCTGGCTGTGATTTTGGCGAAGGCTTGTTCAATTTTGATCAGTGCTATGTCTGCTTTGTTCATGTTTTCACCTATTTTGGGTTTGTGTTTGCTGACGTTGGACTTTACTCCCACCCAGGAACGATTTTCGATACGGTTTTGCGTAACGATTCGTATGCCTTCTTATCTACCACGATAAGTGTAACATTTGGGTGATACTTTGCCATCCTGCGAATTTTTGTTTTGCTGCGATCATCCATCCAGCCTTTGACTTCATGATATGCTTCTTTCCCATTCTTCTCAACAACGAGAAAGTCTGGCAAATAACTGACCGTTCCCCTCTTAACTCCTTCAAACCAAAATACTTTTGGCTCATGCTTCCAATCCAATATCTCCCCTCTTTCCTTCAACCATTGCAGATAATACGCATAATTAGATTCCCATTTTGAACGGTAGTATTTGCGAATGCCGCCAATTTCATGCCATGCAGCTTTCCAAGATGCATTGGGGCGCTCTTGCACAAAACTGCCATTAGCATAGCGTCCTTTTGCAACCTTCACAGCAAACTCTTGCTTTTCGTCATCTGACCGCGCCGCCCAATTTTCAGAACTTTTAATGCTTATCTTTTTGCGCGTTTCTTCACTATGAACCATTCCTAAAGCACCTTTAGGGTGGCCTTTTTCCGCTATCCGTTTTTTGGTTGCGGCACCGATCTTGACCTTCGCCTCTTCCGTGATCTTTAGCTTTCCCTCTTTATGCAGAGATTTCATAACCAATGATTGATCTGGCCGTTTTCTACCCGTCAACTTATCGGAATGAGATTTTTGTTTTTCTACCCAAGCATCACTCACCCCTCTAGCCTTGAGTTGAAGTCTGCTGGCCTTGGCGCGGATTTGGCTAGATGTCATGCCCATGGCGCGGGCGCATTCATCGCGCCCCATCTTGGGATAGTTTTCGGTCAGAAACGCAATCTGCTCGGATGACCATCTGACCATGAAACCGCTCCGCTGTGTATCTTTCGTCTATGATCTTGGCAATTGCCCGGCAGATATTGGCTTCTGAGTTCTTCATGATTCGAGCGATCTGGTAGCTGTCATAACCCAGATCCCAAAACATCTTCACCCTGGCGCGGTTCGGAAGCTGCTTGTCGTTCATGTCAGTCCTCGTACAGATCAGGCCTCAATATCTGGCGGGGGACGCCCGTCTCCTTAGATATACGCGACAAATGTTTGAAGGGCACTCTGTCCCATTTGGACACTGCCTGAACGGTGAGACCAAGTTCCCCCGCCAAGATCTTTACAGACCCGTAGTGGAGGATGACGCTGATCATTTCGGTGGTTCGTTTCCTTGTCATGTTGAGCATTATGGTCTATTTTCAACATAAGTCAAATTGTTTGTTGACACGAATCAGGGGGCATGCGAGAAAGAGACACCCCACAACGGGAGAGAGAAATGAACCTGATCCCAATCGAATACAAGCTAGATGAGTACGAGCTGCCGGATCACCTTTATCTGACCGGCACCCTAGATATCGAGATCGACTGTGTAGACGGCCAGCCCTACATCTGGGCTTTCCAGTTGACGGTCCACAACGGCGAGACCGGCATATCGGTTGAGCATGACTATCGCCAAGGACGCAAGGACAACTGGCACCCGTCTGTTGAGATCAAGAACGATCTTCATCGTGACAAGAAGCTGATGGACGACATCTTTGACAACTGCGCCCGTGAAGGCATGTGGGCATAACAGGAGCAACACAATGAAAATGTCTGAAACCATCGCTGAACTAGCGACAGCACTCTCCATCGCTCAAGGGCAGATTGAGGACGCCACCAAGTCCAGCAAGAACGACTTCTATAAGTCCAAGTATGCCGATCTTGCGTCAGTGCGCGCCGCCGTCCGACAGCCCTTCGCTGACAATGGGCTGTCGGTAGTACAGTTCCCCCGCACGGTTCCTGGCGGGGTCGAGGTCGAGACCATGCTTCTCCATTCATCTGGGGAGTTTATGGCCGAGACGTTGTTCATGCCGGTGAAGCATGAGCCCCACCCAATCGGCAGCGGGATCTCCTACGCCCGCCGCTACGCCCTCATGTCTATCGCCAATCTGGCGGCAGATGATGATGATGGCAATGCTGCCCAGACAGCCAAGCCTGTTGCGGAGCCTGACCCTAAGGTCGTCCGTGAGATGGCTATCCGCGCCAAGAAGGAGGCTGAGAAGGGCATGGACGCCCTCAACGCTTTCTGGCGGGGGCTGGATGCAGATGAGCGCAAGCTCTTAAACCCAGAAGCCCTGAAAGACCTCAAGGCTATCGCAATCGCAGTCGTATCAGACAAGAAGGAAACAGAATAATGGACGCCATCGACTTTATGTTTGCCGACAACAATGAAATTGTCACTGACGCTCTGGTCTCTAAGATCCGTGCTCAGGGTGAAGACCTTGAGGATCTTCAAGACACCGTTGATAAGCTGGCCCGCTCAGTTCGCGAAGTTCAAGCAATCAACGAGAAGCTGAAGGCTGAATTGGCTGCTGCTAAGAAAGCTGCCAAAACACCTAAGGCACCTAAGGTTCCCAAGAGTTCCATCATTTCCAAAGCGGAGGCTCAGAAAATTTCTTCAGCTATTGGGAAGCGCAAGCCTGGCCGCCCTAAGAAAGCGGTGGCGTGATGGATCAACGCAGCCCTGAGTGGTATGCGGCCCGCCTTGGCAAGGTGACGGCGTCTCGCGTTGCGGACATCGTCGCCAGGACCAAAACTGGCTACAGCACCAGCCGCATGAACTATATGGCTGAATTGATTTGCGAGCGTCTGACTGGGGTGCAGGGGGCATCCTATGCCAGCGCCGCAATGCAGTGGGGGACGGAGACTGAACCTATGGCTCGCGCCGCTTACGAGGGTACCGTAGGCGCTCTAGTCATCGAGACGGGCTTTGTCCCCCACAACGCAATCCCTATGGCGGGGGCATCTCCAGACGGGCTTATCGGCGACGATGGGCTTGTCGAGATCAAATGTCCAATAACCGCCACGCATATCGAGACCCTTTTGGGACAATCTGTACCTGGGCGCTACAACACTCAGATGCAGTGGCAGATGGCCTGCACAGGTCGCAAGTGGTGCGATTTCGTGTCCTATGACCCCCGTATGCCTGAGGGGATGCAGATCTTCATCAAGCGCGTGGATCGCGACAACGTAGCAATTGCTGAGCTTGAACGTGAAGTGGTGAACTTCATCAATGAGCTAGACAGCAAGATCATCCAACTGAAGGAGAAGACTGGTGGCATTTGAACAGAAAGATAACAGCGGGGCGATCTTTAAGAACAACAAGAAGCAGAACGAGAACTCTCCACCGTTGACGGGCAATGCCCTCATTGGCGGGGTTGAGTACTGGGTCAGCGGCTGGACGAAGACTGATAAGAACGGCGAGAAATGGATCAGTTTCGCCTTCAAGCCGAAGAACCCAACAGCGTCTCAGGTTCAGTCATCGACAAGAGCTGATTTGGACGAGGATTCTATTCCTTTTTGAGGGCTAAGCCATGAACAGCGATCCTCTGCTTTCGGAACAGTTCCGTATCGTTGCGAAAGCATATGTGGATGCTGATTCCGCTGCATCTCTATTAGAAGAAACTAAAAGCGCAGTGCTGGCCCGCATGATGCTCTCTCTTGGAGACATGCCGGTCAGCCGCGCTGAGATGCAAACGAAGGCTTCCCCTGAATGGATTGAGTTTGTCACCAATATGGTGGAGGCTCGCAAAAAGGCAGCGTTCTTAAAGGTGAAGATGGAATACATCCGAATGAAATTTAATGAATGGCAATCACTGGAAGCGTCAAAACGCGCTGAAATGAGGCTCTAATGGAAAACTTACAAGACGCCGCAGAACTCATGGTCAAAACATCTGAGAAGGTGGAGAAAATTCTTCAGAAGGTTGAGATGTCAACAGCAACGGCAGTCATAAATTTTGTCTTCTTAAAGATGGTTCTTGGCCAAGACCAAGGGCCTATGATGGCGAAGGCTATGGCGGCTACGTTCTTGAACAATGTGGTGAACAGCATCGATTCTTACTACTATGGTAAAAACGATGACGAGTCTGTCCATTGATCAAACGTGTCCGCATCACAACCAAAATGAGAGTAGACATCTTCTTAAGGCATGATGGCATGTGCCACCTATGCAGTATGAAAGTTGTGCCGGGAGCAGATTGGGATGTCAGTCATGAAATACCTCTTGAAGCCGGTGGGAGAGACGATGCAAGCAATTGGTTGGTTGCTCATCGGAAGTGTCATCGGACTCACACTAGCACTGTGGATATGCCCTTGATTGCCAAGGTGCGCAGGAAACACCAAAAGCATATCGGAGCTACAAGATCTAAGTCCCCACTGCCAGGCGGGCGTCTTTCACGTTGGAAGAAGCGAATGGATGGAACAGTGGTTTTGCGCAACAAAGGCGATGAAACATGCGATTCTTAGTCACAATGAACATGCCAAGCATCAATGGCATGGATACTCACCAGCTAACGCTAGAGCATCCTGTAAACTCTCAGGAGGAGATGTGTGCTCTTTTGAACAAGCAAGAGTTCATTATCTTCCGCATGTTCTATCGTCGCCAAGGCCAAGATGGAGAAATATGGTTCCAAGATCGCGGCGAGATCATCGTCAACACGCACTGGATCGGTAAAGCACAAGAGTTCATAGACTTCGATAG
>TARA_R110000868_G_scaffold132844_1_pt1 | contig 17859 bp, 19 predicted proteins | sample TARA_R110000868 | Tara Oceans TARA_R110000868 (sample SAMEA4397489) | marine metagenome | biome: Polar Biome; feature: [SRF] surface water layer (ENVO:00010504); material: water (ENVO:00002006), including particulate matter (ENVO:01000060) such as... | depth 5 m | reverse complement strand
CTGCTGTGTTATGGTAGTGAGGAAAGAAACCCTTTTTTAATTCTGTTAAACCGAAAGTTTTAGGAAACTTCTCTAATTTCATAGTTAAAAAGTTCAAACTATCAACAAATCTCATCTGTAACTCTTGTAATTTCAAAATCATAATTTTAGACCCAGCATATACATTAGAAGGTTTCATACTTGTATTTAAATAAATCCATTCTTGTATCAATTGAAAATCATATCCTCGCCCGTTGTGAGCGATTACAATAAAGGTCTCGTGTTTCTTATCCAGCAACCAATTCATAAAATCATCAATATTAAAAAACTCAATAGGAGTAGGGTCGTGTAAATATTGAGCGATACAATAATTTACAATATGTTTTTTATTTTTAGTGTTTTGTGTCGCTTCAAAATCAAAGAATATAATATTTTGGTTTTCTGCTTTTAGATTACAAGGCATCATATAGCACTTATGACCTTTATTAGCAACTGATTTACAATTACCACACCAAAAATCACCGCACTTATGGGTTTCCATATCAAACTTTTCTTTATCATACATAACTTTACACTTGGGACACTTGAAAACAGATTGACAACAAGAAGGTTTCATATTACCTTTATTTATTCCTCGTGTAATAGGGTGTTGTATTTTATGATTATCAAAACAATTTTGAGTAGGGAAACTTCTCCAACACTCCTCACACTTAAACCATTCTTTAACCTTTGTAAAATCACCAGCAATAAAATCACAATCCTTACTACAACATATACCACACTTGTAATCGCATATATGTTTTTCTTTTGATGTATAAGACTGCTTACACTTATGACACCAATTATTAGAGCAGAAGAAACCCGCCATCTGTTTAGAGTTAATTAAATCAAAGTGTTTTCCCGACTTCAACAAATAGATATTTTTTTCTTTTGGTGTATAACTTTCGTCTTTAACATCAGGATAAACAACATTATTAAAACTTTGAGTATCAATAATAGTTATACAACAATCTAATTTATCCTCAAACGATTTAATCAACTTTAAACTACCCGAGACCTTTGGTATTAATAAATCTTCATATAATTTGTTTGTTAATTCTGTTTGTATGTTTCTACCCATCTTAATCTGTTTTAATTGAGGATGTTCTTCCCAAATCGCTTTTTGTATAGTAATACACCTACCTAAACATAATTTATCAGTATTATTAACAGATATAACAGATTTCTTTAATTTATAAGTATCCTTTGTAAGTATTTTACAATTACTTCTATCACCTTCATAATCTGTTAGTCTTGTAATTTGTATTGTAATAGACGCTGTTGGATAGACCTGTTCAACCTGACCACTTTCTTTATTATATTTCCACTCAAACTCACCATCACTAATATCAATAAAATCAGCAAAATCATAATCAACATCCTCAACAGATACAGGGTCACTACCATAATCATCACCTGTAATATCATCAGTAATATTAACTTGAATTATATCATCAGCACCTAAATCCTCATCTTCAATAACATTCATAACCATATCACCTATGCTATCACTAATATCACTCAAAAGCATATTACTATCCAAAGTTATTTCATACTCTAACTCTTCAAGACCAATATCATAATTATTTTGTCCAACTTGATTAATAGCAACTTGGATAGGAGGTTCAGGAATATCAACAGCACCAGGATAAAAAAAATCAGGAGGTTCTTGAAAGGCAGTAATACCTGCTAAATCAGTCAAGTTTGAGTAATCCTGTGGTCTGTAAGTTTTGGGTGTTCTATTCTTCTTCGGCATATTTTATAATATAAGTATAGAAAATAATTTTGTAAAATAGTAAGTATTAAAAAGTATTTTAGAAGAAATTATTAATCAATATTCATCCCAGGTTTATAATCAGGGTCATCACTTTCACTATCACTAGGTAAATCAATATTTAATATATTATGTTCTTGTTGGGGCAATACGCCTATTTTTGTAATTTTTATTTCAGGCATAAACTTAAACTTAATAGATTTCTTTTTACACCTACCCTTTGGACCAAGTTCGCATATTTGAGAATAGGTTAAACCTAAATCATCACCTGCTTCTCTTAAAGTAGTATATTGATTATTATGTAAAATAATATCACCCTGTTTAATTAAAACATCCCAACATAATTTTTTAGTTTTAGCATTCTTTGTTCTCATACTTTATATTAAAAGATATATAATAATAATAATTATTTAAGTTAAAACTCAACAATAAACTTTCCTTGTTTAGAAGTCATAGCAACACTTTTGGGTTTCTTACCTTTTGATATTCGCTTCTTATCGTTTTTGATAGATTTTTTAGTTACATCCTGTAAGTCACCCCAATTCCATCTCGCCATAATAGCATATAACTCATCAGGAACTTTTGGGAAGTTTTGTCTATACCATTCTTCACCTTCCTCAACTGATTTAACATTCATATAACTTAAACTATCTCTTTTATCTACTTCTATTTCTTTATCAACTTTTTCTTGCTGAACGATATTATAATCAATAGAAGGGTCAGTAGAACTAATATAATCAATTTTATTGTTTTGTTCTTTCATATCTTCTTCAATACCTTTACTACCACATAAATAATTACACCTGCTATCATCAGTAACCATAAGTTTATAAGTATTACTTGTTTCTATTGAAGTAATAGGTTTTATACAATCATCCTCGTCTCTATGAATTAAAAAATCATCAACTTCACCTTCTGTAATAACTTCTTCTAATATTCCAGCAACCATACTTTATAATATACTTAATATTAAAATATCAATTATTTAAGTTTTCCGTTTGTTTTCATATTCCTCAATCAATAAATCCAATAATTGTGTTTCTTCCTGTGTAAAATCGTTTTTCTTCATATCACTTTTAACCTGTTCTACTCTAAAATCACTCCACATCAAACTTAACTTAATTAATCCAGCAGGTAAAAGTAATCCAGTAAATACAATTCCAGTAACAATCCATTCACCCAAAGTCATTCTATAATAACTTAAATATTATATTTTAGATTATTTAATAATTCCTTTTAATTAAAGTATTTGCTTCTTCCAAAGTTTTACCACGCATCATATACGCTCTCATCCTTCTTATATAGTGTTCGGGTAAGTGCTGACTTAATTGTATAAGTGCTACTGTTTGTTCTCCTGATAATCGTTGATATACTCTTTCTTTTTCAGGTCTGTAATCATCATCAACAACTTCATACTTAAACTTATTACCCAAATCATCCTTAATTAATCTTTGATTATCATCATAAATAATATCACTTTTTAAATCCTCATCCAAATCAACAGAAGACATACTTGTATAATAATACAATTATTTTAATTTAAACTTCTTTTTATAATCTTTAACTGATGCTTCGTATGTTGGTTTATTCCACAATACCCAACGAGAAAGACTACCAGCAGTATCAGGCACATTCCAATTCTCGTTTTTCTTATGTCTTGCTAAATATCTTTCTTTTCGTTTAGGGTCTTTATGTTTTGTAAAATCACTCATACCTTTTGCTCCAAAGTGAATAGTTTTAGTTTTACCATCATCAGTAATCAAAGTTGCTTTAAACTTTTTATCTCGTTTTGATACTTCAATCTTTACACTAATATATTTAGACTTCGCCATTGTTTATATAATAATAAGATATATTTTTTATATACAATAAATAGTATTTTAATCCAAAGCAGCAAACGCTTCCTCACTACCAAAAGGGTCATCATCCTCTTCTCGTAAATCTAAATCACTAGGTGGTTTATTACCTATTTGAGATTGAAATTGAGTTTCACCATCAAAAGGTTTGTCTTGTAGTGCTAATAATCCTTGTCCTGACGCCAATTGTAATTCTCCTAATCTTCGTGGTTCTTCTGTTTCTATAAACTGTTGTAGTTCCTGACCACTTTGTATTTCAGCGGCATCGCTTTTTTGTTTTCTATCTTTTTTACTCGCTTCTATTTGTATATTTGATTGTTCAATAAAAGTAGGTTGTTCGGCATATTGTATTGCTAAACCTACACCCCGTTCAGCAGGAACAAGTCTTGGAGGTGGTAATCTTGGTGCTTCACCTATTAATCTACTACTTTCTCTTTCAGTGTCTCTCTGTTGTTGTAATAAAGTTTTACCTTCCTTGTCAGCAAGTCTAACTAACGCTCCTCTACCTGTTTCTTGAATATTAATAGGACTACGGATTGTTCTTGATAATTGTTGTTCAACAGAAGTTCCTCCTCTAAAAAATCTTCTTTGTGTATCCATATAATCCTTACTACCTGGACTTGTATGATATTCTACCCTATCAAAATCTCTAAAAGAATCAGTTTTTCTTCTACCTTGTATTTGTCTTTCTAATTGTTCTGCTTCTCTTTGTAGTGCTTCACCTTCTTCGGTTCTTCCTGCTTCTTTTCTTGATTCTTTAACTATTGCTAATCTTGCTTTATTTTCTAATAGTTTAACTCTAATATCTTGAACTTCTTTTGCCTCAAAATCCAAATCTTGTTCCTGTAACTTTTGTTCTGTTGTAGCAAGGTTTTCTTGTATTTCTAATTCTGTAAATCCCTCACCTTCTCCTTCTCTCAATTCTTGTTCATAATTCAATAAATAATCTTTCCAAAACTCCGCTCTTTGTGTATCTGCTGTTGATTGTGCTTCTTTGAATATTGATAGAACCTTTGCGTAGTGTAGTTGTTTTTTACCCTGCGTAGGTTTATCTCCTAATTCTTTCAGTAATTCCTTTCTTTTTGATTCAAGAGATTCAAGACTCTTTTTACCAGCACCTCCTAATGCTATTTTCTTTTCTCCTTTTTCTGTATAAGTTCGTATGGTGTCAAGTGATGCTAATTCTAAATCTATTTCACTAGGTTCTTTTTCAGGGTCAGGTAAATCAAAAGATTCTGCTTCACCTTTTATTAAACTTATTAATTTACTACCAGGAGGATTTAAAGTTTCTAAACCTAACAACTGACCTTCACCAGCAGCACCACCGTATAATTCACCTCCACCTGTTATACTTAAATCTCGTTGAGATATTAGAAAAGCATCATCCCTAAATATATCAGTATCAGTTCTACCCTTTGCTTTTTCTTTTTTATATAATAATTTTAATTGTTCTATTTCAGTATCTGTTTTACCTGATTGTTTTTTTCTTTGTCCTTCTAATTGAGTAGAACTTTCTAAACCTTGGAAACCTCCTGCGATAGATTCTAACAAATCAAATTGGTCTTCATAACCACCTTGATTAAAAGCACTACCCGTATCTTCTTTCTTTTTATCAAACGCTGCTATTGCTTGTGCTTGTAATACTGCCTCTTTCTCTTTTTTCAATTGTTCAGGAGTCTTTTGTGATTGCTTCTTTTTTAGTTCTTGTAATTTCGTTAATTTTTTTGTAGGTAAAGGTGGTTTAAAAGCAGAAACTGTTTTACCTGTTTCTTGTGGTGTAGGTGGAGCAGAAGGAGGACCTGCTTGTGGGTCTATTTGAGCAAGTGAAGATTTTCTACCTACTTGTGCTGCTTCAATCTTTGCTTGTTCTTGTTCTGCTTCTCGTGTTCTTTGTTCAACAAGTGTTTTTTCTGCTTGTTTTTGTATTTCTGTTTCTTGTAACAATTTCAATCTTCTAGAATTATCCTCACCGACTTTAATTATTTCCTTTCCAAACTTTTTATCAGTAGATTCCTTTTTAGATTTAGATAATTGTTTATTACCAGCGACCGCTTTACCAGCAAATAAATCACTATCAATTAAACTTTCAAGCATAATACCTTTAAACTCATCAGTTGCTCTTCTATACATATCAAAGTTTTCTTCTAATTTAACCAAAGCATACTTAAATCTAGGTTTCTTTTTATCTTTAAACTCATCAGGTATATCGTCTAGTGAAGCGAGTGTCTCTTCTAAAATATCACTTGGTGATTCTATTGATTCTTTTGCTTCGGGTAAATCAATTTCAACACTTTCACCAATACTAGGTGGAGCAGCAGGAACAGCAGGAGCATCGGGTTCGGGACTAGGTGGTTTATCAGGTTTAGGTTCTGCTGCTGCTTTAATTTCTAAATCACCACCACCACTACTGGTAGAAGAAGCAGTTTCTTCTAGATATTTTCCACGAAGATTTTCAGGTAATACACCAGCATCATCAAGTAACTTTTCTGCTTCTCTATATACTTCTTCGGCATCTTTATCACGAATAAAACTATCACCATCTGCTTTTGCTTGTTCTCTTCTTCTTATTCTTTCTTCTGTCGCAACCATATCACTTCTAGCATCTTTATACTTCTTTAATTCTTGCCTACTTGCGTCAGGAAATCGTGCTTCAAGTGCTTCGCTAAACTCTTTAATTGGTCTATCTCTTTCTTCTCTTTCCCTTGCTAATCGGTCTTCTTCTTCTTGTGCTGGTTCTATTTCTACACTTGGTGGTGGTTCTATTTCTACACTACCTTCTTCGTCACTACCTACTTCTTTTATTTCTACCTGTATGTCAGCACTAAACTTTTGTTCTACTGGTGTTTTACCTGATATTGTTTTAATATTAACTGCTTTAAAAGATTGTGCTGTCGTTTCCAAACTTAATCTTTTTGCTTCTGCTGTTTCTCTTTCATCCTCTTCTATTTGTCGTTGTAGTTCGTCTTCTTTTGCTTTAAAATCTGCTCTTGCTTGTTCTGCTTCTGCTTCTGCTATTTCTTCATCAATATCTATTCTTTGTGGTCCTGTATCTTGTGCTGGTTCAGGTGCTGCTTCTATTTCTTCACTACCTACTTCACTTGTGCCGTCACCTATTAATTCACTTGCTGCTTTACTTGAAGTTTCTAAATCAGGGAAGTCTTCTTCGTCACTAGAAGTTATTTCTTCAATAGTAGGTCCTCCATCGTTTAAATCCTGCTCTTGTTGTTTTGCTTCTGCTATGTAACTTGCTATACCTATTTCAGGGGTAAAGGGTTCGTCCTTCCTTAATATAACCGAACCTGGTTTTAATTCAACACTACCTCTTCTAACTTGTCTTATACCTGTTAATTTTTGTGTAGTAGGGTCTGCTCCTTGTAATTCTTCTTGTTCTTGTGTTAATCTAGCAGTTTCAAGTAATAATTTTTGTTCTTCTAATTTTCTTGACCTTGCTGGATTGGTGGATGATAGTTTATTATATTTTTCTCTTTTTCGTTTATCTTCTTCACTTAATCTATTTTCTGCCGAAACAGATAATTTATCGTGTTCCACAAATCTTAATTGTCCATCAGGTGTTAAAAGAGAAATACCTTTAACACCAATACCAGCAACAGTTTCCCCTGGTTGAAACTGTAAAGATTTACCTGGTAATAATTTTTTGTTAAGGGCAACACCAAACTTATCTAAACTATCAATTTCATCAATCTTCAATTGAAGTCCTTGTTTTTCAATTACATCCTCTTCTAAAAAATTATCATCATCCAAACCAAAACCTGCTGGTATATATTCAAGGGTTGCTTCTTCTCCTTCTTTTGCTTTCTGTGCTGATTTCCAAGCATTACCAAAATCAGCAAAGGTTCTCGCCCAATCTCTTTGTAATTCTTTTTTTGCTGAACCTTGTGTAGCAGAAATCTCTTCCTCTAATCTTTTCAAAGTAGAATTAGTTGTAAAATCAATAATCTCACCTGTTTTTTTATTAATTATTTTACCTCTACCTTGACCTATTTTTGTTCCAGCGTGTCTGTATTCGTCACCTTCGCCGAGTCTAAATTGTGATGTTTCTTTTACTTTTGGTTCATCAAGTTTTCTGTCATCATATTTATTTTTAATAGTGTCTAATTTTTTTAACTTTTGTGTTTGTCTTGTAAAATCTTCTAACCCTTCAAAATCACTAAATACTTGCTCCAATTGTTGTTTAAACAAATCATCAAACTCACTATCACCAATACCATCAGTAAAACCTGTAATTTTTTCTCTTGCTTTTTGTAAAAATCCGTCTCTTGTTGTTGCTTGACCCCTACCACCTGCTTTTTTAGGTGGTTTTGGTAGTGGTTTTGGTTTTGGTGTTTGTTCTAATTCAACACTTGTATCTACTGCTGGTGGTTCAGGTGCTTTTGGTGCTTTTGGTGCTGCTGGTTGTGATACTACATCCAGGAATGACATAGAGGCAAACTTTCCACCAGGAGCAAAAGAACCAGCAGTTTTACTTGCTTTTTCTTGTGATATTTTCAGTTGTTCTGCTTTCAATCTTTTCGCTTCTGCTTTCTGTGCTTTATCTTCGGCACTACCTTTTAATACAGCACCTCCACCACCTTCACTACTTCCTCCTAATCCACCTAATATATCCTCACCTAATATACCCTTACTAATACCCTCTTGTTTTTCAACACCAACCGCAACCTTTTTATCTTTACTTTTAGTTAAATAATAATCACTAACATTCAATCCAATACTACTAACAATATCTAATGCTGATTTTTCTAAACCCTCTCTTTGTTCAGGTGAAATATCTTCTCTACTTAAATCTTTTCTAATTTTTGATAATCTACCAATAGTAATCTTAAACTCATCAGGTGTTCCCGAAGGAAAATTAGTCCCACCTTGACTATTTAGAGACGCAAGAGCAAAAGCACCAAGACTACCTCCAATACCACCAGCGTCATCGGCAGAGAACTTTGAGACTTCTGTAAATAATTCTTTCAATTGTCTCTTTTTAAAATCGTCTTGACTTTCACCTTCTTTCGCTGTATCAGTAATTAATTGACCTATTTTAGCAGTAGCACTCTGTCTTTTTATTTCTGCCTCTCTCCTTTTTCGTTCAGCACCTAAACTAGTTTTAGATTGAAATCCTCCACCACCTGTTGCTCGTCTCATACCTTTAACTTTTCTATCTTTTTTAGGTTCTTTTTCTTTCTTTTCTTTCTGTCCAAACAGTTTAAGAAGTAATTGAATAATAACATCATTCCCAAACATAGACTTTAATTTCTTCAAATCTATATCTTGTTTTATTGTTTTCTTTTTTGGTTTCTTCTTTGGTTTAGGTCTAGGGTCACCATAGTCTCTATTCTTTTCAGTTTGAACTAATTGGTTATGGAAGTATCTCTTTCCGTTAAAAAACATATTATACTTTAAGAAATATAATAAACTTACTTACTATTTTACAATTTTTTAGTGCGTATTAATTTGTATTTTTTTTCTATATTAATATATAAGAATGGGAAAAGAATATTACAGAGAATATTACAAAAAGAACAAAGCAAAAATTAAAGAACAATCAAAAAATAATTACAATAAGAAATCAGGAAAATCAAGTTCAATTCCAGTAGAGTTTAAACAAGGTCAATTTATAATCTGTTTTGATTAAAAGGATGATTAAAATACACTTGGATAAATATGATTTGTATGTTTTATGTTTAGAGATTTATTTTATGTATAGTATATATAAAGATGGTCTATCTTAAAAGAGGTTCAAGTAGTTTTTCAAAAGGTAATATAACAAGAGTTGATTTAATAACAGAAGACCCTAATTTAAACTTAAAAGTAGAAGTAGTAAAAGGAACTCCACAAACAGTAGTAAAAAATAAAAGAGTGGGGAGACCAAGAATTGTTCCGTATGAGAATATTGATAATATAGAATTAAAAGAAGAAATAGGTATAACTATTAAAGGTATGTCAGCAGAACAGCGTAGAGCATACAATAGATTAGCATCAAGAAAAACACAAGCAAAACAAGATATGATGGATGAGTATGGTGAGACAGCAACAACTTTCAAAAAAGCAATTGGTAAAAAGATTAAGGATATGACAAAAGAAGAATTAAAAGAATACAATAAATTAAGTAAAAGAGAAGAAAGATTATTAGATTAAATATAAACTAAAATAAGTATTTCAAGTATATTTAAAATCTATATAATAATATAAAAAGAATGCCGACCGCCGAACTAAAACAAGCAGTAAAAGATGGACACCTTACACAGAAGCAGTATGACAAACTACCGCAGAAACTTTTAGAAGGAATTGTAAAGTCTAAAAAGGGTGGTGGTAAAAAGAAGAAGAAAGCACCTGCTAAACCTAAAAAAGGTAAGAAAGGAAAGTCCAAGAAATAAATATCTATAATATATTATAAATATGAGTTCAGTTAGAGGAAGAGACCAAAAAGATAGATTAAAGACTATGAACGATAGAGCAAGATATGATGTTGCGTATTCAAAAGATAATTCTGTAAATAAGTTTAGACCTGATACTTTTCTTGGTTTAGACCCCAAAAGCAATCCTAATATGCTACAACCCGAAGTTAATATAGCACCTGTTAAGAGAGGTGGGGATGTTAAAGATATGGTTAAAGATGGTAGAGACCAGCAAAGACAGCAAAAATCAAATAGCACTTTCACAAGATTTTCAGTCCCAACCAATTCTAAAATTGTAGGATACGGTTCTACGGGTGGTGCTATTTTCTAATATATAGTATAAAAGATGAGTGAAGTATGGACTCCAAACGATTATTCAAATATAATAACAATAGGAGCAGCAGCGATAGGTTCTGTTCTCTTAATTGTATTTAAATCTCGTTGTAAAAATATAAAATTATGTTGTGGTATTGTAGAGTGTGTTAGAGAACCACCTGAAAGTGAAGAAGAAGAAAATCAAGACGCAGCACCTCCTCCTGCTGAACTACCTAATAACGCACCGTGACTATCCAAAATAGTTTCGTATGATAATTCAGCGTTTCCAAACTCTAATTCGTTAAAGTTTCTATGAAACATATTATTAAACTCCTTATTAACATCAATATATAAGAAATCGTTTTTCTTTTGAAAAGTGTATTTCAATAAATCATAATATTCTCTTTTAGGTATTAAAACTAATTCATCAAATATAGTTTCAAGTTCCTTCTTATTCTTTGTATGGTAAATAAATATTTGTGATGCTGTCTTTCTTATAGGTGCTGGTATTTTATTATATACCTGCGTAGTCATCATAACAGCAACAGAACCACCGTTTCCTCCTGCGAGGTGTCTTCTATTCATAAGTATTTTACATAATAAGTTTTGTAATTTTGCTGATTTTTTTATATCATTCACAACATCATCCATAATCATAAGAACCTTGTCTCCGCTGTCAGCAATATCTTCTAATACTGCTTCAAGTATATCTATATCTAATTCTTGAAACTTTTGGTCGTCAGGTAGGTCTTCAAAGGGGTCTTCTTTAAGAGTCCCTAAACTTGGAGAGAATACATATATTCTATCAAACTTTTTATTATAGTTCTTACCCCTCTTACAAATTAAATTGAGCAGTAAGGTCGTCTTTCCACTACCAGGACGACCACATAAAAGCATAAACCAATTTAACGACTGTGGGAGAGGTAGTGGAATTGAGGGGTCTATATCATCACAACTAAAACCAAACTTCTTAATAACAATTTTCTTATCAGGTAATTTCTCTGTAAATAGAGTTGTCTGTGATTTTTTATTACTCATAGTATTATATACTTATTAAATATATTATTTTTTTGAGAACCTTTAAACAAAATTATAGTATTGAGACATACTTGTAGGTTGCTGATAAACTTGTTCCTGATATTCAGGTTCTTCTTGATATACAACTTGTTTTTTCTTTACAGATTGTATAGTCTTATCAAACTCTTCACCATCACTTTCTTCACTATCATCACTTAAATAAACTACTTTTTGAACCTTCTTTTTAACTTTCTTTTGTTTCTTTGGTTTCTTTTTATATATTATTTCTTCTTCCTCTTCTTCACTACTACTACTACTTTCTTCAACTACTTTCTTTGGTCTGCCTCTTGGTGGTTTGTTTGCTTCTTTCTCTTGTTTCTTTTTAGCAATATTATCTGCTCTTGTCTTCCGTGCTTTTTCAAACGCCGCAATTTGTTTTTCTGTTCTTGCTTTTTTAGGTTTAGGTTTTTTAGTTTCTATTACCGTATCTAATACTTCTTCCTCTTCCTCTATAACTTCCTTTATTTTCTCTTGTATTTTTACCTCTGTATTACTACCTTCCTCCCTTAATTTAGTTTCAAGTTCAAGTGCTTTTTCAATATCTTCTTGTGATGTATTTTCTAAATCCATATTTATACTCTTACTTATATAATTATTCTACGATTATTTAAACTTTATTAATTTTACTTTAAGGAGGATTAAAATATATATTAAAGGTATTAGAATATTATATAAGTATAAGTATAACTATGTCACACAAAAGAGGTTCTAAAACTATAACAGGTGAAGACGAATTAGAAGTTGATGTAATAAATATATTAAGCGACAACGGTTTAGAGATAAAAGATTATGCTGGAACGAATGGTGAAGTAATACAAAAATCAGCAGTAACAAACGAACTTATTTGGGGTATTGTGCCTCCTCCTGGTGCTAATACAATTACTTCTGCTATGTTACAAGAAAACTCTGTTGATAATAGGGCGTTAGGAACAGATGCCGTAGAAACAATAAATATAAAAGATTTAAATATAACTACTGCTAAAATTGCTGCTGACGCTGTAACTACTACTCAATTAGCAACTAACTCCGTTACTGCTGGTATAATAGCAGATAATACTATTGTAGATGGTAATATTGCTGTTAATTCTATTGGTGGTGATAAGATAGGAAATAGAGAAATTACAGGTGCTAAAATAAGTGTAGGTGGAATATTAGTAGATAATTTAGCAAGTAACGCTGCTACAACAGTAAAGATTAATAACCTCGCAGTAACTACTGCTAAAATAGCGGATGATGCTGTTACAATTGATAAACTTGCTAATGGTTCTATTACAGCAGCAAATCTAACTGCTGGATTTAGTATAGATAGTTTTGGAACTATACAATTAACAAGACCTGATGATGACGCACCTGTATTTAAAGCAAACTACGCATTCGGTGGTAAAGATGCTGGTGAGGGTAGTTTAATAATAGGTAGTTCATCGCAAATAGGATTATTAATTGATGAACCGCCAGGAACAGGAACAGCAATTAAAGGGTTAATTTTTGCGTCTGCTTATGAGGCAATTATACCTGCTAATAGTGGAACTGGATGGTTGCCTTTACAAGTTAAAACTTATAGTGGTGCTGCTGGTGATAAGTTTAAGGTTGATTTAGATGGTAATACTACTTGTGCTTTAAAATTGAGTTGTAATAATTTAGGTGTTGATGGTGATACTGCTACTATTACCAGTTCAGGTATTATAACAGGAACAAAAATAAACGGACCTCAATTTAATTTATCTGCTAATTCAGGGACAGTCAATTTTCACAATTTCTCTGGAACTACAATAGCAGGTTCTTCACACTCAACCAAAACAACAGCAACTAATTTAAAGTTTGATAGTAATACTAACAAGTTTAATAAAATAGATTTTGATAATGATGATTTTAATACTTATATAAAAGGTTGTAATTATGCTACAAAAGAAACAGTAGGAACTCACTTAAATCTATCAAGCACAACTAATAAGTTTGATGGTAAATATTATGGATTACCTGAAAGAGTATATTATGATACTGTCCAAGCAAAATATTATTATTCTTTTAATGGTGCTGATTTTCGCCCTAACGACGATAGTGCTTTTTACGGTATAAGTATTGTTGATAGTAGTGCTTCTTTAAGAGGTTTTGCTAAATCAACACACTCTTCTATGGAGATGGTTGCTATATTCCAAATACCTGATGGTTGGACTGCTACTGATGTAAAAGTAAATAACTATTCTTCTGCCTTAAATCTAAATTGTTATAAAGTTTTTAACGATGGAACTACTAGTTCTCACGATTTATTTGCTGACCCAAGCGATGGAGCAGGAAGCACAAGACAAACAAATACAGAACAAGCGTTAGGAACTAATTTTCCAGCAAATAGAAACGAAGCAATTATGATTGTAGTTCATACTACTTCATCAGCACAGTATGTAGCAGGTGGATATATAGAAGTAACATATCCAGTTTCAGGTGGTTAAATAATTACAATTAATATATATTAAGTATTATGAAAGGTATAAGTTGGGTAGTGTGTTTATATAAAGATATTGAAAAAACTGATTTATGGAAGATTATGGAGTTCAATACAATTAAAGATATTTCTTATATCTTAAATATGAAACAACAAGAGATAAGTAATTTCTATCATAAACTTATTAAAGAAAGAGGTAATTTAAGATATTGTGTAATTTATCAAGTTGCTTAATTTACTGCGTTTTTACTAAAATTATTTTCTATGCTTATAATATAAAAGGATGTATAAAGCAAGATATAACGAAAGCGAATATCAATATGGTTTAAAACAAGAAAAGATACTTCACCCTATATTCAACAATATATTTAGTAAAGAGTTTGAAGAAACTGATAAGTGGTGTGAATATGATTTTATTAAAGATAATATAATTATTGAATTAAAAAGTAGAAAGTGTAAGTATGAAACTTTCCCAACAACTATTATAGGTATGAGTAAAATTATTAAGTATAAAGAAATATTAAGAAAAGACCCTGATAATAAAATATATATCTTTGTTAATTTTTTAGGTGAATTGTATTACTGGATATATGAAGAAAACAATTATGAGATTAGTGATATAACAAGGAAAGATAGAAAAAATCTACCAGGTGTTCCACACTTAAATATTCCTATTGATGATTTAACAAAAATAAAATATACGGATAAGTTATAATATGTCCTATCAATTAAGCACAGCACAAGAAAATAGTAAATTGATATATATAAATAGTGGTGATGCTACACAAAGTTTAAGTGAAGATGGTAGTGTATTTCAGTATTCTTTACAAAATACAATACATAGTCCCGATACAGAAGATTTATTGATTTCGTTATATAGTTGTGTAATACCTTATAGTTTTTATAATATAAGAGCGAATGTAAATAATAAAATTGTATTTAATAATTTAACAGGTGGTGGTGGTGCTTTGTTTGAGAATTATGAAATACCTGCTGGTAATTATACTATATCAAGTTTAGGAACTTTGTTACAACAAACAATACAAGCGTTGAGTTGGACTACTGGAACTTATTTAGTTACATACGATAGAGTTAAGATGAAATATAGATTTTTTGCTACTGGTATAACTGACGCAGAAGTAGATATAGATTTATCAGTTTATCCAACAGTAGCACCTTTTATAGAATTAGGATTTAATAAAAGTGAAATAAAAGTAATTACTCTTGGAGAATCAAATACTGCTTTTGATAGTGAGTTTTCTACAAATTGTCCTGATGTGAATGGTTCTATTCATCAAGTTCAAATAAGAACTAATTTAAGTAGTAAAGGATGTTATGATAGTATTACAAAAAGTTATTCTACAATATTAGGTTCTATACCAATTGATGTTAATTTTGGAGGTATTATATTTCAGCAACCAAGAGATAATAAACATAAAATATTAATATCTACTCATAAGATAGAAGGTATAACAATAAGAATTACTGATGATAGAGGAAGGTCACTAAATCTAAACGGATTAAGTTTTCAAGTAGCAATACAAGTAGATAGTGTAGAAAAGAAAAAACCTGTAATACCTATGAATAGAATTGAAAGAAGAGTTGTAGAAAATCACCACTACCTAAATAAAAAAACTAAAAGTCCTAAAAAAGGAAGACCTACTGAAAACTAAAAAAAATATTTATACATACTACGAATATATTATATCTTTAATAATATAAAAAGAATGCCTGGATTTTTTGCGAAAATAAAGCGATTTGGAGAGAAAGCAGGTAAGGAGGTTGATAAAGGTTTAAGATTAGGACAGAAAGCAGCAGAAAGTGTTGGTCGTTTCGGTGATAAGGTAAGTAAAGTAGCATCCACCGCTCACACTTATACAGGTGCTGCTGCTTCGGCACTTGCGGGTGTCCCTGTATTAGGTGCTGCGGCAGGTCTTGCTGATAAAGGTGCTATGTTAGGTATGGCGGCAGGTGCTGGATTAAGTGCTGCTGGTAAAACTGCTAGTGGAGCAATAGGTGCTGGACAGGCAATAGTAAGAACTGGAAGAGGTATTGCCGAAGGTAAAAATCCTGGTGAAGTTGCTGCGAGTTTAAGAGATATGAAACGGGAAGCAGGTAATATTAAATCTGCTGGTTCAAGTTTAGTTTCGCAGGGTATGGCGGCGAAATCTAAATTACAGAGACCTTAATTAAATTAATTAAATAAGTTTATTTTTAAAATATTTTATATACTATAAATATAAAGTATGGAAGTAGTTGATATGAAAAGAGGAACTTTTAACGCAATTAAAGACCATCAGCAAATAGAGAAGTATAAGTGTGAAAATACTTACACAATATATATTAAGAATACTGATGATATTTCTTATGTAGATGGTATTACAGCACATAATAGTTTTAAAGTAAGAATAGACCCTATTGGAAAAGAACATATTAAGAATGCGAAAGTAAAACTAAAATCTTTGAGATTACCAGTATTGACCGCAGCAGCAGCAAACTTTAAAGGTGATGTTTTTGTAAGAAGTAGTATTGGTAGAAATACAGTTGTGAATGGCGGATTAACAGCAGGTATAATAGGTTCAGCATATATTAAAGAATCAGTTAGAAACGAATTATTTACCACACACCCAATAGAAACTTTTCCTGGTCTTCCTGATTACGCAGACCTTACTGGTGCGTTGGTGGAAATCGCCGCAACAAATAAAGGTATGGTGAGAAAACAAGCAGACAACGAATTATTAAATGTGGGAACAGCAACTGGTTATAATGATGATTTTCAGTTGCCTATTAGTGATGTTAATAAGGTAGGTGACCTAATATCAAGAAGTATTAGTAAAGGATGTATTGGAATATGTGCTGATACAGAAATATTATGTGAAAATCCTTTTGGTAAAGATATACAATTTGATATTTTAACTAACGATATTTCTTCACTCCAAGAAGTAGGAACAGACTCTGGTGATGGAACTACTATTGTTTTAGAAGTCCAATTACTTCCAGATAATCAAGCAAACGATAGATTTACTAATTAAGTCAAAAAACTAAAAAAAGTTTAAATAATTATAATTATTATATAAGTTAAAGTATAAAAAGAATGGAAAGAGTTGCCCCGAGACAAATTATGTATGAGAACCAATTGCCCCTCGCTATTGAAAGTAAATCACAGAGACGCCTCTTCTTCCCAGAAGGAGGTTCTGTTTATGGACCTACTGGTGGAGGGACTAACCCTAATATTATCCGTATCCCTATCAACGCTGACAGTCTTCTTGATGTTCAGCATTCGTATCTCCAATTCAAGTTAAATAATCTTAATGTCGGTGGTCTCGCCCCTGACCACGGTGTCCCTATGATACGCAGACTTCGTATTGAAAGTGCGGGAACGACTTTGGAAGATATTGATAATTATAACAAATTGTATGCTGGTGTTCTTGTTCCGTCACAGTCATCCGCTGGTGCGTTACAGGAAAGCACTATTACAACTGCTGGTCAAGGTGACAGCGAAGGAGTAGGACTTACTTCTACTCTTACTGCTTTCACCGCAGCAACAGCAATCACTCACGCAGCAGTCGGAGACCCTCCTGGGTCATCCAACGCACAACTTGGAACATTCGGTAATGCGTGTGCGACTGCTGTAACTAATGCTTTGAATACCGCTCTCGCTGGTGATATTAAGACAAAACTTGATGCGAGAACTGTTGGAACTGCTGTTAATGCTGGTGGTTTCTCGGGTGTCGGTATTTCTACTACAACCGCTAAAATGGCGAGGAACACTTCTGTAACTTATAATGTCCCGCTTGTTTCTGCTCTGTTCAATATGGAGAAATATCTGCCTCTTGTTATGATGAATGCTGGATTAACTATTGAAATTGAATTAGATACAGCACAGGCAATCGGTGTATGTAGAAACGGAAGTGATGCTGCTGGTGCGGGTGATGTTGCCCCCTCCTGGACTGTTAGTGATGTCCGCTATGTTGC
>TARA_R110000868_G_scaffold161628_1_pt1 | contig 17860 bp, 16 predicted proteins | sample TARA_R110000868 | Tara Oceans TARA_R110000868 (sample SAMEA4397489) | marine metagenome | biome: Polar Biome; feature: [SRF] surface water layer (ENVO:00010504); material: water (ENVO:00002006), including particulate matter (ENVO:01000060) such as... | depth 5 m | reverse complement strand
AGACAATATCCAACCGCAGGCATTCAAAACTTGGTTCGAACCAATAAAACCTGTTAAGCTTTCCGATAATGCCTTAAGCATTCAAGTTCCCAGTAAATTCTTTTATGAATGGCTAGAGGAGCACTATGTTAAATTATTAAAAGTAGCACTCACCAAGGAATTGGGAGAGACCGCCAAATTGGTGTACATCATTAAAATGGAAAACACCTATGGCAATCGTGAACCCTTTACAGAAAAAATACCGAGCTCCAATAGGTCTCATGTAGAGCCCCAAGAGCTGGACGTAGCTATAAAATCCAAAAACCCGGAATTAAAGAATCCCTTTGTTATTCCAGGGATAAGAAACATAAAAATAGAATCCCAATTAAACCCAAGTTATAATTTTGACAATTTCTTGGAAGGTGATTCCAACAGATTGGCAAGGTCCGCGGGTATGGCAGTTGCCAACAAACCAGGTGGTACCTCCTTTAACCCCTTGTTAATTTTTGGTGGTGTAGGTTTGGGAAAAACACATTTAGCGCACGCCATAGGTGTAGAGATAAAAGATAAATACCCAGAAAGAACGGTACTTTACATCTCTGCCGAAAAATTTACCCAACAATATATAGAGTCGGTCAAAAAGAATACTAGAAACGATTTTATTCATTTTTACCAATTAATAGATGTGCTCATTATTGATGACGTACAATTTTTATCAGGGAAGTCTGGAACCCAGGATGTTTTCTTCCACATTTTTAATCATTTGCATCAAAATGGCAAACAGGTAATCCTAACTTCCGACAAGGCCCCTGTAGACATGCAGGACATTGAACAGCGTTTGTTGTCCCGTTTTAAATGGGGACTTTCCGCAGAGCTTCAAACGCCCGACTACGAAACAAGGATATCGATCTTAAAGAATAAATTGTATCGAGATGGCGTAGAAATGCCCGAGGATATCATTGAATACGTTGCCAAACATATAAAAACCAATATTCGGGAATTGGAAGGGGCCATTATCTCCCTAATTGCCCAATCCTCCTTCAACAAGAAGGAAGTCACTCTTGAATTGGCCCAACTGGTAGTGGAGAAATTTGTAAAGAATACCAAAAGAGAAGTATCCATAGATTACATTCAAAAAGTCGTTTCCGACTATTTCGAAATGGATGTGGCCACTTTACAGTCCAAAACCAGAAAAAGACATATTGTCCAAGCCAGGCAGTTGGCTATGTTCTTTGCCAAAAAATTCACCAAGGCCTCCTTGGCGAGCATCGGGTCCCAAATAGGGAAAAGAGACCACGCTACGGTATTGCACGCATGCAAAACTGTGGATAACTTGGCAGAAACCGACAAACAGTTCCGAAAATACATAGACGACTTAACAAAGAAGTTTTCCTAATATCGGCATAACCATGAGAACCAAAATCCTTATGGTCTGCTTAGGGAATATATGTAGGTCACCACTGGCCGAGGGTATTCTAAAAAGCAAACTGGATAAGGAAGTTTTCGATGTAGATTCCGCAGGTACGGCTAGTTATCATATTGGAAAAAGACCGGATAATCGCTCTATTTCAACGGCCAAAAGATACGGGATAGATATTAGCCAGCAACGCTGCAGACAATTTACCCACAAGGATTTTAGCAATTTTGATGTGATTTTTGCCATGGACAAGAGTAATTATGAAAACATAATTGCACTTGCCAAAAGTAAGGACGAAAAAGCAAAAGTGAGTTTATTGCTTCAAAGATCAAATTCGGTCAACATAGAGGTTCCTGACCCCTATTATGGGGGTGAAGATGGTTTTGAGGAAATTTTTCATTTGCTTGATTCGGCATGCAATATTATTGCTCAAGACTTAATGTACAATAAATAAAATATTTAATGAACCAAACAATGGGCAATATTGGCAAACTCTATTTAATCCCAACCACCTTGGGCGACAACGAACCCTTGGAGGTGCTACCAATATCCATTAAAAGGACCATTGAACAAATTGACCACTATATAGTGGAGAATGAAAAAACTGCTAGGCATTTTATAAAAAAGATAAGTTCTAAAAAATCCCAACCTAGTCTACATATAGACCTACTCAATAAATTTACGGAACCAGAAATCCTTCCTTCTTTTTTAGACCCTTGTTTTGAGGGGCATAATGTGGGTATTCTATCAGAAGCGGGTTGTCCAGGAATAGCAGATCCAGGCGCCGACATTGTCCGTATTGCACATCAAAAAGGTATTCAGGTAGTGCCATTGGTGGGCCCCTCCTCTATCTTATTGGCCCTTATGGCCAGTGGTTTAAACGGTCAAAGTTTCGCTTTTAATGGTTATCTTCCCATAGAGGCAGGGGAAAGAAAAAAAAGCATCAAAAAGCTTGAAAAACTATCCAGGGATTTTGATCAATCACAAATTTTCATTGAAACACCTTATAGAAACGATAAACTTCTAGCCGAATTAATAAGAACACTTGCGCCTCAAACCATGGTTTGCATTGCCTGTGACATTACCTTGCCTACAGAATTTATCGCCACCAAACAAGTGTCGGATTGGCAAAGAGCTTCCGTGGACCTTCATAAAAGACCCACTATTTTTATTATTCACGCATAAAAAAACCCTAACAATAGTTGCTAGGGTCCTTCCATTTTCATAATTATAAACTCTTTATATTCTTGGATTTCTTTTGGGTGTTACATGGGAAATATCATAACCTGAGAATTTTTTGATATAATATGACACAGACGAACCAAAGTCGTCATCCACATTTAATGCCCCATAGGACCGTAAGTACTTTTTTACGTTCCCGGCTCCTGCCAAATGGGCAGCTGCCAAAATACCTGATTCTGTAATCTCCTGACCATTGATAACTACGCCAACAAACCGTTTAATATCCCTTCTTAAAATCCATTTATTCCGAGAAAGGTTGGTATGAAATACCCTTTCTTGTAGTACTGGATCATTTAGAAATAATGTAGCGTTGTATACACCGAGCAATTCTAGGGTACCAATACCAAATTGATACTTGCCTAAATAACCTAATGCGTTGGTAGTAAAATAATTTCCTTGAGATTCCTTAAAGGCTAATGCCTCTTTAAACCCATTATAGGAAGTTCCTAAAAAGGGTGGCGCAGCCATAGTTGTTTTTAAAACAGTTCTGTGCTTGGGATACAAAACTTCAGTAGGTCCATTTACTCTAAAAGCCTCGGGGATCACCATTTTAACTGGCTTAAACCCATAACTAATAAGAATAAAAATCATGATTACGGGGAACAAATAACTTGTCCACTTTCTCATATTTTTGTTTTCTTAAGACTAACAACCAAAAAGGGTCTGCTTAAATTTCACTTTACAAAGATATGCCCGTTTTTTAAAATCAGGTCCATTTTAACGCAACTTTGTACAAAATGTTATAAATATTGGATAAATGACACGGATATAAGGACCATTGGTTCATCGGTTGATCTTCTGACTATTTATCCACCGGACGTACTGCTCTTTATTGCGGTTATGTTGCGCCAGTGTCTTAGCGAACTTATGATAACCAAAGTTTTCCACATTGGCAACGAAGTAAAAATATTCATGGCTTTCCGGATTTAAAACAGCATCGATAGCCGTGATGTCGGGCATGGCAATGGGTCCCGGAGGCAAACCGGTCACCTTATAGGTGTTATACGGGGAGTCCAATTCCAAATCTTTGTATAACACCCTTTTGATGATGGTATCAAAATTGCCAGTATGTAGTTTTAGTGCATAGATTACAGTGGGATCTGCCTGAAGCATCATACCCGTTCTTAATCTGTTTAGGTACACGCCGGCCACTCTTGGTCTTTCATCAACCTTAGCCGTCTCCTTATGTACAATGGAAGCCAAAGTAATTACCTCCGACGAGCTTAAGCCCAAAGATTTGGCCTTTGCTTGACGTTTATCGTTCCAAAACCTAGTGTATTCCTTAAGCATCCTTTCTTTAAACCCCTCTGCCGAAGTATTCCAAAAAAACTCATAACTATTGGGGATATACATGGACAGTGCAGTCCTATCATTAAAACCGTTGGACTTTAAAAATTCTTGATCCCTAAAGCTGTTCAACAAGGCCGTACTATCCGCTTCAATCTGAAGGGATATCCTACCTGCCAAAGCTGCCAAGGTTTCCTGATTGTTAAAAGCTACCTTTATGGGGATATTACCACTACGCAGGGCGTTTACCATATCATTATTGTTCATCCCTTTTTTAATGGCGTATTTTCCAGCCTTCACATTGGTACTATACCCCTTTCTATCGGCTGCAGATTCAAAAGTTTTCAAATCCATCACAAATGGCTCCAAAATTCCTTTTACCTGTTCAAAATTTGAATCTGAAGGAATGTATATATATTCCACCTCGTTGCTAAATTGTGTATTTGGCATAAAGAAAGATCGGTAAACCATGAAGGCAAATACCCCACCAATCAACATTCCTGCAATAACAATAACCAGTAAAATTTTCTTTATAGACATTAGCTATATATCTTTTGAAACAATATTTCATTTTTAAAAGTACCATTGGTATAGATCCAATCTTTTTTTACACCTACTCTCTCGAACCCTAGTTTAGAAAACAAATGTATGCTGGTATCATTATCATCCAATACATTGGCATAAATCTGTCTCATACCCAAAACCGAAAAAGCATAATTGGAGAGGATCTCAATGGCTTCGGCACCTACTCCCTTGTTTCTATCAACTTTACTACTAACTATAATTCCTATTCCCACCCTTAAATTCTTGGGATCAAAATCAAATAGATCTATTAACCCAACTACGGTCCCTTGCAGGTTACAAATGCACAAGCGCAATTGCTTCACCTCATATATATCCTTATGTGCATTTTCCAGATAAAGTTTTAATATATGTTTGGAATAAGGCGATGTTGTCCCGCTTATTTCCCAAATTTCAGGATCGTTCTCCAATTGATAGAGAAAATCCAAATCTTCAGGTTCCAAACCTCTCAGATATATATGTTCACCTTTAAGACTCAACATTTATCCCTCCTTTATACACAAGTTGGGCAGGGCCTGTCAACCATATCTGATTATAACCGTTTTCCCCGCTATTAAATTTAACCTCCAGATTACCCCCAGGTGTAACGATCTTTACCTTATTACTAGTGGTTTTACCTGAATGGTGCATTGCCAATGCAACTGCAGTAACTCCTGTTCCACACGATAAGGTTTCATCCTCCACCCCACGTTCATAGGTCCTCACGTTAAAAGTATCCTCTCCCGCCATACCTACAAAGTTAATGTTACTGCCCTGCTCACCATATAATCCGTACCGCAGCTTTTCACCTTCTTTACGGACATTGAAATCTTGAAGTCCATCCACCAACTGAACATGATGGGGAGAACCCGTATTCAAAAACAAAGAATTGGATTTTTCCTTTATTTCCTTTACATCCTGCATTTCCAGGCTAACAATATCATTATCTATTGTTGCGTTATGAAGTCCGTCAACCGCGATAAAAGAGGTGTTTTTATCCACAATTCCCAAGTGATTGGCAAAAGCCACAATACACCTGCCACCATTACCGCACATGGTACTTTGCCTACCGTCCGAATTGTAGTAGACCATTTTAAAATCAGCGGTTTTATCATTTTCCAATAAGATGAGTCCATCCGCTCCTATGCCAAATCTTCTATCACATAAAAATGAGACCAACTCAACATTGTCCTTTGGAAATACACCCTCTCTATTATCTATGATTACAAAATCGTTACCCGTTCCCTGGTATTTATAAAAATTTAATAGCATATCGTAATTTATAACACAAAGATATAATTTTATTAAGGTTTTTTTATCAGTTAAAAACTCGTTAAAGGCAAATAATTGGCTTGGAATTGTGTTAATTTTACAATAGCAAATTAAAAAAATGTTTTTATGAAAAAATTTGGGAGTTTATTATTGGTCTCTGTATTTGCAGGGGCTATTACATTAGGTGCTTACAAACTTTTTTTAGAGAAACCGAACTATGCCGTAATCCAACAGGACAGCGGGGCTAATATGGTTTCATCTAGCTACACCCCTACCTCTGCCAAGGGATCGGGTATTAATGAGGTTGATTTTACAATGGCGGCCCAGAATACGGTGAATGCTGTGGTACACGTTAAAAATGTGTCCGCCAGTAAAGGACCGTCCAATATAATGGAGTACTTCTACGGTTATGGTGGCACTCAAACCCCTCAGGTAGGTACGGGTTCCGGAGTGATTATTTCCCAGGACGGTTATATTGTTACCAATAACCACGTAATTGCCAATGCGGATCAATTGCAGGTTACTTTAAATAATAACAAGACCTATGATGCGGAACTAATAGGTACGGACCCTAATTCTGATATTGCATTGATTAAGATCAAAGTGGACCGACAATTACCTTATTTGGCTTTTGGGGATTCTGACAATACAAAGGTTGGAGAATGGGTGCTGGCCGTTGGAAATCCATTTAATTTGACCTCCACGGTTACGGCCGGTATAGTTAGCGCAAAAGCCAGGGCATTAGCTAGTCTGGACCAGTCCTTTATACAAACCGATGCCGCAGTAAACCCTGGAAACAGTGGTGGTGCGTTGGTAAATACCAATGGGGACCTTATAGGTATCAACACTGCAATTACATCGCAAACAGGTTCCTATGTGGGATATTCTTTTGCCGTACCTAGTAATATTGCCAAAAAAGTGGTGGAGGACATTATGGAATATGGCAATGTACAGAAAGCTATCCTAGGGATCAATACCGTCCCTATGAACAGCCCCTATGCCGTTGAAAATGGAATAAACGAAATTGACGGAGTTTATATAGCTGGGGTTGAAGAAGATTCAGGGGCGTTCGATGCCAATTTGAAAGAAGGCGATATTATAAAAAATATCGACAATGTTGAAATCCATAAATTCGCAGACCTAATCGGTTATATATCTTCCAAGAGACCAGGAGATGAACTGTTGGTTACAATATTGCGTAGTGAAGAGCGATTGGAATTCCCCGTGATGCTTAAGGAAAGGCAAACCATCATTATACCTGTTTTGGGTTTTGAGGTCAAAAACTTGACCGAAGATGAAAAGAAAAGCTTTAAGACCAAGAAAGGGGTTAAAATTATTGGAGTACCTGAAACGTATAGAAATTATGGCTTTGAGGGAAAAGTTTTACTTTCCTTTGGGGATGAGGAAATAAACGATATTCAGGATGCGAAGAACAAGTTCGGAAAAATCTCCCGATACGATAGGGCAAGTATTACCATGTTGAACAAAAAAGGGGAAAAGGAACGACTTATAATTCAATAAAAGTTACATTGGAGATGAGCGCCCCGAACGGGGCGCTTTTTTTATGCCTAATTCTTTTTTTACAAATATTTTTAAAATCCATTATTCTTCCTACAAATCAATAAAACCCCATTGGTCCCACAAATTATATGAAAAGATATTGACTTACCAAGCAGATATAAGGTAGGCTATTGGTAAATTCACTTAATTGGCTAAGGCAAGCCAATTAAAAACGTTAGCCGATTTACTAATGACTAAAATTTTATACATATATAATAAATAGCAAAATACATGGTTATTCTATTTGGCTAGTGGTACGTTGTATTCCAATTTTTTTTAATTATGGGAATATTAAAGTATTTTAGCCTTCTCTAAATCATTATTAACAATAAGAATTACATAAATGAAAATCTCGAGAATACTCTTTATCGTAATGGCTCTATTGTCATTTAACCTACACTTTGCACAAGAATCGGAAGAGGATGATAATCTCTCCTTGGATGAAGGTCCAATTAGCTCCCAATTTGAATACATCTCCAAGAAATCTGGTAATTACAGAGCCGACGGAGTAAGATATGAGGTAGTAAAAGAATTTAACCTGGGCAAATTAAGGCAGAACGTGCTGGATTCCATCAATGCCTTCAATAAAAAGGTCAATGAACTCAACGGCACCATTAAGGGCCATGTAGAAACCATTGATGGACTGAACAAAAAACTGGAAGAGACTACCAATAATCTTTCCTCCGTGACAGAAGAGAAAGATAGTATGTCATTTTTAGGGATACTGGTTGCCAAAAGCACATACAATTTCATCCTTTGGACCATTATCACTGGTCTACTACTGTTTTTATTGTTTTTCATATACAAATTTAGAAATAGTAATATCCTTACCCAGGAAGCCAAATCAACACTTGCGGAGGTGGAAACCGAGTATGAGGACCACAGAAGACGAGCATTGGAAAGGGAACAAAAAATTAGCAGGCAGCTACAAGATGAGATCAATAAACACAAAAAACCCAAATAAATTAAAAAGCTCCTTTTTGGGAGCTTTTTAATTTAGATACAATAACCAAGGGGAATTGCATAGGCCATACTTTCATTTACCGACAGCTAGGGTTACAAAGCGACTATGATATTTTAATGAACAATAAAATTAGCTTTTGCCTTTTTCCCAGTCCCACAGCATTATTTCTCTTTTCCTTTATCGTATTTTTAATTCGGAATCTTTATAGGAATTAAACCCTCCACTATTTAAAAGTGCCCGTTCAAAAAAATACAAAAAGGATGGGTACATTTTATAAATGAATTGAATTGCGCCTAATTTTACTACTTTTGAGCACCCCTGAAAAAACATTAATCGTTATTGATTTTACCCATGCGAATAGATATAATTACCGTATTGCCAGAATTGCTCAAGAGTCCATTTGAAGCATCTATTCTCAAAAGAGCTATAGAAAAAGGCATAGTGGAAGTCCATATGCACAACTTAAGGGATTATACAGATAAAAGTTACAATCAGGTAGATGATTACCAATTTGGTGGCGGTGCCGGGATGGTAATGATGATCGAACCCATAGACAAATGTATTTCCGCATTAAAAAGTCAGCGCGAATATGACGAGGTAATTTATATGACCCCGGACGGGAAAACTTTGAACCAAAAGATGGCCAATGGGCTATCCCTGTTAAATAATGTCATTATTCTTTGTGGCCACTATAAAGGGGTGGACCAGCGCGTTAGGGACCTATTTATCACCAAAGAGATATCTATTGGTGATTATGTATTGTCTGGGGGGGAGTTGGGTGCAGCAGTGCTGTGCGACACCGTTATTCGCCTTATTCCCGGAGTATTGAACAACGAAACGTCTGCCCTGACGGATACATTTCAGGACAATTTGCTTGCCCCACCCGTATATACCAGACCAGCGGAATACAAGGGTTATAAAGTACCAGATATTCTATTGAGCGGAAACTTCCCAGAGATAGAGAAATGGCGGGAGGACGAAGCCTATAAAAGAACAGAACAGCTTCGTCCCGATTTGCTAAAAGAGTAGATCGGCATCTTAAAACATTGACAAAGTAAAATACCTAGCTTGTATTTAAAACGCTCCATAAATCTTAATTTTCCAAAAATATCAATAACCATCAAAAATGGACCTTTTTTTTGATGGCAATCAGCGATAAAAAATACACAATCTCTTGTAGATTATAAATAATATATTATTTTTGCACTCCATTAAATCAACCTCTGACGATAATCGTGAAAGTTGGTCTAAGCAAACAATAATAAAATACAATGGAAGAGTTATTAAAATTTGTAGAAAACGAATTTATTCCGAAAAAAGATTTTCCAAAATTTTCAGCAGGAGACACTATTACAGTTTACTATGAAATTAAGGAAGGTGAAAAAACAAGAACACAGTTTTTTAAAGGTGTTGTTATTCAAAGAAGAGGAACAGGGGCAACTGAAACATTTACAATACGTAAAATGTCAGGTACCGTTGGTGTAGAGCGTATATTCCCAATCAATATGCCAGCTTTGCAAAAAATTGAGGTCAATAAAAAAGGTAAAGTTCGTAGATCACGTATTTTCTACTTTAGAGGTCTTACAGGTAAAAAAGCTAGAATTAAAGAGGTTCGCTCTTAAACAGCATACTGAATATATAAAAAGCACCCTTGCCCTTGGCATAGGGTGCTTTTTCATTTATTAACATTTGTTCAAAACATAAGTTCATAAGGTGTTGATAATAAATTCGTTACAAAATTTGGATTTTAAATAATATTTATCTACTTTTAATATGTGGCTGGTAATTCGTTACACGGATTAATGAATGTCACATAAAGTTTACGTTCTTTATCTCATTGTTATTTGTCCTTTTATTGTGTTCACATAATAAATTGCAGTCTAACCATTTATTTACTTCAGTAAGTCCATGGTTTTGTAAATATTTTGATATTGCTAATGTAAAATCTAGGTTGTACGTTAAGAATACCAAATTTTTAAACATTGAGGAGAAATATTTTATAGCTTGGTTGAATTATTGAGCACAAAATGTTTCAAACGTTGAAATAGCGACGCAAATGCAATCAATGGTTGCCGTTTTGTTAAAAAAACAGAACAACAAGTTTGTAAACTATTTCTAGAAAGCCATATCAAGGTAATTTTACATTGATATGGCTTTTATTTTTGGTATAATATCAACTTCAATATAAAGAATATTACCTTCTCCACTTTTCTCCGTTACTTTTAGGCAATATTAGATCCATTCCATTTTTATTTGGCATTTTTAAAATTGTATATTTGCTCCGCTTAAACTAAAAATCTTAATTATAATGCCAAAAATTTTATATACCAAAACGGACGAAGCGCCTGCATTAGCTACACAATCATTTCTACCTATTATTAAGGCATTTACAAAAACAGCTGGAATAGATGTTCAACTTAAGGATATTTCCCTAGCTGGTAGAATAATTGCTGTATTTCCAGAATACTTAAAAGAGGAACAGCAGATAGCGGACGATTTGTTAGAATTGGGAAATTTGGCAAAAATGCCTGAGACCAACATTATAAAGCTTCCTAACGTAAGTGCTTCCGCTCCTCAATTGAACGAAGCCATTGCTGAATTACAAAGTAAAGGATATAACATCCCTAGCTATCCGGATAATCCGAAAAATGATACTGACAAGGATGTTAAATCTAGATATGACAAAATAAAAGGAAGCGCCGTAAATCCTGTTTTACGGGAAGGCAACTCCGATCGTAGGGCACCAAGAGCGGTGAAGAATTATGCCAAGAAACACCCTCATTCCATGGGTGCATGGAGTGCAGATTCCAAAACACATGTGGCAACAATGACCCATGGCGATTTTAAATCCAACGAGAAATCGGTTACCTTAAAGGCGCCTACCTCCGTAAATATAGAACTAACCAAGACCGATGGTTCCAAAATATTACTAAAGCAGGATATTAAACTTCTGGCAGGCGAAATAATAGATGGTACCGTACTCAGTAAAAAAGCATTGGTAGCATTCCTTCAAGAGCAGGTAAAGGACGCCAAAGAGAAAGGGGTTTTGTTTTCCGTGCACTTGAAAGCCACCATGATGAAGGTTTCAGATCCTGTAATATTCGGTCATGCCGTAAAAGTGTTTTTTGCAGATGTTTTTAAAAAACACAGCAGTACTTTTGATAAAATTGGTATCAATGCCAATGACGGGCTAGAGAGTTTATTAAAAAAAATAAAGGTACTTCCTGATTCCGAAAGACAACAAATAGAATCGGATATCGAGAATGCAATTAAAAACGGGCCTGCCTTGGCAATGGTAAATTCGGAAAAGGGTATTACCAACCTACATGTTCCAAGTGATATCATTATTGATGCTTCAATGCCCGCCATGATTCGTAATTCTGGCAAAATGTGGAATTCCGCTGGAAAAGCACAGGATACAAAGGCCGTAATCCCTGATAGTAGTTATGCCGGAATTTATACCGAAACAATAAACTTCTGCAAAAAACATGGTGCATTTGACCCCACTACCATGGGGACAGTACCCAATATAGGCTTAATGGCCCAAAAAGCGGAGGAATACGGATCCCATGACAAAACTTTTGAAATTAAGGCCAACGGTAAGGTTTCCGTTGTAGACCTTAATTCCGGCGATATTCTAATTGAGCACAATGTTGAGGATGGAGATATTTGGAGAATGTGCCAGGTAAAGGATGCCCCCATCCAAGACTGGGTTAAACTTGCAGTATCCAGGGCTAGGGCCACCAATATACCGGCCATATTTTGGTTGGACGAGAAAAGGGCACATGATATAGAATTGATTAAAAAGGTAAATACCTATTTGGGCGATCATGATACTTCAGGCTTGGATATAAGAATTATGTCTCCAGAAAAAGCGACCGTATTTACACTGGGAAGGTTGAAGGAAGGAAAGGATACCATATCCGTATCAGGTAATGTGTTGAGAGATTATTTAACAGACCTTTTCCCCATTTTAGAAGTAGGTACCAGTGCTAAAATGCTATCCATTGTACCGCTTATGAACGGTGGTGGACTTTTTGAAACAGGTGCCGGTGGCTCCGCCCCCAAACACGTACAACAATTTTTATCCGAAGGCCACCTTAGGTGGGATTCACTTGGTGAATTTTTGGCCCTTGGAGTATCCTTGGAGTTTTTTGGTGAAAAAAACAACAACAAACAAGCCTCGGTTTTGGCCGATGCCCTGGACGAGGCTACAGAACAGTTTCTGGAAAACGACAACTCCCCATCAAGAAAAGTTGGAGAGCTGGACAATAGGGGAAGTCATTTTTATTTGGCCCTATATTGGGCTATAGCCTTGGCACAACAAGATAAGGACCAAGAACTTAAAACTATTTTTACCCCTATTGCCGAAAAGCTTTCCAATGCAAAGGATGAAATTTTGAAACAGTTAAATGATGCCCAAGGTGCACCAGTAAATATTGGAGGTTATTATTTGCCTGATGCAGATCTTATAAGTCGGGCTATGAGACCAAGCAAAACATTTAATTCCATTTTGGAAATGATTTAAGCACATATTCTCATTAACAAGAAGACCTTTTCAATTTTTGAAAAGGTCTTCTTGTATATAGTAATTACAAACTTTTTTTCATCTTGAAAATTATCGATACTTTTAGGGAAAATTATTATTAATGGGAAAAAGTCCAAGTCTACCTTTATATATTCTACTATTATTTTCCATAAATATTTTTTCCCAGGAACGGTTTACCATCAGCGGTACAATTACCGAAATATCCAGTAACGAGACCCTAATAGGCGTTACCGTAGCCGTTCCATCATTAAGTACGGGTGTTATTACCAATGAATACGGTTTCTATTCCATAACCCTTCCCAAAGGGAATTATGAGGTACAAATAAGTTCTTTGGGGTACCAAGATATCAACCAAAATATAGATCTTTCCTTTGATCAAAAAATAAACTTTCAATTATTGGAAGTTGCGGAGCAGCTGGAAGAAGTAATAGTTACGGAAGACGTTGAAAAATTAAATATTCGTAAACCTCAAATGAGCGTTAACTCCCTATCCGTAGAGACCATAAAAAAAATACCGGTTATACTTGGAGAAGCAGATATTATAAAGTCCATCCTCCTTCTTCCAGGCGTAAGTAATGCAGGCGAAGGGGCCTCAGGATTCAATGTAAGGGGAGGTGCCGTAGACCAAAACCTTATTCTCCTGGATGAGGCCACTATTTTCAATTCCTCCCACCTTTTCGGTTTTTTCTCAGTATTTAATCCGGACGCCATAAAAGATGTAAAGTTGTTCAAAGGAGGTATCCCTTCCCGCTACGGAGGTCGACTTTCTTCCGTATTGGAGATTTTTCAAAAGGAAGGGAATAGCAAAGAAATAAAAGTTAACGGAGGCATCGGTGCCGTAGCAAGTAGACTTTTGGTAGAGGGACCTATAATTAAGGACCAAGCAGCCTTTCTTATCGGCGGCAGGGCATCTTACGCCCATTTGTTCCTTCCACTTTTCGACATAGATAATACGGCGTATTTCTACGATTTAAATACCAAGTTGAACTTTAAGCTAAACGAGCGTAATAATATCTATTTGTCCGGATATTTTGGGAGGGATGTCTTTAGTATTAGTGATAGCTTTGTAAACACCTATGGTAATGCCGTTATTAATTTCAGGTGGAACCATTTATTCTCGGACAAACTGTTCTCCAATTTGTCTTTGATATATTCTGACTATTATTATGGCTTAAAATTGGATTTTGTTGGCTTCAAATGGAATTCAGGAATTCAAAATTTTAATCTTAAATACGACTTCAAACATTATTTGAGCAATAATTTTCAAATAAACTACGGAATCAATAATATATATTATCGTTTTAATCCAGGTAAAATTGAACCCAGTGATTCTGAATCCGGCATTATTGAAAATCAGTTGATCCAAAAATATGCCAATGAATTTGCCTTATATGTAGATATTGAACAGGACATCACCGATAATTTAAGTTTGCAGTACGGATTACGACTAAGCAATTTTATGCGGTTGGGTCAAGACGAGCTCAATGTATATTCCAATAACGATCCCGTTTATTTTGATCCTTTTCTACAAATCTATAAAGAAGCGGACCCTATAGATGTAATTAACCCAAAACGAAATGAACGCCTGGCCACTTTCACCAATTTGGAGCCCCGCTTGGCCCTGGCCTATACCCTTGATTCCGATAATTCCATAAAGGCTAGCTATACTAGGTTGACACAATATCTTCACCTGCTTTCCAATACCAGTTCCCCTACCCCTCTGGATGTTTGGACCCCAAGTGGGCCCTTTGTAAAGCCTCAATTATTGGATCAATACGCATTGGGTTATTTCAAAAACTTAAAAAACGGTGACTATTCCTTGGAGACCGAAGTATTTTATAAGGACATTCAAAACCGTATAGATTATATAGACGGTGCCAATTTAATTGCCAATGATGCTATAGAGCAAGTAATCCTGAACGGCCAAGCCAGGGCTTATGGATTTGAGCTGCTTTTAAGGAAAAACCAAAATAGGTTCCAGGGTTGGTTGGCCTACACCCTTTCCAAGTCGGAACAAAGGACTCCTGGCAGAAATGCATCTGAGACCGGGATTAACTCAGGAAAATGGTACAATACTCCCTACGATAAGACCCATGATATTTCCCTGTATGCAAATTACGAATTAAATGAAAAGTGGAGCTTTAATAGTAATTTTGTGTTTCAGACCGGCCAACCCACCAATTATCCCATTGGCCAATTTGAATTTCAAAATTTAGCGGTGCCATATTATGGGCCGAGAAATAAGCAGCGACTGCCCACCTATCACAGAATTGATTTTTCGGCCACACTTACACCGCGGAAAAATAAAGGAAGAAAGCTGAAAGCAGAATGGGTTTTTAGCATCTATAACCTGTACAATAGAAAAAATGCAGCTTCGATCGGCTTCAGTCGCAATGCCGACACCGGGGTAAATGAAGCAGTCCGAACCTCCATTTTTGGTTTGGTGCCTGCAGCCACCTATAATATCAAATTTTAACAAAATGAAGAACATCTTATTTTTAATTGTTTGTTTTTTAACTTTTGGTTGTCAGGATGTAATCGAGGTAGACCTTCCTACCGAAGATCCAAGATTGGTCATTGATGCCTTGATCAAATTGGATGATATGGATAACCCTTCGGTATTGGTTCAAATTAAGGCCAGTCTAACCAGTTCGTTCTTTGTAGATGTACAACCAACCCAACTGCAGGAAATCACTCTAAGAAATACGGAATCGGAAGCTGAATTAACCTTAACAGAATCCATACCAGGTACGGGCGTCTATGAAAATGAATGGGATTTGGATGAGTTGACCCAAGGTAATTTAGAACTCCACATTAAACATGACGACCAAATCTATTTGGCCAAAACCAAATTTGTTCCTGCCGTTCCTTTGGACTCCCTGGAACAAGGAACAACTACCCTTTTTGGGGATGATGAAACAGAAGTAGTTGTTACCTTCACAGATAATGGGGAAAGGGAAGATTACTATTTGTTCGATTTTGATTTTGGTGAATATTTGGTTACTGAAGATGAATTTTATCAGGGAAAGCGATTTCAGTTTTCATTTTTTTACGATAGTAAATTGGAAGATGAAAGACTGGTAACCATTAGTATATTAGGAGTAAGTGAGGATTTTTTTAATTATATGAACCAATTGATCTTCCAGAGCGGACCTGATACCGGCCCCTTTAGTACCCCTGCCACTACAGTGAAAGGAAATATTATTAATGTTACTAATAGTAATGAGGGTGATAATAAAAATGAAAATAATTTTGCTTTGGGATATTTTGCAGTATGCCAGACCTTTTCGGATACCCTGTTGATTAAAAAATAACGCATCTAATCTAGAAAGGCCTCCAAATTCAAAGTTATGAGAACAAACAAAGCGCTATTATTAAAGGGACTAAAATATATTGCCTACACCATTGCCCTAATGTTTACGGCCCCCCTGGTAATCTATCAGGCATTTAAAAATCAGGAACACCCGTTTTATTGGCCAGTTCTCATTATTGGACTAATCTTCGCCATTGGAGCCATCAGCCTTGGATTTTATAGTATAAAATTAATTATGGATGCCTTGTTCAACAAGGACAACAAACAGGACTAACTGTTTTGAATAACTGTATGGAATCATTAAGAGCATTGATTATGGTCCATTTTAGCCATTGACCAGTTTCCTTTTCAAGAATATTCCCTTCTCATGGCAATTAAGTATTACCTATCCGTTAACTTTTTACTTCTTAAAATTAATCATTCCCCTCTTCGATGGAAAATGATTATTTTCGTATTTAAAAATTAATTCAATGACCTTATTTGTAGATATGGACGAGGTGTTTGCGGATGCATATAATGCGCACATAACACTTTATAATGCGGAATTTAACGAAAACCTTACAGAAATGGACTGCATGGGCCGAGAGGTTTGGCAAAGTGTCCCTGAAGAACGGCAAAAAAGCATAAGAAGTCATGCTAGGACCGATGGTTTCTTTCGAGCCCTGGAACCTATGAAGGACAGCAAAGATGTTCTTAAGGAACTTTCCATGAAATATGATCTCTACGTAGCTTCGGCCGCTATGGAATATCCCAATTCTTTAAGGGAGAAGAGCGACTGGCTGGATGAGCACTTTCCTTTTATACATTGGAAAAACCGTATTCTATGCGGTAGCAAGCATATTTTATATGGAGATATTTTGATCGATGACCGCAGTTATAATCTTGAGCATTTTAAGGGAAGGAAAATATTGTTTACATCGCCCCATAATATACATTCCACGGGCTATGAACGTGCCAACAATTGGTTGGAAGTGGCCGATTTATTGTTATAAGGTTTAACCAATTAAATTGAACTAACCACATCACTTTCGTTCCCTTTTATAGGTCTGGTGCAAAATAAAGTTAGGCCCAACTTTTTTAACAGTCTTCAATGTAAGTTCTAAGGGCTAGAGATAGAGTTTTGTGGAACCCGGTCCTTGGAGCACTTGCCAAGTTTAAAGGGTTAAGGAAGATCCTAAGCTTGAAAGCCTACTCCAGTGTTCAAAAATTATTAATGAAACCTATAGGTCAATTAATATACCCGCCTTAAAAAGCGATTATGAAAGGCCGTATTTTAGAACTTATAGTTTTGGGTATCAGTTATCATGGTTAAGAACCGACTTTTATTCCATCATTTTGTCGAACGCCTTATCAAATTCTGTTTTCCTTTCCTCAGGAACGTTTTCATACATTATTATCCGACCAGGTATTGATTCTTTTCGTGAGTATTTTTCTTTGTCAAAGAGTTGAGAGAAATTCAATTCTGCGTTTGCTCCACAAAGCACAGAAATGATACTTTTATCTGTATAACTGTAGTATTCCATAAATCCCTCCCCGTAGTAATTTCGGTCACTTTTTATCCATCCGGTCGGCAGAAACAACATTTTTCTTTTTCCCATACAATCTTCAAGTATGACTTCATCCAACTTGAACTCTTTTTTTTCAAGTCCGCCACAACTCACTAGAATTAAAAGTCAGGATTTAAGAGCTTCCAAACGGTAGCCAATAGTATTACTT
>TARA_R110000868_G_scaffold144960_1_pt1 | contig 17860 bp, 15 predicted proteins | sample TARA_R110000868 | Tara Oceans TARA_R110000868 (sample SAMEA4397489) | marine metagenome | biome: Polar Biome; feature: [SRF] surface water layer (ENVO:00010504); material: water (ENVO:00002006), including particulate matter (ENVO:01000060) such as... | depth 5 m | reverse complement strand
CAAGCCGCGGGATGACGGAGCCGAATAAATTGATTTATTTAGTCAACAAAGCCCCGGAGGGGGAGAAGAAACTAGTGACTATGCTTTGTGCAATTCGTTTGCCGCGAATAATGTGTTTTTGAGTAGAGTCGCAACTGTCATGGGGCCAACGCCGCCAGGCACGGGGGTGATCCAACCGGCACGTTCTTTTGCGACATCAAATTCGACATCACCACACAATGAACCATCGTCTAAGCGATTGATGCCGACATCAATAACAATCGCGCCAGGTTTAATCCAATCACCTTTGACTAAGTTAGGCTTGCCAACAGCAACAACCACTAAGTCAGCATTGCGAACATGCTCGGCAGTGTCTTTAGTGAAGCGATGACATGTCGTGGTGGTACAACCGGCGAGTAATAATTCTAAGGTCATCGGGCGGCCAACAATATTAGATGCCCCCACGATAGTCGCTTCCATGCCGTATAAATCGAAACCCATATGCTCAAGCATGAGGATGATGCCATATGGTGTGCAAGGACGCAGTGCTGGCAGACGTTGTGTCAAACGGCCTAAATTATAAGGGTGAAAACCATCGACATCTTTATGGGGATTGATGCGCTCTAATACCGTTTCAGCATTGATGTGTTCGGGTAAAGGGAGTTGCACTAAAATGCCATTGACTTCAGGGTTGGTGTTGAGTTCATCAATGAGTTTGAGTAAGTCAGCTTCTGATGTGTCACCGGGTAAGTTATGTGAAAATTGTTTGAAGCCCACTTCTTCACAGGCTTTACGTTTTTTATTCACATAAATTTCAGAAGCGGGATCGTGACCGACTAATACGACAGCTAAACCGGGTGCTCGCAAACCGTTAGCGATGCGAGCGTTAACACCGGCTTTGACTTCTTGTCTGACCTGGGTGGCGATGGCACGGCCATCGATAAGTTTGGCTGTCATATGAATCCTTACTGTAAATTGGTGCGCCCGGCAGGATTCGAACCTGCTACCCTCGGCTTAGAAGGCCGATGCTCTATCCAAATGAGCTACGAGCGCGTGTAGGCCGGAGGCCGACATTGCTTGCTATGCGGCGTTAAGCCGTTTTAAAAAAATGCTCAGGGAGTAAAGTCCATTGCGCTTTTTTTAAAACGGCTTGCCTTGCCTAGCAAGCAATCTCGACCTCCGGGAACTTCGTTTAGGGGGTGAGGTTAGCAGCTAATCTCGCACCCTGGGAATTTCGTTTGAAGCATGGGGTTATTCTGAAAATACATTCAAGAGCCTTAGCTTCTTAGTAAGGTCCGCTATTCTAGAAACCTTTGCCCGGAAAATCAAACAGTTAGTAGAATAATTTTGATTGTTGCGATGGGAAGAGAACAAAAAATGGGGTGACTGATGGGGCTCGAACCCACGACAACCGGAGTCACAGTCCAGTGCTCTACCAACTGAGCTACAATCACCATTGAAATAAGTGGTCGGGGCAGAGAGATTCGAACTCCCGACATCCTGCTCCCAAAGCAGGCGCGCTACCAGACTGCGCTATGCCCCGACAAGGTGGGAATGATACTGGCATCGTTGCGATGAGTCAATATTAGCCAGGCAAATTATGATAATTTGTTTGTTAAGCGCCAAGGCGGAATAATTGCCAATATTTCTTATATAAGCCATCGGCACCGGCAACATAGCTTTCAAACTGACCGCGTGAGAGGGTTTTGGCAGAAGGGTACAGTAAAGGGCTATTGCGCATGGCAGTTGGCAAATACGCTAGGGCAGCTTTGTTGGGGGTGGAAAAGCCGGCGAACTCAGCCAGTTTGGCTGCGTGTTTAGCATTTAAGACATAATCAATGAAGGTATAAGCATTATTCACATGCGGTGCGTGTTTGGGGATGCTGAAGCTATCAACCCAAATAACGAAGCCATCTTTGGGGTAGATGCCCATGACGTTAGGGTTCATGCGTGATGCGGCGTAGATATCGCCAGACCAGGCAATGGCGGCGGTGACATCATCATCAGCGAGTAATGATTGCACGGCATCACTATTGATGACTTTGACATTAGGCCATAGCTTTTGCAATTTTTGATAGCCTTGATGAATTTGTTGAGGGTTTTGTGTGTTAATGGAATAACCTTGGGTTAATAAAGCCACACCAAAAATGTCACGTAAATCTTCGAGAATCAGTAGTTTGTTTTTGAAGCGCGGTTGCCACAAGTCATTCCACACATGAATGCTCTCGGGGTGATAATATTGTTTGTTAATGGCGATGATGTCAGCGCCCCAATAAAAAGGCACGCTATAATCGTTTTTAGGATCGAACGATTGATATAAAAAATGGCGATCAAGATTTTTGAAATGCGGTAATTTTTGTTTGTCGAGCTTGAGCAGCATGTGCTCGCGGTTCATGCGTTGCACGTAATAGGTTGAGGGGACTATAACGTCGTAACCTATATTGGGGTTCGCTTTGAGTTTGGCGTAAAGCTCTTCATTGCTTGAGTACTGTGTGAAATTAACGGTGATGCCGGTTTTCTTTTCAAACTGCTGAATCATTTGCGATGAGATATAGCCGGTCCAACAAAACACATTCACCACTTTTTCGGCAGCAACGCTGTGTGCACTGAATAGGATTAGCAATAGTAAACTGAAGGTTCTCATTTTGCTTTCCTCACCAATTGCGAAGCACCGACTATCATAAAGATTAACCCAAGCATTAGAGTACAGAGGGCATTAATTTCAGGCGTGATACCTACTTTTGTCATGGAGTAAATTTGCAAGGGCATGATGCTAAAACTTGGGCCGCTGACAAAGAAGCTGACGATGATGTCATCGAGTGAAATAGCAAAGGCTAATAACCATGCGGATAATAACGCCGGCTTTAGTAGAGGTAATAATATTTTTAAATAAATAGTGGTGTCGCTAGCGCCGAGATCACGCGCGCTTTCAAATAGGTTGCTGTCTAAATCTGTCGCGCGGCTATAAATGGTGAGCACAGCAAAGGGTAAGCAAATGGTGATATGCGCAAGCAGCAAGCTAGTGAAACCCAATGGCAAATGCAGCGAGCTAAATAAAATGAGTAACACAATACCTATCACTAAATCTGGCATGACGATCAACACAATAATTAAATTATGGATGATGCGTTTGCCTTTGAACCGATATTGCAACAATGCTGTCGCCACAACACTGGCAATAGCGGTGGCGATGCAGGCTGCTAAAAAAGCTAATAATAATGAGTGTCCGGCGGAACGGAGTAAAAGACTATCGTTAAAAAGCACATGATACCAATGCGTCGTGAAGCCATGCCATGTCATGGCATAGCGGGCATTGTTAAATGAAAATATCGCTAACACCAGCAATGGTAAATATAAAAAGGCGAACACCAAACTGACGTAAGTGGCTTTGATGGCTTTCATAATAGCTCATCCTTATTGGTGTTTTTTGCGCTGTACCAATATAGCCAGATTAATGCGGCGGCAAATATGGTTAAGGCAACACTCAAGCTGGCACCAAAGGGCCAGTTTTGATTCGTTAAGAATTGATCTTGAATCAGGTTACCCAACAAATAAGATTTTGCGCCACCTAAAATATTGGGCACATAAAATAACGTCATCGCGGGTAAAAATACAAAAAGGCAACCTGCGACAATACCCGGCATGCTCATGGGGATGACAATGCGATAGAGAATTTGCCAGCGGTTAGCACCTAAATCTTGGGCGGCTTCTAACACGCGGTCATCCAATTTTTCTAAGCGTGCGTAGAGCGGTAAAATCATGAAGGGTAATAAGTTGTAAATCAAACCAATGTAAACCGCGAGCGGGCTATAAAGGATATGCAGTGGTTGGTGAATAATGCCTAAGCCCAATAAGGCTGAGTTAAGCAAGCCTTTGGTCTTGACAATAATCATAATGGCGTAAGTAGTGATGATACTGTTGGTCCAGAAGGGGATGACGTTAAGCATTAATAAAAAATTTCGCAAGCGCGGAGGTGTGCGGGCAATGATGAGTGCAAAAGGGAAGGCTATGAATAAGCTCACTACGGTCACAATAAAAGCCATTTTTAATGAGCGTAAAAAAACGTGAACATAAACCCAATTAAAATTTTCAATATAATTATGGAAGGTAAAATCAACACGCACTAAACTGGTGTCACCTTTTGATAATACACTGGTGAGTATTAATAAGAGAGTGGGGGCTAAGACAAAAAATCCCAGCCATAACCAACTTAAACTGATACTAAAAGTTCTAAAGTTCTTCATTGTGCAACAACACTTCCCAGCCGGGATGCCACTGCACCCACACGCGTTCATTCAAATGGTAATCCAAGTCAGCATCGTCTTCATCGAAGAATTCAGTCGCAAATAAAGTTGTGCCGGTGTCGAGTTCGACTTGTAGATCAACGGTTGTGCCTTTGTAGATGACTTCGGTCACTTTCCCCGTCATCATGCCCTCTGTGCTTTCAATTTCAGAGCGATCCCATACGCGAAGATCTTCGGGACGTACGACAGTGTTGATGCTGTCAGCCTTAGTAAACCCTTTCTTGTTTTTCAGCTCGAAGCTTAAGCCTTCAATTTCAACCGTGACTGTTTCTAAATTCGCATCAGTGATACGTGTTTTTAGCACGTTCGTTTCACCAATAAATTTAGCGACATGCATATTAGCCGGCTCTTCATAAATTTCGCGAGGCGGCCCCATCTGTTGCACTTCACCGTGATCAAGCACAACGATATTGTCTGACATCGCTAACGCTTCTTCTTGATCATGCGTGACTAAAATAAACGTGATACCTAATTCGCGTTGCATGCTCTTTAATTGCATCTGCATGGTTTTACGTAGACGATAATCGAGCGCACTTAATGGCTCATCAAGCAATAATACTAAAGGTTTTTTAGCGAGCGCACGCGCAATAGCCACACGTTGTTGTTGACCACCACTTAGCTGCTTTGGTAGTCGGTCGCGGAATTTTTCTAAATGCACGACTTTTAATGCCTCTTCCACACGCTTGCTGATTTCATCTTTAGGCAAATGCTCACACTGCAACCCAAATGCAATGTTTTGCGCGACTGTCATATGAGGAAAAAGGGCATAACTTTGAAATACGGTATTCACCTGACGCTGTTGCGGAGGCAAATCAGTCACATCTTTACCATTAATGATAATCTGCCCGTGATTAGGCATCTCCAACCCACTAATCAAACGCAGCAATGTGGTTTTACCACAGCCAGACGCGCCCAAAATCGTGGTAAACGTACCATTAGGAATACTTAAATCCAGATGATGCAAGATAGACTCATCACCATAAACTTTACTGATATGTTTGAGTTCAACAATATTATTTAGCATGGAGCGAATTATGCAGATAACGCACTAAATTGTCTAGGTTTTACGCAGTATCTTCAGCAGAAATTAAGTATATATTGCCAGCCACCCATTTTCTCGTTATCATGCGCTCCCTCTAGACACGTAGCTCAGCTGGTTAGAGCACCACCTTGACATGGTGGGGGTCGGTGGTTCGAGTCCACTCGTGTCTACCAGTTTCAAGTCACTGTATTTCAACATAATCCTTTGTTTTTCATAGAGAATTTCCGCAGCCGATGCGATTTTTTGCAACGTCAGTTTTTGTATGTATTAGCAAAAAATTGTTCAGTTTTGTGAGGTTTTCTATGTGATCTGCACCCCAGTTGCACTCCCAAAATGATAACCTTGCTACATAATTGAGGTTAAACATGCCAGTAGCAAATATTAATAATACGCTTATCAACAAACTACAGCCAAAAGCACAGCGTTATGAAATTCGTGATCAACGTATCAAAGGTTTTATGATTCGCGTACAACCCACGGGTCAAAAAACCTACTTGGTTGAATACGCGCGGGGCAAACGCATTAGCATAGGCAAGGTGGATATCCTCACGCTTGCACAAGCGCGAGAGAAAGCCTTAAGAGTGTTGTCAGATTATACCCGTGGGTTACTGTCGGCTAATTCACTGCACGGTAAAGCCGAGATGCCGACACTACGTGTGTTTCTCGACCAAGACTATGCCGCATGGGTGCGTGCCCATAATCCGTCCGGTGATGAGGCTATTAAAACGATTGAGCGCCATTTTCGTCACATAATGGAAAAACCATTAAATGCTATTAAAGTACAAGACATTGAAAAGTGGCGTACTAAGAAACTTGAAACGCAAGCGATGAAACCTAACACGATTAACCGCACTATAACGCCATTACGTTCTGCCATTTCAAAAGCGGTAGAATGGGGCATACTCAAAGAACATGTGCTAGCCAGCTTGAAGCCATTAAAGTATGACGACACAAGAATACGCTACCTCAGTGAAGATGAACGCAAGCGCTTGTTCCTTGCCGTGGAACAGCGAGAAAAAAAGTTAAAACAAAAACGACTCACAGCCAATGAGTGGCGACAATCTCGGCATAAGGCCTTGTACCCGGTCATCGTGGACGATGAATTTTCTGACTATCTAAAACCCATGATTATTATCGCACTTAATACTGGCGTGAGGCGTAGCGAATTACTCAATTTAAAACGGCAAGATATCAACCTTGAGCAAGGTACATTATTTGTCGAAAAATCAAAAAACTATTTAGCCAGACATATCCCCCTTAACAAAGCCGCGAAACAAGCATTAGCCCAGTGGCTTAAGCCAACACAGCGTATGAATTCACGTTACGTTTTCCCAAATTTAAGTCAGCCTGAAAAACCACTAAAGTCAGTCAAAAAAGCATGGACAAAAATCATCAAAGAAGATGCTGGCATTGAAGATTTCCGTTGGCATGATTTACGCCACGACTTTGCTAGCAGACTGGTGATGAAAAACGTTAGCTTATACGTCGTGCAAAAACTTTTAGGTCATCGAAAAATCGAACAGACCATGAAGTATGCACATCTTGCGCCCGAGTTTATTGCTGAATCGGTGGGGCGGTTGGATTGATGTGATATAATTGTGTTGTTTAATAGGCCTTTTGAAAAAATCAGACCCCTATCACCAGGGGCTAGTGCAATCAAGCAGTTAGAGGAACGGATTGGCTCAAAAATGAGTTTTTAGGTGGTCTAATAAAAATTGAGGATTTCTATGTCGAAAATTAAACAAAGTATTTCAATCGCTGAAAAAGCAAATATTCAGAATCTTAATACGCTTGAAAATAGGATTGTGGGGCACATTAATAATGCTAAGCAAGCTGTTTTACGTACAGTTGACTCTGAAATGGTAAAAGCTTATTGGTTATCAGGGCAAGATATTGTTTTAGCTGAGCAAGAGGGAGATAAACGTGCTAGATATGGTCATTTTTTAATTAAAGAGATGTCTGAGCGATTAACGCAGTTATACGGTCGAGGATTTAGTATAACCACACTCAAAGAGATGCGGAAATTTTACCTTGAATATCAATCAGATAGCATTTCCACAGAGAAAGGTCACGCAGTGCGTGGCCTTTCTCTTCCTTCTTTTAATGTGGGTTTAGGGTGGACGCATTATCGGGCATTAATGCGTGTTAAGCATAAAATAACTAGACAATTCTACGAAAAAGAAGCTGTTGAGAATTGTTGGTCAGCACGCGAATTAGAGCGACAAATAGGTAGTTTGTTATTTGAGCGTTTAGCAAAAAGTAAAGATAAAGCAGGGTTGCTAGAGCTAGTGCGTCGTGGTCAAGAAATCCATAAGCCCGAGGATGTGATGAAAGATCCCGTGGTCTTAGAGTTTTTAGGATTGCCAGAGTCTCATCAACTTGTAGAATCCAAGCTCGAGGAAGCATTAATTAATAATATGCAAAATTTTTTGTTAGAACTTGGTAAAGGATTTTCATTTGTCGCGCGTCAAAAAAGGTTAACCTTAGATGGTGACTATTTCTATGCTGATTTAGTGTTTTATCATGTGATACTAAAGTGTTATGTCATTATAGATATAAAAATACGCTCACTTTCACATGCTGATCTTGGGCAAATGCAGTTATATGTCAATTATTTTGATCAGGAAATTAAACAAAGTAATGATAACCCTACAATTGGATTGGTATTATGCACGCAAAAAAAAGAAAAAATGGCTAAATATTTATTGGGTGAAAATGCCAAACAGATTTTTACTAGTACCTATCAATTTCACTTGCCAACGGAGGCTGAACTAGAGCAAGAATTAAAGCAAGAAATTAAAGCTATTAAGCATAATATTGAATTTTGTGATGGGCATGGTGGACAGTGAAGCGAGATGTTTGGCATGAGCTCTTAGATTATGAAACCTATGACTTAGTAGCAAGAGCCTATGCTATGAGACACGGGCGCAAGGCAAATAAGCGGCTAATATTATCAATCACGTCAAACTTTAATCAGGCGCGAGAATTTTTTCTTAGTGCTGAAAAGGCAGCATTATCTGTTCGGCCATTATTATTGTACTACGGCGTACTTTGTTTGTCACGAGCACTTGTATTAATGTTAACCCGGGGTGGCTCTGAGGCTGCTATGAAACCGAGCCATGGGTTGGCTACACAGAAATGGAAGGAGACTATTGCTGACCAAAATATGAAAAATATTGGTGATTTGAAAGTTGAAATGTGTAGTGGAACATTGAATGAATTGATTCTAGCTATAGAGAATAAAAGCTATTTGAAGCATGCAACATCAGGCGTTAATTATTGTCAGGGGTATTCTGTCCCTAGGATTGGCGAAACGATCAAGTTTTCTAATTTGCTCGCAACTTTCCCCAATCTTGCTAGAGAATATGAAGCATGGGCAGGAGGGGGTATACCCACATATGTAATCACTAAGCTAGATGTTAAACCTGAAAGTTGTTGTGTTTATGTGAAAAAAGGTAAAGCTAGTAAGGAATGTTTGGTTAACGCATTCGTAACAGAAGAGGTTCTGGAAAATAGAGATAGCTATATGCTAACTATGAAACATGAAAATATTTTTCTTACACAGCTGTTTGATGGGAGTTTCGGGAATATTGGTGATGTATGTATAGCAAAGCCCATATCTGCGAATTGTAAGTTAGCATTGCTTCCTTCTTTTTATTGTGTTTCATATTATCTTGGTATGTTAGTTCGTTATTTTCCTTCAGTATGGATGTCACTTAGCAGTGTCAAAACAGGAGATGCAATATTTCCTTTGTTGAGTCAGTTGCTTTGCTTAATTCACGATCAATATCCTGTTTTAATACTTGAATTTTTGAATAGCCCTTATGAGTTTGAGAATGGAAAAAACTAACTAGAAGTTTTCATTAGCAATAAATTATTGTTGACAGTAATTAAAATTCAAAATTTATAGCTTAAGTGAGGTTGCCTTATTCTAATATAAATAATATTTTTTATTAAAATTACTTACATGTTGATAAATCTATAATAAATGTTAGTTTTTAGTGCGAACGCTCTTTAAATGATTGAATAATCTGTTGTAAAGAAAATTATGATTCATTACCATTTTATGGTGGCACGTTACTCTGTAAGTGATGTGGGATTTGCTAATTAACCTACATCACTTACGGATTAACGTACCATATTTTGTCACCATCATGACAACGTAAGCACTAATAGTGCTTACGTTGTCATGATGGTGACAAAGTATTCGTGAAGAACGAATACAACCTGCGTCACTGCGTCAGTTGAGCGTCACGCGAGACGAAAAACGCAGTGACGCAGGTCGCACGCGACTCGCGTTCCAACGCATCGCTGCTTTTTCGCTCGCGTAACGTTACCCATATAAATCCTAGTAACCACTTGAAATGTCTTATGTTTAGCAACAGGGACGGGTGATTGTGGGTAACGTTACGCGAGCGAAAAAGTAGCGATGCATGCGGCCTTGGCGCATTATTTTTAAACGCGTTAAGCGTTTGTTAAAAAAAACACTTATTTTTGTGGGGTAACCACTAGACAGAATATTCTGCTTTGCGTTAAGCTTATTTCTAAGTCGTACTGATGAATTACTGAAATGTAATGAAACGTTATGTCGTCTACGATAACTGTCACATGCCGTCCATTGTGTCGTGAGCCTCACGTTTGTGAGTTGGACCCCTATCTTGATGATGACCTGTGGTGATGAAATCGCCCAATACAATATCTCGCTGCCAGCTATGCTCGCTTTTTGAGAAGTCACTGTCTTGATGGCATGATACATCCGTATCATGATTCATCGCATTGGCATCGAGTCAAGGCCCATCCTACGACAATCGATAGATTGTCCCATTTCTGTTGGATTACGCTATGCCATGGTGTGTTTACGCACCATGTGTTTGTCGTGTGATACCGACAGGATAATTAATATCCAATCACGAAGACTAATGAACAGTAGTGCTGATGATGCGACGAAAAAAAGTACGATAGGACGTTATGTAACAAGTGATGAAGAATGTAGCTATTAATACTAACAAAGGAATCTTATAAGGATAATCTTAATGAATAATGAAATACCTGAAAAAAAGCAACCTGACTGAATAACAATAACGTTAACTGATCATGATTTATAGAACGCAGAATGAATGAATATAGGATGACTTAAATGAAACTACGGATGAATGATTGACACAATAATTCGAATGACGAATGACGAATGACGAATGACGAATGACGAATGACGAATAATCAACTAAACCGGAGAAAACGATGATGAACCAATAATGAAGCCATGAAATAGCAATGTCCGTATCGTGTAAGCGGAAGAAAGCCTTGAGAGATTAAATCCTCAAACACGACCTTGGTAGCGAAAGCTATAGCTTCATGATGTCACTGCATCATGAGCAGTCGTAATTACACTAAGCAAATCAGTACGATTTACATCAAGGCAGCACGCTTTAGACAACACGAACTAATAAAATGATGGGGTGAACTTTGTATTAATTGAAAATGTCAATTAACGTTAAACTTTTGTAGCCATCTATTGTCGGTGAAATTAATGTGGCATGCATTGTTCAATGTTTATTGAGATTTGATATGTCTGTAGGTAATTCATGTCGTTGAGTTATGACACGCAACTTCTCTACAGCCAGCAGTGTCGCTTTATGTAAGACTAGGTTTGTTGATAACAGTCACTCAATGGGAGCGTGATGATGCGTGAAAATAAAATCATGAATGAAAAAGAAGCCGCTCAATATATCGGATTGAGCTTGTCATATTTACAGCATGACAGATGCTACGGTGAACTTGAAAAGAGAAAGCCGGGTCCAGCTTATTTGAAATTAGGGCGAAGCGTCAGATATTTGCAAAAAGATTTAGATGCTTGGTTAGAGAAAAGTCGTGTTCAATATTAATTGTTCATAAAGCAAGCGTGAATGACCACCAGCAGGTGATCATTGGCTTGGATGATTATTACGATACTAGCCCACCCTTTCTTCTGCTAGCATAGCTTTTTTGTGTGCGATAGTTAAGTAAATGATGAGTGCAACAATAATACTCATGAAGATAATGCTGATAGCGCCATCACCAAATCCAAATCCACCGCGAGCGGTTGGTTTCGCTAACAAATCTGCACCAGCTGCACCAAAGGGTCGTGTAAGAATATAGGTTATCCAAAACAGTGCGATTTTGTTGACGCGAAATAAATATAAAAGGATGGGTGTGATAATCATCACGGCACCGAATATGAGCGTTGCATCTAGATAACCAAAATGGAAAGTGCCCGCGACCAAGTCACCCAGCGACGTACCTAATGCGAAGGTGAACAAAATAACTGTCCAATAAAACATTTCCCTTCTGGTTGAGCGAATGCTATGGACATTCAATGATTTTTCGCAGGCATACCAAATACCAAAGGTCGAAAGCAGTGCAACTATGAAAATCGCTGACGATACGCTGAGTGGTAGGCCAAGATGATGTATGCCATCGGAGAACATGGTGCCGAAAACGGCAACTAGCACAATCACCATCCAATACATCCAGGGTATATAACGTTTAAAACGTATCTGCACCACAATTGATGCGGCGAGCAATAAAAAAGTCACCAAAATTGAAATGTAACCAAATTGGTGCACAAAGAAATCAGCACTGGCTTCACCAACAGTGGTCGAGATAATTTTGATGGCCCAAAATAAGACTGTCACATCTGCAACTTTATTTAATAGGCTTTTTTCATTAGATTGAGGGTGTGTCGTCATTTCTTGTTTTCCTTCGTTTTAATTTAATTAGTCCACATCAAAGATATGGTGGGTATATAGGCTCTTGGCAACAGATTACGCCAGAAAGTTAACAATTAGCATGCAGTTAGATGACAATTTTGTCATCTAAGGTGGTGCATAAAATTTCACTTGATAACCGTGTCACGGTTGTGGATGACAATATTGTCATGTAACTGTGCCTATCCTTGTCATTTGGGTGATTTATTCTAGCTGTGACAATTCAATTAACACATGGAGAAAGCTTATGTATGCAACTAATGAGAAAGAAGCCACAGCTAACGTATTGATTAACCAAATACCCCCTACAGTGTTAGCACCTGCTTGGTCGACGAGTGAAAAGCGTACTTTGTTACGGTTAATACAGGCACTTGTCAGAGAGTCACTTATTCCTTTTTCGCTCAAAAATAAGCAGCTAACGTTTTATGTGGCATCTGGTGATATTAATCTTTATATTAGCAATGTGAATTTTACAAGTTTGTATCGTTGCTTAGATTTTGATGATATATATTTCATGCAGAAAGGTGAGGTGAAAAAAGTTGTTTCACTGGTTGGTTTTCTTAATTACTTATATTGTTTTGTTGCACATTTAGCAAATGATAAACTTTGGGAACGGTTATTGAGTGAGCTGTACGACCATGAGAAAAATTCACTCATGGCTGAAAATGAATCAGCACGTAAGGCGCAGGACATGAAAATATCTACAAGTGAAACCGGTAATGTAGATGTGCTAAGTTGGGTTAAAGCGAATAAGACTATTGCTGATGAAAGCTTATTTATGGAACAATTTGTTTCGCAAGGCCATCCTATCCACCCTTGTAGTAAAACAAAATATGGGTTTTCAATGCAAGATACTTTAGCGTATTCGCCGGAGTTTGGTCCAACTGTTAATATTTCCGTTGCCGCCATTCATAAAAATATATCTGGGTTGTCATTATCCAAGTCAATCGAACAGCAACGTTATTGTCCTTGGTTCGCATCCGTCTTTCCTGATGAGTATAATGCTTGGGAAGATGCACTGAAAAGTCTTGGGTTGGATGTCAGTGAATATCTGCCGATTCCTGTGCACCCATGGCAAGAAAAAGAGATAATCCATGCTAAATTCCAGGCACATATTAATAAACAATGGCTATGTTTTTTTGATGGTGTTCATATAAAAGCTTCACCGACACTTTCGTTTAGAACGCTAAAGCCAGTGGGGAATGTTAATGCGCCTTACATCAAGCTACCCGTTGCAATCCAAGCGACCAGCGTTTTCAGAACATTATCACCGTGCTCTGTTAAGAATGCCTCGATAGCGAGTGATGTGTTGCATGATATTTTTGTTACAGAAAATAACTTTGACAATTGTTTAGACATGTTGCCAGAAGTTGCAGGGGTCTATTTGGAAGATGGATCTGGCGATGGTGCCAGTCATCTCGGTGTTATTTTCAGGGAGAGTGCGAATAACAAAACAGCGCTGGATGAAAGCTGTGTGGTTGTTGCCTCATTATTTGAAGCCTCACCGTTCACTAACAAACCGGTATTGATAGAGCAAATGATGATGGCTGGTGTGATTAATGTGAATGGTGCGAAAGCTTATTTTAATAAATATGCTACGCAGGTGATTAACAGTTATTTAACGTTGTATCTGCGTTACGGTGTGGCATTGGAAGGGCATCAGCAGAACACATTGGCGGTGTTTAAATCAGGTGAAATCCAACGTTTTGTTGCGAGAGATTTTGATGGTATTGATATTGATGCGAATGTGTTTAATGATATCGATAGTGAGGCTGTGCAGTCGTTGACTAAGGTGATGGCTTCAGATTCGGCAATTCCACGTAATAATTTGCTCCATACAGTTTACCAATCACATTTGGGTGAAGTGATAATTTTATTAACTCAATATTTTGATTGTGAAGAAGAAGTGTTATGGCATCAAGTCGCTGAAGTAACGCATGCGTGCTTTATGAAGCTAAAAGACACGGTTACGTCATCTCGATGGAAGATGGAGTACCAGGCAATCATGAAGCAAGATTGGATTTGTCGAGCATTATTACGCATGCGATTGACTGAGCAGTACCATCGCGATGGTTTGTTTGTTAACTTGAATAATCCACTGGCTAAATTTATGAGGACTGACAATATAAATGTCGATTAATAAGCAAGTCATCTATTTACTATTATCACAGCTATTGGTTATTGCTTGCCTTGATATGGCCGATCCATATTGGCCTTTGATAGTAAGACAGATTGGGCATAGTCATAGTCTACATGCCCAATCTATTTGGACAACGCTAATTTATATGGCGCCCTATGGGATTACGATCATTTCAGCGCCGATTTGGGCTTATCTCGGCAAGCATTTAGGTTATAAAAAAATGATTGTAAGAGCTTGCGTAGTGCTAGCTTTAACACAAATCATGATTTTTATGGCGAGCAGTTTATGGCAGGTATTATGTTTGCGCCTTATTCAAGGTGGATTTGCTGGATTTACAGCCGCTGCTCAAGCTTGGCTTTTGTGTTCAACAGAAGAAAAAAAGCATGGGTATTTTATAGGTAAGGTTCAAGCTGTCATGGCATTAGGTTCTATTATCGGCCCAGTGTTGGGCGGTGCTATTGCACATTACATTTCATATGATGCAATTTTTTTGATAGCAGGGATTATGTTTGCTAGTGTATGTGTCGTATTGGTTGTTGTGCTAGCCGAAACAAGTTATCAGCCATTCAGAATGCCAAGGTTATTCAGTTGGTCTAGTATCAAAGCCATTTCTAGAGAAAATGCTTTTTTATGCCTGCTGATTGTGGGTGGGCAAACATTGAAATGGATGAGTGCTTCATTTTTTTCTTTATACGTTATTGATAATTTAGCAGGTAACAATTTAACAGTAGGTGTGTTGTATGCCATGATAGCGGGTGCCATTATTCTTTCCTCGATGATGGTTGGTCGATGGAGTTATCAGCTCAATCAGCATGTAGTTTTGGCGAGGTATGGCTTGTTAGTGTGTTTGTTAACGGCGGCTATTTCACAATTGTTATATGCAAGTTCACAGAGTATATCGCTGGCTGTTCTATCGTCTTGTTTATGGGGGCTATGTTTAGGCGTGACGTGTACGATGCCTTTTTCATTGTTAGTGCAGCGTACACCCGCTAAACAAAAAGGAATGGTTGTTGGGCTAGGTACGAGCGCAAGCAAATTAGGCAACTTGATGGGGATCGGGCTGGGTGGTTGCATTTATATCCTGACGACGATTCAGTTGGCATTTGTGGCCATCGCGGTAGGGTATGTGTTACTCTTTATTGTGGTTTTATTATGTTCTAGTTGTTTAAAGAAGCCGATATTAAGTCAAGCGAGTTAGATGGTTATGCGATTATTGTTGATTGAAGATGAAAAAAAAGCGTCTGATTATATTAAGGAAGGCTTGCTAGAAAATGGCTTCGTTGTTGATGTTGCTGACAATGGTGTTGATGGACTATTTTACTCGCAAGAATTTATATACGATATTATCGTGTTAGATATTATGCTGCCAAAATTAGATGGTTGGTCAGTACTGAAAAAAATACGAGAGAAGGGCGACGAAACTCCCGTGATAATTTTAACAGCCCGTGATGCGATTGCGGATAGAGTTATGGGGCTAAATTCCGGTGCGGATGATTATTTGGTGAAACCTTTTTCATTTTCAGAATTATTAGCAAGAATACAGGCGATATCACGCCGAGGGTCATCAACAAAGCAGAGCGATTTAAGTTATCATGATGTGGTGGTTGATACCATTAAGAACAAAGTCACGGTGTCAGGAAAACTCGTTCAGCTAACCCCAAAAGAATACGCATTGTTAATATTTTTCATGCAAAGAGAAGGACATGTATTGTCACGCACGGTCTTAGCTGAGAATATTTGGGATATGCATTTTGACGCAGATACTAACATCGTTGATGTGGCGATTAAGCGTTTGCGAGATAAAATAAAAACAAATGGCATTAATACATTGCTTCATACCTCGCGAGGGTTTGGTTATGTATTTGAATATAGAAGTAAAAAAATATGATTCAGTGGGTTAGAGAGTCATTGGCTCGGCGATTAGTTGCGATTACCGCAGCCGTATTTTTTTCAGCCTTTATTATTTTGACATTCTTTTTGTATCACATGTTGCTAATGAACTATCGTGATGCTTACGCCGATTCATTTCATAATGAAGTAGCGATTCTTAGTGAAATACTGGCTAAATCAGGTAGTGATGTAGCTTTAGCGTTAAAACAGGAAGTCATTTTAGAGCCTGGCGCGAATCATTATCAATATTTCATTCAAATAAGACAAGCGGGTAAGTTATTGATTCAGACACCAGGTCTTCAGCCTATGATGACGGCATTAGATAAAATGTCAGACCGAACATCACCTGTCGAAATTAAGCATAACCGGCGAGTGTATGTCGCATTTACTACCGTGATACGACTGAAAGACGTGCCATATGCTGTTTCAGTGTTGCTAGATATTACCCCGGATGTGAAAATCTTGCAGAAGTTTAAACATAGTATGATGATTATTTCACTTGTCTTTATTCTGATTTTTTTTGGTTTTGTGATTCTTTTAGTGAAGCTAGGCTTGAAGCCGCTCAATTTGTTTGTGAATAAAATTAAATCCCTGACACCTAATACCTTAGAGCCCGTTGAGTTAGCTCACTTGCCTTCGGAATTGGCTTTGTTGCTAAGTGAAATTAACCATCTTATTGTGCAAACAAAAACGAGTCACGAAGAGCTGTCATCATTTGCCTCTAATATTGCACATGAATTACGTACGCCGATTAATAATTTGATGATATCAAATGAACGTTTTTTAATGAAACATCAGCATGAAGCAGAAGTGCAAGAGCAGGTAGTGTCTAATGTTGAAGAATACCGCCGCTTATCCAATCTTATTGATAAATTATTATTTCTTGCACGTTTAAGTGCCGACGATAAAAAATTTACATTTGGAACCTTGGTGATTCGTGATGAAGTAGATAAAGTCATAGAGTTTCATGAGGCGTTAGCGGATGAAAAACAAATTATAATAAAGTCTAATGTCGAAGGTGAAATCCGTGCTGATAAAGATCTTTTACATAATGCCTTGTCCAATATTCTAACTAATGCGATTAAATATAGTCCAAGCAATAGTTGTATAAACATTATCACAAATCAGTCGGCTGATATGCTTGTACTATCGGTTGTTGACGAAGGACCAGGCTTGCCTCTGTCAGAAATTGAAAAAATCACGACACGTTTTTATCGTTTCAACAAATACGCTGAGTCTCATTCAACCGGCTTAGGCTTAGGACTCTCTATTGTGAACTCTATTATGAATGCACTGGGTGCCCGTTTAAATATACAGTTGAATCCTGAAAAAGGCTTAAGCGTCAGCATGGTTTTTACAACATCACCCACACCCTCAGCGCACAATTAATTCGCCAGCATACATGTTCATTTGGCAGGTAAATGAATATGTGCCTGGCGCTAATACGCCTAACTTAATGGGGTAGGCTTGGTTAAGGGGCAGCTTTTCATGTATGCCTAAGCTTTCAAATACAATGATTTCTGAGCAGCTGGCGCTATCGGTACGGATAAACTCAATTGTGATGGGTTTGTTCGCGCTGACTTCAATTTTAGCGGGCGAGTAAACGCCATCTTTTACTTCAACGCGAATGGTTTCATCATTGATGCGCAAAGCTTTAGCTGAGCTGAGCCAAAACCACCAAACAATTAACCCGATAAGAAGAAGGCCGATAATATTGATTGTGATCATCATAATGTTGTGTCCTTAACTTTAAAAAAGC
>TARA_R110000868_G_scaffold4155_18_pt1 | contig 17862 bp, 18 predicted proteins | sample TARA_R110000868 | Tara Oceans TARA_R110000868 (sample SAMEA4397489) | marine metagenome | biome: Polar Biome; feature: [SRF] surface water layer (ENVO:00010504); material: water (ENVO:00002006), including particulate matter (ENVO:01000060) such as... | depth 5 m | reverse complement strand
CCCCCCGCCGTTTCTCGCTCGCCGATGCTATGCCATTCCCAACAGGGAATATATCTGGCGGGTATAGGCACCGAAATTTTCGTGGGTCTTGATTTCAAGCTTCCTCGGGAAGGGCAGGTCCACTGCGATGTCGCCGGCCATGCGCGCGGGGCTCGATGTCAGCACGATGACCCGGCTGCCCAGAAAGACCGCTTCCTGAATGCCGTGGGTCACGAACAGGATCGTCTTTTTGCTTTCCGACCATATGCGCAGCAGTTCAAGGTTCATGCTTTCGCGCGTCAGCGCATCGAGCGCGCCGAACGGCTCGTCCATCAGCACCACTTTCGGATCATGAACAAGCGACCGCGCGATCGCTGCGCGCTGCTGCATGCCGCCCGACAGTTCATATGGATAGCTGCCTTCGAAACCGTTCAGGCCGACAAGGGCGAGAAGGTCCCTGGCGCGGTCGCGGGCTTCCGCCATGGGCAGGCCCAGGATTTCGGCCGGCAGCAATACGTTTTCGAGCACCTTGCGCCATTTCAGCAGGAGCGGCTGCTGGAACACCATGCCGATATCCTTGTCCGCGCTGAAACCGGCGCCGTTCGTTCCGCCGATCTCCATGGTGCCGCCCGAATGCTCATGCAGTCCGGCGATCATTTTCAGGACGGTGGTCTTGCCGCAGCCCGACGGCCCGACCAGCGCGACGAGCTCTCCTTCGGCAACGTCGAACGTCACGTCGGACACCGCCAGGAACTGCTCGCCGCGTGTCGCGAATTCCTTGCGCACGCCTTCAAGGTGGATAAAGGGTTGGGTCATTTTCTGTTCCTCACCCAAGCCGGGCGTCCTGCGGGACGACCAGCTTTTCAAGCAGCATGACGCCGCCATACAGGACGGAACCGATCAGCGTGATCAACAGGACCGCCATGAACATGGACGCGGTATCGAGTTCGACCTGACGCTGCATCATCAGGTAGCCAAGCCCTTCTTCCGACGCGATAAACTCGCCGACGATGGCGCCCGCAACCGCCAGAACAACTGCGACTTTCATGCCGGAAAATATGTAGGGCAGGGAACCGGGAAGCTGGATCTTGGTGAATACCTGCCAGCGCGTTGCGCGGAGCGTGCGGACCAGGTCGATCAGGTCGGGCTCGACCTCTTTCAGGCCGCGCGCCGTCGTAATCAGGATGGGCAGGAAACTGATCGCGAACGCCATCAGGATGTTCGAGCCCATGCCGTATGAAAACCAGACAATGAAGATGGGGCCGAGCGCAACCTTCGGGATCATGTTCAGGCTGATCAGAAGCGGCATCAGGGCGGAATCGAGAAGTTTCGACCACGAAAACAGCAGGGCCATCCCGACGCCGAACACGACGGCGCAAAAGTAGCCGCCGAAGATTTCGCCCGCCGTGAACAGCGTATTGTGGACCCAGGCGTTGTCATCGGCCAGGGTCATGATCGTCGCCAGCGGGGACGGCATGATATAGGACTGGACCTCGCCGAGCTGAACGAAGAGCTGCCAGGCGACGATTACCGCGATATGTGCCGCAGCTGCGATCCAGTATCGCCGGATAAAATTCAGGATTGCCATAAGTTCCCCATCGGATGCCTCCATCGAGCGAATGTCCCGGCGCTCGGACGAGAAGAATTATTGACAGGGTCGGTGCCGGGTCCTAGCCTGAAATAACTATATGGTTACTTACGACAGGCGCCGCCATACAGCAAGAGGGTTCGCCGAACCGGCGCGCGCTTCCCTGCAACCAATCGGGGCCCCTGTCGCCAGGCTGAGACAACAGCGCTGAGACAACAGCGCTGAGACAACGACACGGTAACAGTGACGCGATCAAACGATTAAAATAAGGGAGAAAACCGATGCTCAAAAAGACACTTCTGGCGGCAACCGCCGCCGCCTCCGTTGCTCTGATGGCCGTGCCGGCCCAGAGCGCCGAAAAGATCAATTTCATCCTCAACTGGGTCGCCGGCGGCGATCATGCACCAGTTTATTGGGCGAAGGCGCAGGGTATCTATGAAAAAGCCGGTATCGATCTGTCTATCGAGCAGGGCAAGGGCTCGACGATGTCGTCCCAGCGCGTCGGCATCGGGAAGAACGAACTTGGTATTGCCGATCTCGGCACCGCGCTTGTGGCAAAGGGCAAGGGGGCGGATGTCGTCGGCGTGATGAACATCTATGCCAATTCGCCCTATGGCATGTACTGGCTGAAAAGTTCCGGGATCAAAACCATCAAGGATTTCGCGGGGCGGAAAATCGGGAACCCGGCCTGGGATGCGGCGCGCAAGATGTGGCCGGCCCTGGCGAAAGCGACCGGCATGGATCCCAAATCGGTGCGCTGGGTCAATGTCGCGCCGAACGCCAAGCTTGCGGCCCTGAAGTCGAAGAATATCGACGTGACGACATCGTTCTACAACATCCACTTTATCTTCCAGAAGGTGCTGGGCGACGACATGGGGTTTCTGCCGTGGCGCGATCACGGGATTAACCCCTACGGCAATTCGATCGTCGCTAACGGCAAGTATCTGTCTGCGAACCGCGCGACGGTGGAAAAATTCGTCAAGATCACCCAGAAAGCCTATGCCGACTGCGTTCAGACACCAGACCCGTGCATTGCCGCCCTGGTGGCGGCGAATTCCGGCCTGAAGGCGGAGACGTCGATGCAGAACTGGAACCTGGTGACCGAACTGATGAGCGACGAGACATCGCGGACGGTCGCCCTGGGGTATTTCGACGACACGCGGATGGCTGCCGATTACAAGATGATCGAAACCTATTTCAATCTGGAAAAGCCGTTCGATATCAAAGGCGCATATACCAACGCCTTTCTTGAGAAAACGATCAGGTTTCCGGCGAAATAGCCAGGCGGATCGGTATCGACCGCCCAGGTCTTCTTAAAAGACCTGGATATCTCTGAACAGGACGCCATTGAGGTTCGTTTCCCCCATGGCGTCCTGGATTTTTTTCTGCAGTTCCGCCCTCAGGAGTTGAATTCTCTCGCTGCGCTGCAGGTCGTCCGCATCGGTATTCTGCACTTGGTTGATGACGGATTCCATGATCTGCGCCAGTGCGAACTCGACCGCTTTCGTATCACCGGAGCCGTCCAGTTCTAGCTGAAGGTTTATTTTGACCGAATATACTTCCTTGCCGTTCGTCACGTTCGTTATGACCGCTGGCAGCTCGTAGACGTAGTAGTCCGACGAAGAACCGACGGAGAAATTCATCTTGTCGTCGAAGAAGTAAATGCCGACTGTGAGCAGGATGGCGAGGAAGGTGACGAGGCCGAAGACGGGAAGGACCCAGTCGACCCCGTCGTCGAAATCCTCGTAATCGTCGACGTCGTCGAATTCTTCTTCTTCCTCGGACTGGAAGCTTCTTTGTTCGCTCTTTATCTGCTTGAAAACGGTCTTTTCGCTGAAGCGGTTCTCCGCCGCGTCATAGGTTTCCTGCATGACCTTGACGCCCTGGTGCTTCTTGCTCGCAACCAGTTTCCGCGCCTCGTTTTGTGCAGACGCGGAATCGCCCCAGCGGGACAGGCTTGTCCATTGGGACTTTCCGGATAAAACCAGAACGTCGAATGTGAAATTTCCGTCCAAGACGGGTACACCTATTTCAGCTTGTAACAGGCGGGAAAGCTATCGTAATTCGATTAAAGATTTGATTAACAACAGGTTTATATTGCCTGAATTCCAACAGGGGTCGAAAATTCCGAATTCTCATACAGCACCTGTCCTGCCCGAACTGGCCGCGAAAGACGCGACGGGCGAGATTGCACAGATATACGCGTTGATAGAGGCGGCGCTCGGCGTGCGGCTGGTCAATCTCGTTTACCGGCATCTCGCAACGGTGCCGGGCGCGCTGGAATGGGCCTGGTATACGGTCGGCGAACCGTTTCGGGCGGGCGTCTTCGCCGAGCGGTCGAAAAGCCTGCGGCCCGCGGTCGACGGATTGCCGGGGCGCACTGTTTCGATGGCGGAGGCGGGGCTGTCTGCGGCGGATGCAGGCCAGGTAATCGTCACGCTCGATGCCTATAACAGGGCCAACCCCATGAATGCGTTGAGCCTTCGGGTAATTGCGCTGGCGCTCGACGCCGGCCGGCCCGCCGCCGCGCAGCGATTTGTCGCCCCGCCGCCGGTCGAACTGCCCGATCTGCTGCCGATGGCGTCCCTTGAAAGCGTGGAACCCGCGACAAAGGCGCTCCTGCACAGACTCGCCCGGCTGACGTCCGGCCGGGACACCAGGGTCGTGCCGTCGCTGTTTCGGCATTTCGCGCCCTGGCCGCTATTGCTGGAACAACTGGCGGACTGGCTGGAGGAAGTGGCCGGGGGCGGATCTATTGAGGCGCAGGCCGCCCGGGTGTTCGACAGCGCCGACGCTATCGCGCGGGACATATTTGCATCCCTGCCGGCACCCGGCGCAAACGCTGTTTTGCCGGATCCCGTGACGCGCCGGGCTCTCTTCGATACGATAGAAGTGTTCCCGCCGACGATCTGCCGGATGATCGTGATCGCAGGCCTGCTGCGGACGGCGCTGACGCCCGACAACCCCTCAGACTGAAAACGGACGGAAAATGGCTGACTGGCACGAGATTTATGAATTCTGGTTCGGCGCGCCCGAAAGCGACGACCATGGGAGCGTTCGCGAGTTGTGGTTCGGCGGCGGGCCTTCGGTTGACCGCGAAATCAGCACGCGTTTCGCGGGTCCTTACCAACGCGCCGTCGCCGGCGAATTGGGGAACTGGACATCGCAGGCCCGGAGCTGGGTATCGTTGATCGTTCTGCTGGACCAGTTCCCGCGGAACATTTTCCGGGGAGACAGCCGGTCCTTCGCTGCGGACCCGCAGGCGCTGGAAAATGCCCGGGAACTGGTGGCGAGCCCGCTGCACGACGACTTGATTACGGTGGAGAAGGTGTTTGCGTATCTGCCGTTCGAGCACAGCGAAAACCTGGCCGATCAGGAAACCTGCCTCGCGCTTTTCCGTGCGCTAGAACCGCATGACGCAAAGGCGGAATGGGTCGATTATGCCGTTCAGCACCGCGATATCATCCGGGAATTCGGACGGTTTCCGCATCGCAACGCGATTCTCGGTCGCCGGAACACGCCGGCGGAAGAGGCCTGGCTCGCGTCGAGCGACCAGCGGTTCGGCACGGACGGGAATGACGAAGACAAATGAGCGAACGGGTCGACTGTATCGTTATCGGGGCCGGCGTGGTCGGTCTCGCGGTTGCCCGGGCCGTGGCGCTGACGGGCCGGGAAGTCGTCATTCTGGAAAAGGCCGACATCATCGGTTCGGAAACGAGTTCGCGCCATAGCGAGGTCATTCATGCCGGAATCTATTACGCCCAGGACAGCCTGAAGGCCCGGTTCTGCGTTGCCGGCAAAAAGGCCATGTATGAATTCTGCGATGTTCACGGTGTCGCCTATAACCGTTGCGGCAAGATCATCGTTGCCACCGACGAAGCCCAACTCCCGGAACTCGAACGGCTCAAGTCGAATGCCGCCGCAAACGGCGTCGAAGACCTGGAATGGATGACACCGGCCGAGGTCACCGAGATGGAACCGGCGGTGTATTGCGTCGGGGCATTGCTGTCACCGTCGACCGGCATCCTCGACAGTCATGCATATATGCTGGCACTCCAGGGCGACGCCGAAGCCGCCGGCGCCATGACGGCGTTTATGACCCCGGTTGTCGGCGGGCGGGTCATGAATGACGGTATACGTATCGATTGCGGCGGCGCGGCGCCGACGTCGCTGGTGGCGGACACGGTGATTAACAGCGCCGGGTTATGGGCCCAGTCGATCGCCGCCGGGATAGCGGGCGTGCCGGCCGATACGGTGCCGCCGACCTATTACTGCAAGGGGAATTATTACACCCTGTCAGGGAAACCGCCGTTTCGGCGGCCGGTTTATCCGGTGCCGGAAAAAGCGGGGCTCGGGGTCCATGTGACCGTCGATCTCGGCGGGCAGGTTCGTTTCGGACCGGATGTCGAATGGGTCGACGGCATCGATTACGATGTCGATCCGGCCCGTGCGGACAAGTTTTACGCCGCTGTCCGGAAATATTACCCGGCGCTTCAGGATGGCGCGATCCAGCCCGGATATTCCGGCATCCGTCCGAAGATCCAGGCGCCGCACGAAGCCGCGCGGGACTTTCTGGTCCAGGGGCCGGACGATCACGGCGTGCCGGGACTGATCAATTTATACGGCATCGAATCGCCTGGTATGACGTCATCGCTCGCGATTGCGGATTTTGTGCAGAAACTTATTTAAAACAATATCTTAGACTCTCTTGAAATCGCCGGAACGGCGCCTACATTTAGCTTGTCCGGTGCCCCCTGCGGGGCCGGACATTAACCCGGGAACCGGCCATTTGGCGGTTCTCCTACATGTTGCTCACAGGAGGATATGTGATATGCGCAATTTCGATTTTTCCCCTCTCTACCGTTCTGCCGTCGGCTTTGACCGGATGACGTCGCTGCTCGATGCGGCTCAGAAATCCGCCGCTGCGGACAGCTACCCGCCCTACAATATCGAGAAAACCGGTGAGGACGCCTATCGGATCACCCTCGCGGTGGCCGGGTTCGGCGCACAGGACCTCGATATGGAGGTGAATGACGGGCAGCTTGTTATCGTTGGCAAAGGCGACAATACCGGCGAGAACGTCGAGTATCTCCATCGCGGCATTGCCCGGCGCGCCTTCGAGCGGCGGTTCCAGCTCGCCGACCATGTCGAGGTGAAGGGCGCCGATCTGAGAGACGGCCTGCTGGTCGTCGATCTTGTCCGCGAAATCCCCGAAGCGATGAAACCGCGCCGGATCGAGATCGGGTCCTCGGCGCCGGCCATCGAAGGTGAAACCGCGAAGGCGGCCTGACACCCAGCCAAAACCGAAAGCCGGGCTGTTTCAGCCCGGCTTTCGGCCGTTTCAGGGGGCATTGACGTAAATCGTAGAGGGAACAGGTAACGACGAAGAAGCGATAACCGCTGTTGACGAAAGGATCGCAGGGCTTTAGTCCCTCGCGGTTCCTGTTTGCTTGGCCGGTGGAAGACCGGTTTCGGGGAAAACCCGAAAGCCCAGACAGTGGACTGAACCGGGAGGTTGGAACTAATCATGGGCACGATGCTCGAAATACAGGGCCTGACGAAGCAGTTCGGCCAGTTCACGGCAGTGGACAATATAAGTTTTTCGGTCGCGAGCGGCGAAGTTCTGGGCTTTCTCGGCCCGAACGGCTCCGGCAAGTCGACGACGATGAAAATGGTCACCGGATTTCTGTCCCCGACGTCGGGCACGGCGCTCGTCTGCGGCCAGGATGTCACGCGCGACCCCATCGCGGTCAAACGGCATATAGGGTACCTGCCCGAGGGCGCCCCCCTGTATGAAGACATGACCCCGTCCGGGATGCTGTCCTTCATAGCCGATGTCCGCGGACTTTTCGGAGCAGACCGGCGCAACGGCATCGATAACGCCGTCAACCGGCTGCAGCTTGATGAAGTCTTCAATCAGCAGATCGGCACCCTGTCGAAGGGGTTCAAACGCCGCGTCGGACTGGCACAGGCGATCCTGCACGATCCGGATGTGCTGATCCTCGACGAACCGACCGACGGTCTCGACCCGAACCAGAAGCATCACGTCCGCGAACTCATCGCCGAAATGTCGAAGGACAAGGCGATCGTGATCTCGACCCACGTTCTCGAAGAAGTGGACGCCGTCTGCGCCCGGGCGATCGTTATTGCCCGCGGGAAGATGGTCGCCGACGGAACGCCGGCGGAACTTGAGCGCCGCTCGTCCTATTACAACGCGGTCTCCGTGCGCCTGCATCGCGACCATGTCGACGGGCTGCGGAACGCCCTGGACGGCATCGGCGATATCGAACGCCTGGAGACCGGCGAAGATCAGGGCGATATCGCGCATGTGGTCGTTATGTCCCGCAACGGCGCGACCATCATCGATACGGTGAACGCCCGGATGAAAGACCGGAGCATCGCCATCGAACAGCTTTATGTAGAACGTGGCCGGCTGGAGGACGTGTTCCGCCAGATCACCGGCGACGAGCAGGGACGTACGTAATGAGCACTGCCATTGCCATTTCCAAACGCGAATTGTCGGCGTATTTCTCGACGCCGCTCGCCTATGTCTTCATCGTCATCTTCCTGGCCCTGGCCGGCGCGACCACCTTTTACTTCGGCGGTTTTTTTCAGCGCGGTCAGGCGGACCTCCAGGCATTTTTCTCCTTCCACCCGTGGCTGTACCTGTTCCTGATCCCCGCAGTCGGCATGCGGCTCTGGGCTGAAGAACGGAAATCCGGAACGATAGAACTGCTGATGACCCTGCCGGTGTCCACGACACAGGCCGTTGCCGGCAAATTCATCGCCGCCTGGATCTTCGCCGGTATCGCCCTGGCGCTGACTTTTCCGATCTGGCTTACCGTCAACCATCTGGGATCGCCGGATAACGGCGTGATCTTTGCGGGTTATGTCGCCAGTTTCCTGATGGCCGGTGCTTTTCTGGCCATCGGCAGTTTCGTTTCCGCGCTGACGCGGAACCAGGTTATCGCGTTCGTCATTACCGCGGCGGTGTGTTTCCTGTTCATGATGAGCGGCCTGGAACCGGTTCAGTCGGCGTTCCGCGGCTGGGCCAGCGCCTTCGTCGTCGATCTGGTCGCCTCGCTCAGTTTCCTGACCCATTTCGACGCCATCACGCAGGGCGTGTTCGATCTCCGCGATTTCATCTACCTGGCGTCCGTCATCGGCGTGTTCCTGTTCGCAAATGTCGTCATCGTCGACCTCAAGAAAGGGTCGTGAGGGTTCACCATGGCAAATGACAAAAAATCCCCCATCAAGGACAGTCGCGCGCTGGGCGCGGCGTCTCTGGTTCTCGCGGTCGTCCTGTTCCTGGCGATCAATGTGTTCTCGGAAAGCGCGATCAAGGGCGTCCAGGTCGACCTGACGGAAAACAAGCTGTTCACCCTGTCGGACGGTACAAGGGAAACACTGGCCGCGGTCGAGGAACCGATCACGATCAGGTTCTTTTCGACCCGCAAGCTTACCGTGACGACGCCGGGTCTGATCGCCTATGGCGAACGGGTGCAGGAACTGCTCGAACGCTACGTTGCGCTGTCGAACGGCGCGATCCGGCTCGAACTCGTCGATCCGGAACCGTTTTCGCCGGAAGAAGACCGTGCCGTCGGGTTCGGTCTCAGCGGCGTCCCGATCACCGAAGCCGGCGATCTCGGCTATTTCGGCATTGCGGCAACCAATACCACCGACGACCAGGATGTGATTCCGTTCCTGACGCCGCAGCGCGAACAGTTTCTGGAATACGACCTGACGCGCATGATCAACAACCTCGCCAATCCGAAGAAAAAGGTGATTGCGCTGGTCGCCGGCATTCCGATCGATTCCGATCCGCTCAAGAAATACAAATCCTGGGCGCTGGTCGATCAGTTGAAACAGTTTTTCGAGGTGCGCCCGCAGGGGCTGACGCCGAAGATTACGGACGACGTCGATCTCGTTATGATCGTTCATCCGTTCGGACTGAGCGAGCAGTCCAAGTATGCAATCGACCAGTACGTACTGCGTGGCGGAAAGGCGATGATTTTCGTCGATCCGCATGCCGAGGAAGGCGCGCGCAGCAATCAGGCCCTGCGCCTGCCGGCGGGTGTCGGATCCGATCTGCCGAAGCTATTCAAGGCCTGGGGCATCAGGTACGACAAGGACAAGGTGCTCGGCGATCTTCAGGCGGGCCAGCGGGTTCAGGCAGGCGTCGATTCCTTCGGGCGCCCGATCATCACCCGCTATGTCGCCTGGACCAGCTACGGTCCGGAAAACATCAACACCTCGGATGTGACAACGTCACAGCTTCGCCTCGTCAATTTCGGCACGCCCGGTTATTTCGAAGTCGCGGAAGACGCGACGGCCAAGGTTGAGCCGCTGATAACATCGACCACGTCGTCCGGTCCGTTCGACGCGAACATGGTCCGGCGCGATCCCAAGCCGGCCGACATCCTCCGGGAATTCAAGTCGCAGGACCGCAGCTATATCCTGGCGGCACGGGTCAGCGGCAACGTGAAAAGCGCGTTTCCGGACGGCCCGCCCAAGGACGACGGCAAGAAGGACGATGCAAAGAAAGACGATGACAAGGCGGCCGAAAAGCCGATGCCTCACCTGAAGGAATCGGAGAAACCGGCCAATCTGATCATCGTCGCGGACACCGACTTTATCGCCGACCTGTTCTGGCTTCGGAGCCAGGACCTGTTCGGCCAGCAGGTCATCGTCCCGACGGCGAACAACGCCGATTTCATCGTGAATGCCGCCGATAATCTCGGGGGATCCAGCTCTCTCATCGGGTTGCGCAGCCGCGGCCTGTCGGCGCGGCCGTTCGAGCTGGTTGAAAAAATCCAGAACGATGCCGAAGACAAATACCGGACCAAGGAACGTGCCCTGGTGAAGGAACTCGGCGACGTCGAAAAGAAGATGCAGGAACTGCAGACCACGGAACGTGCCAAAGGTGCGGCGGTACTGTCGGCGGATCAGCAGGAAGCGATCGGCAAATTCCGTGCCCGCGTCCTGGAAATCCGACGTGAACTTCGTGCGGTGCAGCTCAACCTTCGCCGTGACATCGACCAGCTCGATGCGAAACTGAAACTGATCAATATTGCGGCCATGCCGGCTGCCGTTGCCGTGTTCGCGATCCTGGTTGCGCTGGTCAGACGCAACCGCAAACGCGCCCGCGCCGCAGCCTGACAGAGAGGGACGATCGAAAGATGAAACCCGGAACATTCTACGCCTTCGCCGGTCTGACGGCCGCCGCTGTCGTCGCCGCCGGAATTGCGGTGTCGATGCAGCCCGATACGACCTCGCTGACCGCGGGGACGGAACCCGCCTTTGCCGATCTCGCAAAGGACGTGAACAGCGTTGCCCGCATAGAAATCAAAAATGCGAAACAATCGTTCTCCATGTCCCGCACGGGCGACAACTGGGGACTGGATCAGAAAGACGGCTACCGGGTCGACTTCGCGAAGGTCAAATCGGCCATTGTCAATCTGTCCGAGTTCAAGCTGATCGAGAAAAAAACCAGCGACCCGAAGCGCTACGAGCGTCTTGAACTGCAGGCTCCGACCGAGGCCGACGCGAAATCCCGCCAGGTGATCCTCAAGGACGCAAAGGGGACGGTGCTCGCTGACGCGATTATCGGCAAGCTCAATCCCAACCTCTTCGGTACCGGGGGCGCCGGTACCTATATCCGCCGTGGCGACGAAACGGCGACATGGCTGGCGCGCGGTCAGGTCGACCTGGGCGCGGAACCCAATAACTGGATGGTTCGCCAGATCGTCAATTACGGCCAGGAAAAAGTCCGCCGTGTCGTGCTGGAAGATCCCGAAGGCGGACGAATTGTCCTCAACAAGACAGCCGTCACCGACCAGAATTTCACGATCGAGAACCTGCCCGAAGGTCGTACGATCAAGAACAAGGACGAGGCGGACCCTGTCGCCGGCGTGATGTGGCGAATGATGTTCGACGACGTGAAAAAGGCCGAAAAGCAGGAATGGCCGGCGAAGCCGTGGGTTGCTCATTACACGGTCTGGGACGGTATCACCGTCCGGATTGAAACCGCGAAGTTCGGCGAAGATTTCTGGGGCCGTTTTCAGGCGTCGCTTGACGACAGCGTTACAGACGAAAAGAAGAAAGCGGCGGCCAGCAAGACGGTTGACGAGATCAATGCCCGTGTAACCGGCTGGACCTATATGCTGACGGCGGGCGATTCCGAAAAGCTGACCTCCAAGATGGAAGACTACCTGGCGAAGCCGAAAAAAGAAGGCTCCTGACGGGCGCTAGGGGCGCACCGCGCGGGGCGATTCCCTGGGGACTTCGGTCAGCGACCATTCCACGATCCGCTTCAGCGTTCTGCCGAGCGCAATATCGAAAGCGACGATTACCGCTTTCAGGTCGGAGCTTGTCGCAGGTTCCACGTATTCAAATGTCTGCGTTGCAACGATATTCCGTTGCGGCATGCGCACCATCTTGGCGTTGAGCCGGACGCGGATCCGCGGTGGGCCGTTGCCGATATATTCAGCCTGAAATTCGCGCAGATCGGTCAGCAGGCTGTAATCGGCGCGTAACGTCACGGATTGCCGGCCGATACTGACGATACGTTTCGAATTCTCGAAACTTTCGACCAGCAGGGTCTGGATCATGCGGGGAGCCGTGTCCACCCAATTGGCCCGGGCGTAGTATTCCAGCGAGACCGGGTTGTGGCGGAGCGCGATCCGGGCGGTGTTCAGTGCCGCATCGGCGACCGGCAGGGCCACGGTCATCTGCCAGTCCACCTCCGGCAGGTTCTCGGAGAACGTATTTTTCGGTGTCAGGACATACAGATTCGGCGGGTCGTTGGCCGCGCCCGGCAGAATATTGCCTGTACAGCCGGCGACCAGCGATCCAAAGGCAAGCGCGAGGGCGGCGGTGCGGCACCGTGCCCCGAAATTCGATCTCGGATATGTTTCCACGGTCATTTCGCTTCGAAACCTTTCTGGGTGTCGCCGAAGAAGAAACGGGCCGGGTCGCGTTCGATCTGGCTCGAAAGCCGGGTGAGGGATGAGATCAGGACCCGCGCCTCGGCGATGAACTGCGACAGTTCGTACAGGCCGCCCGAGGAAAAATCGCGCAGCGGGACGCGGTTTTCCTTCACGATCCCCTCCAGCTGGACCGCTACCTTGCCGAAGCCGTCGATGGCCTTGCGGACATCGACCATCACATCGGCCGCACTGTCCGCGATGGGGACGATTTTTTCGTTCAGACCGCCCGTCAGCGCGGCGATGTTTTCGGCCGCGGCGCGCAGGGCGGCAAATGTTTTCTGGCTGTCGGCGAGAACCTGGTTGATCTCCCCGGTTCTGCCCGCCAGCGTCCCGGTCAGCGAACTCATGTTTGTCAGCGTATCGGATATCGATTTCAGGTTCCGGTCGTCGAGGATGAGCGCCAGTCGCTCAGTGATCGCGACCGCGCGTTCCAGCAGTTCCGGCGCCTTCGTCAGGACCTGCTCAATGCCGGATGCGCGGGATTTTATGACAGCGACCTTTTCCTTGCCGACCGGTTCGAGGGGCGCGCTTTCCCGCGTGCCGCCGGTCAGTTCGATATAGGCGACGCCGGTCAGACCCTGCAGGCCGAGCGTCGCGACGGTATCTGTTTTGATCGGCGTTGCCCGGACGATCTCCATGACAACCCGGACGCGTTCGACATCCCGGGGGTCTATACGGATATCGTTGACCGTCCCGACGGGGACGCCGCGATAGCGAACCGGACTGCCGATCTGCAGTCCCGTCACCGATCCGGTGAAGTAGGACATATAGGTTTTCGGCGCGTCCTCGAATGTCGTGCGGGTCAGGAAAATGACGACCCCGAACGCAGCGGCGGTCAGTGCCAGGACGAATGTGCCAACGACGACATAGCTTGCCCTGGTTTCCATCAGGTATCTCCGCTCGGTGTGGCCGCCCGCGACCGGGGGCCGTGAAAATAGTCGTGAATCCAAGGATGCCGGTTTTCGGCCAGCGTCTCGATCGTGCCGATAGTAGCATGTTTGTCGACGAGCACCGCGACGCGGTCGCAGATGGCGTACAGGCTGTCGAGATCGTGGGTCACCATGACGACGGTCAGGCCCAGAGTGCTCTGCAGATCGCCGATCAGGTTGTCGAAATCGGCGGCCCCGATCGGATCGAGACCGGCGGTCGGTTCGTCGAGAAACAGGATTTCCGGATCGAGTGCCAGCGCGCGGGCGAGGCCCGCGCGTTTGCGCATCCCGCCCGACAGTTCCGACGGGTATTTGGCGCAGGCGTCGTGGGGCAGACCAGACATTGCGATCTTGTAGGAGGCGATCTCCGCCATCAGCGACGGGGATATATCTGTATGTTCCTTCAACGGCACCATCACGTTCTGTGCGACCGTGAGCGACGAAAACAGCGCACTCGCCTGAAACAGCACGCCATAGCGGCGTTCCGCGGCATTGCGCTCCCTACGGGACATAGCGGCCGTATCGGCGCCGAACAGGCTGATCGTACCGGCGGTGGGCGTCAGCAGTCCTATAATCGCCCGCATCAGGACGGATTTTCCGGTACCGGACGCGCCCACGATCCCCATCACTTCACCGGCAAGAACGTCTAAATCGACCCCGTCGTGAATTACCGTGCGTCCGAACTGGGTCCGCAGGCCGCGGATGCTGATGACGGGTTCGCCTGCCATCGTCAGACCCCCACCGTCGAGAAGAAGATCGAAAAAACCGCATCGATAATGATGACCAGGAATATGCCTATGACGACGGCCCGTGTCGTTTGCCGGCCGACGCTGTCTGCGCTGCCGCGGACCTTGAGGCCTTCCCGGCAGCCGACCAGCGCGATGACAAACCCGAATACCGGCGCCTTTATCAGGCCGACCCAGAATGCCCAGATGGGCACGACATCTTTCAGCCGCTCCGTGAACTGGGTGAACGTGATGTCCAGCGTGGCCACCGACATAAGCGCGCCGCCCGCCAGCCCCATAAGGTCGGCGTAGACCGCCAGAAGCGGCATCGCGACCAGCAGGGCGAAGGTGCGCGGCAGGACCAGCACTTCCATCGGGTCGAGACCGATGGTCCGCATGGCGTCGACTTCTTCGTTTACCTGCATGGTGCCGATCTGTGCCGCGAAAGCGCTGCCCGACCGCCCGGCGACGATGATGGCGGTCAGCAGGATGGCCATTTCGCGGAGGATCGAAATGCCGAGCAGGTTGACGGTAAAGATTTCGGCGCCGAACCGGCGCAACTGGTCCGCGCCCTGATAGGCAAGAACAACCCCGATCAGAAACGACAGGAGGCCGACGATGGGCAGGGCATTCAGTCCGACCTGCTCAAGATGATAGACGAACGCCGTCGCCCTGAAGCGCCGTGGCTGAACCAGCGTCCTGGCTGCGGTGACGGTGGCCAGGCCGAGAAAGTTCAACAGGTCCTTGGCCTCTGCCAGGGCGTCGATCGTCGCGCGTCCCGTCCGCTCGGCAATAACCGACAGCGCACTGTATCGTGCCGGTTCGGGTGCGGGGTCGTCTGCGACCGCGTCCAGCCGCCGGAGCAGAACGTCGTGGGCCGGCCGGACGTCACGAAAACCGGTATCGACGCCGAGCGCGGATATGCGCCGGTGCAGCCTGTCGATCAGCCAGGCGCCGACGGTATCCATGCGTCCGATCCCGGCTGCGTCGATGGTGCACGCCGCGGCTGTGTCGATATGCAGTGCGGCGGTGCCGGCGTCGAGGACGTTCGCATGGTCGATCGTCCAGTCGCCCGACAGCAGAATTTCCAGACCGTCGCCGGTCCGTTTCGTCGTCATCCAGTCCGATGCCGCCGTCATCAAGTCGAATTCCCAAGGCTGCCGCTGGCCTGCACAGTAATCCGTTTCCCGATGTCAGGGAAACCCGTGCTCCTGTTCCGCCGGAATTGGATTCCAGACCCGCGATTGCTGCGATTGACGCTGCGGGACCCAGCGGCCATGGTCGCGAAAAATAATGAGGAGCGGGAAAGATGGGGGTTCTGCTGTTGAAGCCCGACGACCTTCAGGGGCTTGTGTCCATGAAGGAAGCGATCGATGCGGTCGAGCAGGGGTATCGGGAATCGACCAATTTTCCGGTGATAAATGCGCCGCGGCGCCGCGTTCATTCGCCTGCCGGCGTGCGGATATCGAACTTTCCGGGCGGCGTTCACGAACTCGGCGTCATGGGCGCACAGGTGCGCGCCGAACTGGTGGTCCAGGAAGGGGCAAATCAGCGCTACGACTATCGTGAACATCCGGTCCATGTCCTGCACGATTCAGGCACCGGACATCTGCTTGCGATCCTGTTCGGCGAAATAGATGAAAAAACCATCGGGCCGACCAGCCTGATGGCATTCCGCACGGCGGCGACCAGCGGTGTCGGATTCCGGCACCTTGTTCGCCACGACGCTGCAACGGTTGGTCTGTTCGGCGCCGGCGGTCAGGCGGTCAATCAGCTTCTTGCGCTGAAAACCGAACGCCCGTCGATCGAACATGTCAGAGTCTACAGCCGCGATCCGCAGAACCGGGAAGCGTTCGCGGACAAATACAGCGCACAATTCGGGATCGAAATCGTGCCTGTCGATGCGCCGGACACCCTGTTGGACGATGTTGACGTCGTGCTGTGCGCGACCAGCACGAATGTCGAGTTGTTCGATGGCAGCCGTCTCGTCGCCGGCCAGCATGTCACCGGTATCATCGGCAGCAACAAGCAGCTTGTGCAGGGCGGGTTCCTGCCCCGGCCCCGCCGCGAGATCGACGACAATACCGCCGTGAAGGCCGACGTGATCGTGACCAACCTGAAAGAATCGATGGTTTCCGAGGAACAGGGCGATCTCTATGGTCCGATCCAGGCGGGGCTGATTGATATCGCCGATGTCTACGAGCTTGGGGATCTGGCGACCGCCGCCCACCCCGGGCGGACATCGGATGGCCAGATCACCTACCACAAGAACAATAACGGCACAGGGTCTTCCGAGATGGCAATGGCGATGACGGCCTATCGCCGCGCCCGCGAAGAAGGCCGGGGTACCGAGATCGATCTGGGCTGAAAGTGGAGTGGCTCCAACAACATTATGAGCTGACTACGATCGACACGATCCTCGTGGCCGGAACGGCGTTTGCTGCGGGCTTGATGCGGGGGTTTTCCGGTTTCGGTGCGGCATTGACGATCGCCCCGGTTCTGGCGCTGGCGGTCGGGCCGCGGGCGGCAATACCGGCGATCCTGATTGTCATGCTGGTTACCAGCGTTCAGCTGGCGCCGAAGGCCTGGGCCAGTGCGAACTGGCCGACGGTGATCCCGCTTTCCGTCGGCGGGGCGATCGGTATTCCGCTCGGGGCGTGGCTGCTGGTGGTGGTCGACCCCGAAATTATCCGGCGTTCGATTTCCGTCACCGTGATTTTCTTCGCCCTGCTGATGCTCGTCGGCTGGCGCTACAAGGGCAGTATCGGGCCCGCGGTCAGCGCCTTCGCAGGCGGGCTGGGCGGGTTTATTTCGGGTGCGGCTGCCGCGGGCGGCCCGGCCGTGATCATGTTCCTGCTTGCCGGGCCCGAAAGCGCCGCCCGGAACCGTGCCGCGATAATTCTCTATTTCATTTTCACCCAGGCGGTGGCGCTGGTCGTTTATGGAATCGGCGGTCTGATGACCTGGAAGACCGTATGGATAGCTCTGCCCATGATCCCGACGATTGCGCTCGGCACCTGGCTGGGCGAGAAAATGTTCGGCAGGGCGTCCGACCGGCTTTACCGTCGGATCGCCCTCGCGTTTCTGCTGCTCATCGGCCTTTCAACACTGTTCGCCTAAGGGGCGCCATATGGAATTCTGGATCGACATTTCGATTGCCGAAGGGGCGGTAGTGGTCGTTGCCGCCTTTATCGCCGGGATAATGCGGGGCTTTTCGGGCTTTGGATCGGCCCTCATCATCGTGCCGGTTACGGCGGTCGTTTTCGGCCCCCGCCTGGCGGTTCCCGCGGTGATTGCCATTCACCTGATCACGAGCATCCAGCTTCTGCCCGAGGCGATGCGCGATGTGGAGTGGGGGCGGGTCGTGCCCCTGTCCGTCGCCGGTAGCCTGGCCGTGCCGCTGGGCGCATGGGTGCTTGTCACCCAGGATTCGGATTTGATCCGGAAGGCCATCTCGGTACTGATTATCGTATTCGCCGTCATGATGATGCGCGGCTGGCGCTATACCGGAAAGATCAACGGCTGGGTCATGGCGGGGGTCGGTCTGGTCGGCGGCGTGATCACGGGTGCCGCGACCATCGGCGGGCCGCCGGTCGTGACGTTTCTGATGGCGGGGCCGTTCAGGGCGGCACAGAACCGGGCGGCCATAATCC
>TARA_R110000868_G_scaffold134793_4_pt1 | contig 17862 bp, 18 predicted proteins | sample TARA_R110000868 | Tara Oceans TARA_R110000868 (sample SAMEA4397489) | marine metagenome | biome: Polar Biome; feature: [SRF] surface water layer (ENVO:00010504); material: water (ENVO:00002006), including particulate matter (ENVO:01000060) such as... | depth 5 m | reverse complement strand
CGTGTTCCGCCGGCGCCGGCGCCGACCTTGTCGATCGCTTCCTTCATCGCGGCCCGCACGACCTCGTTCTGGCCCATGCCGAGATAATCGTTCGAACACCAGACGGTCACTTCGTCGGCGCCCCTGTCCGAATGGCTGGTGGCGCGCGGGAAGGCGCCGGCCTTGCGTTCCAGGTCGGCGAAAACGCGGTACCGGCCCTCCGTTCTCAGGTCCGAAATGCGGTCGGCGAAAAATTTTTCGTAGTCCATGAACGAAAATCTCCAACGGCGCAGGTCACAGGTTGATATCGTTAACAAAGTATGACCGGCGTCCTTTAAACAATAGTAAATGAAGCATCGATTGGAAACACGTTAAGACCGGTGCTCACCCCTCTTTGGGGACGTTTGCGCCGATTTGCCGCGCCCGGATTCGGGAAATAAGGTCAATTTCCGGTGAGGCCGCCGCCAGCGAGCCAGTCGGCGGTATCGTCCAGCGCGGCGCCGAACCGGTCGAACATCGTCGCGATCTCGGTGTCCGAGATGATCAGCGGCGGCGAAAATGCGATGCGGTCGCCGAGCTGACGGACGATCAGGCCATGGGCCTGGGCACATGCGACGAGATGAGCCCCCGTTCGGCCGACGGGCGCGAACGGCGTCCGGGCTGCCTTGTCGGCCACCAGTTCGACCGCCCCGACCAGCCCGACGCCCATGGTTTCGCCCACCAGGGGGTGTTCCGTGAATCCGTGCAGGCGTTTCAGGAACGGGACGCTTGCCCGTTTGACCCGCGCCACCAGGTCGATCTCGTCGTATATCTTCAACGTCTCGAGCGCGACGGCGGCGGGGACCGGGTGCCCGGAATAGGTGAACCCGTGGCCGAACGTGCCGATTTCCTCCGTCTGCGGCGCGATGGCGTCGAACACGCGCCGATTGACCATCACGGCGGCGATCGGGATGTATCCGGATGTCAGCGCCTTGGCGCAGGTCAGGATATCGGGCGTGATGCCGTAAGTCTGACTGCCCCACATTTCGCCGGTGCGGCCGAACCCGCAGATCACTTCGTCGGCGACCAGCAGCACGTCGTGCTTTTTAAGAACCGCCTGGATCTTTTCGAAATAGGTCGCCGGCGGCACGATCACCCCGCCCGCACCCATGACCGGTTCGGCGAAAAAGGCCGCGACCGTATCGGGACCTTCGGCGACGATCATCCGGTCCAGGTCTTCGGCGCATCTGGTGGCGAAGTCCTCTTCGGTCTCGCCGTCTTCGCCGAAGCGGTAGAAATGCGGCTGGCCGGTATGCAGGAAGCCGTCGAGCGGCAAATCGAACGCGGTATGGTTCGCAGGCACGCCGGTGATGCTGGCGGCGGCGACGGTGACGCCGTGATAGGCCTTGAAGCGGCTGATGATCTTTTTCTTGTCCGGGCGGCCCATGGCATTGTTCATGTACCAGATCATCTTGACCGCGCTGTCCGCGGCCTCCGACCCGGAATTGCAGAAAAACACCTTTGCCATCGGTACCGGCGCGAGGGCCAGCAGCCGTTCGGCAAGTTCGATCTGGGGCGGATGACTTTTCTGGTTGAAGCCGTGATAGAACGGCAACGTGCGCATCTGGCGGGCGGCGGCATCGGCCAGGCGGTCCTCGCCGAAGCCCAGCGACGCGCACCACAGGCCGGACATGCCTTCGATATAGGAATTGCCGTCCTCGTCCCACACCTCGACGCCCTTGCCGCGGGTGATCACCAGCGGGCCGTCGCGCTCGTTGGCGACGGCGTTCGTATAGGGGTGGAAAACGCTGTCCGCATCGCGGCGGCTGAGCGAATTCGCGCCCGGGGCAGCCTGCCCTGAAGCATTGGTGTCGTCAGGTGCGGTCATGCTCCGCCTCCGCGAATGTCAGCCGCCTGTCACGCTCATATGGCGGGATACCGCCGGCGATGCACGGCGGCGGTCGATGATGAAATCGTGGCCTTCGGGTTTCCGGCCGATCGCTTCGTCGATGGCGGCCATCAGGACGGATTCGTCGCCTTCGCGCAGCGGCGCGCGCAGATCGGCGGCGTCTTCCTGGCCGAGGCACATGTATAGCGTGCCGGTGCAGGTCAGGCGTACCCGGTTGCAGGATTCGCAGAAATTATGGGTCATCGGCGTGATGAAGCCGATGCGCCCGCCGGTCTCCGCCACCCGGACATAGCGCGCCGGCCCGCCCGTCGTGTCGTCGATATCGTTCAGCGTCCAGCGTTTTTTGAGTTCGGCGCGGACCATCGACAGCGGCCAGTACTGGTCGAGCCGCGCTTCGCCGCCGATTTCGCCGAGCGGCATGACCTCGATAAAGGTCAGGTCGAAGCCGCGATCGCCGCACCACTGCACCATGTCGTGGATTTCGTCGTCGTTGACGCCCTTGAGCGCGACCGCGTTGATCTTGATCCGGTGGCCGGCAGCGGCGGCGGCGTCGATGCCGCCGAGTACCTTGTCGAGTTTGCCCCAGCGCGTGATGCGCGCGAATTTATCCGGGTCCAGCGTGTCGATGGATACGTTGATCCGCCGGACGCCCGCGTTATAGAGACCGGTCGCATAGCGTTCGAGCTGGCTGGCATTGGTGGTCAGGGTCAGTTCCTCGAGCGCGCCGGTATCGAGATGGCGCCCGAGGCGTTCGAACAGCCACAGGATATCGCGCCGCACCAGCGGTTCGCCGCCCGAAATCCGGAGCTTCTGCACGCCGCGGGTGACGAATGCGCTGCACAGACGGTCGAGCTCTTCGAGGCTCAGCACGTCGGCCTTGGGCAAAAAGGACATGTTCTCCGACATGCAGTAGACGCAGCGGAAATCGCAGCGGTCCGTTACCGACACGCGCAGATAGCTGACATGCCTGTCATAGGGATCGATCAGCAGTTTTCCGGCGGGAGACGCCGAAGGCGCGCTGTCGAGGGTTGCATTGTCTGTGGTCATGTCTTTCGATGTCCCTGATCGCGACCCGGATCGTAAGGACGGGCCGCAAAGCGTTATTCACAGATGAATATAACGCTTTTCAGGCGAAAGGAAAGATACGGGCCAATCGGAATTACGTCCGTCCGGGCGATCCGGCAGGCTTTTCCGGCGTGTCGCGGGGGCAGATTACGAGCCCGGAGCTTTCCCGGATTTCACCAGCCGCAGGGTGAAGCGCGATCCCTGTCCTGGCTGGCTTTCAACCGAGACGTCGCCGCCCATCATGCGCGCGAGCTGGCGCGATATGGTCAGGCCCAGCCCGGTGCCTTCGCGCGGATTGGTCATCACGCCTGCGCCGACCTGGTGGAAACTGTCGAAGATCCGGTCCTGCTGGTCCGCCGGGATGCCGAGACCGGAATCCCATACCGTTACGTCCACAAGGTCGTCCGTGGCGGCAACAACCGATATGCCGACTTTACCCTCCGACGGGGTGAACTTTACGGCATTGTTCAGCAGGTTCACAAGAATCTGGCGCGTGCGGTCCGGATCGGCTTCGACAAAGACGCCGGGCGGGCAGGTGAGCTCCGTGATGTCGAGACCGGCATCCTCTGCCCGCACCGCGATGTAGCTCCGCGCCTGGGCAATGAGCTCGCCGATATCGACCGACCGCGGGTAGAGCTGGAGACTGCGCGATTCCAGATGAACGGCGTCGAGAATATCGTTGATGATGTGCAGCAGGTGATAGGCCGCGCCCTTGATGTCCTGGAAGTAGCTCAGATAGTGGTCGTCGAGATCGCCGAACATTTTCCGTTCCGATATCTCGGAAAAGCCGATGATGGCGTTCAGCGGAGTGCGCAGTTCGTGGCTCATCTTGCCGAGAAACTCGGTCTTTGCCGTTACCGCCAGCCGGGCTTCGTCGAGCGCGAAATCGAGTTGCACATTGCGCTCGCGCAGTTCCTGCAGACTGGTTTCCAGTTCGCGCTGCGATCGCCGGGCGTTCTGGATGGCGTCATGTTCGTTGGTAACGTCGGAACCGGTGCCGCGGTAGCCGATGAATTCGCCCGTTGCATCCTCATAGATCGGCACGCCGCTGAGCGAAATGCGCCTGACCCGGTTACGGTTGTCGGCGATCAGGAAAATCCGGCCGCGGAACGTCGATCGCGCATCGAGCAGGTCGGGTTTGCCGCGCAGTCCGTCGCTGGAATCCTCGAATACGCCAAGGGCGAATATGTTGCGGCCGATCAGCGAGCCGGGCGGCGCTTCCAGCGTTTCCGAAATCCGCGCCGATACATAGGTGAGATTGAGGTCGACGTCGGTTTCCCATACCCAGTCGGATGCCGACCGGATGATGTCCTGGAACCGCGCTTCGGTCCGCGCCGCTTCGATTACGGCTTCCGCTTCCAGAGTGACATCCGTGTAGATCCCGGCATAGCCGGTTTCAACGCCGTCTTCGGAGGTGCGGACGTGGAACGAGCGAAAATGCCGGATGTCGCCGTTAATATCGACCGTCTGGCGCAGTTTTACCTCGCTGACGCCTTTTTCGAGATGCCGGAAGATGCCGAGCAGTTCCTCCGGCGCGGCGAAGGTGCCGTCGCTGCCCCGGGCGACCCCGAAGGCCGCCGTGATGAATTCCTCGAATTCCGGGCTCAGCAGGGTAAATTTTCCGCTTGTGTCGGCGATGTAGATCGGCGGCATGCGATTGAGCAGCGTCCGTGGGAACAGAACGTCCGTGGCGCTGCCGTTGCCGCGGCTCACGGCGTCAAGCAATGCAGAATCCAGCCGTACGGCAGTTTCCGGTCCGTAGTTCAACGTATAGCCCCCTGCCAGCCCGTATACGCGCTTTGCCCTCTGCGGTTTTCGCGCTACCCGCAAAACGTGCGATGCCGGTAACCCAATAAACGAACCGGCCAGCGTCCAAAGCAACGAATCGGTTTATAAAACCGGAAAAACATATAAGAATCAACTAGATTGTCTGAAATGTAGAACGGGACCATACTTTGCAGATGACAGATACCCGACCAGATAGCCCGGACTTTCCGGTGCTGCCGGACCCCCATGACCCGCGACTGACCGAGCGGGTCTCCGGCACCGACCAGGACGGCAAACCGCTTGAGACGTCGGTAACCGTCGAACGCCCGCTGGCGCTGTTTCTGAACAGCCGTGAAATCGTGACGCTGATGACCATCGGCGACTACCCCGAATGCCTGGCTGTCGGCTACCTGCTGAACCAGAACATGCTGCGCCCCGACGACGTGCTCACCGGCGTCGAATACGACGAAGAGGCCGAGGCCGTGGTCGTGCGGACCGGGCGGGAGACCGATTTCGAGGAAAAGCTTTCCAAGCAGACACGGACATCGGGCTGTGCGCTGGGCACCGTTTTCGGCGATATCATGGAGACCTTCGAAGATATCGTGCTCGATCCGGACGCAAAGGTGCATACGTCCTGGCTCTATGCCCTGACCCGGACGATCAACACCACCCCCAGCCTGTACCTGGAAGCCGGCGCCATCCACGGCTGCGTGCTGTGCGAGCGCGACCGGGCGCTTATCTACATGGAAGATGTCGGCCGTCACAACGCGGTCGACAAGATCGCCGGCTATATGTACCTCAACGATATTTCGCCCGCCGGGAAGATGTTCTATACGACCGGCCGGCTGACCAGCGAAATGGTCATCAAGACGGTGCAGATGGAAATTCCCGTGCTCGTCTCCCGGTCGGGCTTTACTGCCTGGGGCGTGGAACTGGCGCGGCAGGCGAACCTGACGCTGATCGGGCGCGCGCGCGGCAACCGCTTCGTGGCGCTCGCCGGCCAGGAGCGGATCGTCTACGACGCCGATCCCGCCACCGTCGGGGACGAGCCCGCCGGCGCGCAACGCAAGGCGGCGTCGGCAGGTTCATGACAGTCGACCTTATCTGGCAGGGACCGGTCGGCCCGGGCCGGTTTCCGGAACCGGCTTTTCCGGCCGACCCGCTGCTGTATGAGAACCTGTGCGCCGCAGGCGTGTATCTGCGCATCAAGACCTATGAAAACGGCCGTATTATTGCTTATGCCGGGCAGTCGGTGTCGCTGCTTTCCCGGTTCGATCAGCATCTGGCGGCGATGCTTTCCTTCGCGGCCCCGCTCCGCGATGCCCGGGGCGATATCGTTTTCACCGGCGACGCCGCGGCGCGGATAGACGCCTATGGCAACCTCGCCGACGCGACGGCGCTGGCGACGGCCGATGCCGGGCGGGTCCGGTTCTGGTACGCGCTGTGCGACGACTATTTCCATACCGAACATCTCAATCTCGCCGAGGGCCTGATTCAACGCCGTATTGCGGCGCGGTTGAGCGCGCGGTCGTCCGATGTCGAGAACGCAAAGGCGGCGCCGGGGGCGATGCCGGATGACGTGCCGGATGCCTGGGCGAACGATTTATCCGGGCTCGATGCCGCCGATTGCGACCTGTTGGCCGGTCTGCTGGGCGACGACACGATGACCCTAGACCTGCTGGGCGGCCATGCCGCCTGAGCGCAATATCTGCGGCGTGCTGCTCGCCGGCGGCCAGTCGCGCCGCATGGGCGGGGGCGATAAATGCCTTCTGGAACTCGGCGGCCGTACGCTGCTCCAGCGGATCGTGGACACCGCGACGCCGCAGGTCGGGCCGCTGGTGCTCAACACCAACAGCGAGCCGTCCCTGTTCGCCGGATACGGCCTGCCCATCGCGCCCGATGTCGTCGACGGCTTCGCCGGTCCGCTGGCCGGGGTGCTGACCGGGCTCGAATGGGCGGCGGCGAACGCGCCGGGCTGCGACTGGGTTGCGAGCTTCGCCTGCGATGCGCCCTTCGCCCCGCGCGACCTGGTCGCCCGTCTGATGGCGGCGGTCACGCGCGACGGCGCCGACATGGCCTGCGCCGCGTCGGGCGGGCGCGACCAGCCGGTCTTCGCCCTGTGGCCGGTCCGCCTCGCGGGCGCCCTGCGCGATGCCGTGGTCGCAGAGGAGATGCGCAAGGTCGATATCTGGACCGCCCGCTACAGGCTGGCCCGGGTCGAATTCGGAACCGCCGGCGGCGATCCGTTTTTCAATATCAACCGACCCGAAGATCTCGACACGGCTGCCGCCCTGCTGGCCGGCACCTTGTCGTCGAACGATTGAGATGATCAACTGGCGTCATGTCTGAAAAGACCAAACCCCCGGATACCCTGCCGAAGGGAATGACGCCGCGGCTGCGTATCCTGCTCGGGCGGTCGATCGCGATCGGCCCGGGCAAGGCGGAACTGCTGCATCTGATCGACAGCACGGGCTCCATCTCGGCGGCGGCGCGCGAGATGGGCATGTCCTATCGCCGCGCCTGGACCCTGGTGGAGACCATGAACAACTCGTTCCGCGAACCCCTCGTCGCCGCCGCGACCGGCGGGCGGGGCGGGGGCGGGGCGTCGGTCACGCCGTTCGGCCATGAAGCGCTCAAACGCTACCGCGCCATGGAAGAAAAGGCGGCCGCCAGCGTGACCGCGGAAATGGATGCCTTTGCCGAAATGCTGGATCCGGATTACGTGGATGAAGGCGAGTAGGGTCGCCCGGTAGACACGCCCGCGTTCAGCCGTAGGTCAGGTCAACCGAGACGGTGCCGAGCGGCGAGAGTGCGTGCCACACTGCCGTATCCGCGGGTTCGAGGAAAAGCGGCGGCAGGATAGAGCCGCAGATAATCACGTCTCCGCGCCGCAGTAATTCTCCGCAGGACGACAGGGTCGATGCGATATGGCCGACGACATCCAGGATACGCCCGGTATTGCCTTCAAGCTCTGTGGTCACAGGCAGGGTGTTACCGCCGCGCGTTACCCGGCATTCGATATCGTCGAGTGAGCCCCCGGCCCGACCGGTGTCGCAGTCGCCGAGAATGACATGGCGGTGATAGATATTGCCGGCCAGGATTTCGGCGACGTCCGTCGGGGGCGGGTTCAGGTCGGCCAGTTCGATGGCCGGGCCGAGGCCCGCAATCGCTGCCCGGACGGCCGCTTCGTCCTGGCCGCCGTCGAGATCAGCGCCCATCCACACGGCGATTTCCGGCTCGGCAACCGGCTTTGTCCAGCCCGCCAGCGAAACGGTCGTGCCGGAGTCGAGACGGGCTTCTTCGAGCATGAAACCGACCAGCGGTCCCGCCAGCCTGAACTGCTCCAGGGCGGCGGGCGCGCCGAAGCCTGCTTTCCAGCCGAGGCGGCGGCTTCCCGCCTGCAGCCGTGCAGCGCGGACCGAAAGCTGGGTCTTCATGCCGTCGAGGACGCGGGGGTCCGAGATTAGCGTGTCGTTCATAATTGCCGCTCCGTTCCGGTTCTATGCCGTCTGGCCGTGATCGTTGGCAGCCGGGTCAGTGGGATTCGGGCAGGACCTCGTATCCGGAATCCGCAATCGATCCTGCGCCCATCCAGCCCCAGACCAGCACGACGTCTTCGTCCGACGTGTTGGCGAAGCCGTGATAGACCCCGCGGGGGGAGAACACGACATCGCCTTCGACCGACGGTTCGTCGCCGTTTTCGGTACGGATCGCGCCCTGGCCCTTGATGACGATAAAGAATTCGTCGCAGTTCCGGTGCAGGTGCGCTTCATGACTGGCGCCGGGTTTCAGCACGGTCCAGCCGACGACGTTGTCGGTGCCCGCGGTTTCCTTGTCGATCAGGAACTGGACCTGCATGTCGATCCAGCCGTCCTTGCGCGACAGACCTTCGACCTTCGGTACGTCCTTCATGTTCGTCCGGTACATCTTGCTCAATTTGAGAATCCTCCGAGTTGGCGGTAAACGCGATGCGCGACGACGAAATCGTTGTGGTCGATGCCGAGGCCGCGGCAGGCGTTCATCAGTTCGTTCGCCGCGGCGGCCAGCGGTACGGGCGAGCCGAGCTTGCGGCCGAGATCGAGCGCCAGCAGCATGTCCTTCTGTTGCAGCGTTACGTCGGCGAGGGGCTTTTCGGGCATCTGGCCGTCTATGACGAAGGGCCCGCGATAGCCGATAACCGGCGATGCCGCGACGCTTTTGAGAATGGCATCGACCGCGACTTCGCGCTCCACGCCGCCTTTTTCGGCAAGTGCGACCGCTTCGCCGAAGCAGATGATTTCAACCATCAGCAGCAGGTTGAGCGATATCTTCATGGTCGTCGCCATGCCGCTGGCGCCGATATAGGTGACCTTGGGGCCGATCGCGCCGAGCACGTCCTTGACCTGTTCGAACGCGTCCCTGTCGCCGCCGATCATCAGCGAGGCCTGGCCGGCCTCGACGGTCACAGGGCTGCCCGACAGCGGGCCGTCAAGAAATATCCTGCCGGCTTTTTCGAACTCGGCGGCGACTTCCCGGGTAATGTCCGGGTTGATTGTCGACATGTCGATATGGATGGCGCCGGGGGCAAGGCCGGCGAGCACGCCGTCATCGCCGAGCGTGACGGATTTGACGGCCGCGCCGTCGGTCACGACCGAGAACACGATTTCTGCGCCGGTTGCCGCGTCTTTCGGGCTGTCGGCCCAGGTCATGCCGGCGTCGATCAGGCCGCTTGCCTTGGCCTTGGTCCTGTTCCAGCCCGTGACCCTGTGACCCGCCGCCATCAGGCGCGGTACGATCAGCGAGCCCATGTCGCCAAGGCCGATGAAACCGATATTCATTCTATGCTCCCGTCCCGTCGTTTTTATTTGAAAATGACTGTGGCAAACGATTGCCATTTTTGCAATAATTTTTTGCCATACCGACTTTTCAGCTGGGTTTTGCAAATGACCAAGGCCGTGACGTTAGCCGATATCGCCAAGCTCGCGGGCGTGCATGTTTCCACCGTTTCCCGGGCGCTCAACCCCAGGGACACGCACGGGGTGAACAGCGGCCAGGCGGCGCGCATTCGCGACATCAGCGAAAAACTCGGTTATGTGCAGAACGCCGCTGCCTCGACCCTGCGCACGAAACGCAGCGGCGTCGTCGGCGTGATCGTCCCCGATCTGACCGACCCCATCTTTCCGCCGATTATCCGGGGTATCGAGGATTTTCTCGGCCGGCACGACTACTTCGCCATTCTCGGCAATACCGACGGCGATCCCGACCGCGAGGAAACCCTGGTGAAACAGCTGAAGGCGCGGGGGGTGGACGGCTTTATCCTGTGCAGTATCCAGCGGGTCAGCCTGATCGCCGCGGACCTGATTGCCGACGGCATGCCGGTCGTGACCGTCGCCCGCAAGCTCGACAGCGGTACGGCGTCTTCGGTCTGCCACGACGAACACGACGGTATTGCGCGTGCGGTCACCCATATGGCCTCGCTGGGGCACCGGGAAATCGCTTATATTTCGGGGCCGCTTTCGGTCTCTACGGGTCATATCCGGTTGAACGCCTTCGGTCAGCAGCGCGGCGAGCTTGGCCTGCCGGAGGACGCGGAGCGGATCGTCGTCGCGCGATCCTACACCGTCGAGGAAGGCGAGCGCTGCCTCGAAGAGCTTCTGGCGCGGGACAGTTCGTTTACCGCGGTCGTCTGCGCCAATGATTGTCTGGCGATCGGCGCGATTGCCGCCCTGCAGCGGCGCGGCATCGCGGTGCCGGGGGATGTTTCCGTCACCGGCTTCAACGACATGCAGTTCGTCGAGCGCATGAACCCGCCATTGACCACCGTCCGCGTCCATAAACACGAAGAGGGATACCGGGCCGCCGAACTGGTCCTGGAAATGATCGATACGCCGCCGGCGGACCGCACCGCGACCCATACCCTGCTGCCGGTGGAGTTCATCGTGCGGGCGTCCACCAAACCGCACACTGTCGCGGCGGCGCGTCTGACGCCCGCCTGACCGGTCATCTGCCGTAAACGGTCCCGTCCCTAAACCACCCGCCACACCACGCCCGCCCGTATTTCGCGGTCTTCGAGCTCGAGGCTTGTCGGTACGTCGTAGCGGGCTATTTCCTGCAGGTCTTTGAGCGGCAGGTATTTGCGGCCGGGGTCGCCGATCAGGACGATGGCGCCGCGCGCGGCTTCGCGGCGCAGGAAGGATTCGATTTCAACTGCCGGGGATTGCTCGTAGAAAATGTCGCCGGCGAGGATGACGTCGAACGCCGTGGGTGAGATGCTTTCCAGCAGGTTCCCGGTCGATGGCGTCAGGGTTACGCCGTTCAGTTTCGCGTTGATCTGGGCGGCGGCAACGGCGATGGGGTCTATATCGTTGGCGGTGACGGACGCGGCGCCTGCCCGGGCGGCGGCGATGCCCGAGACCGCGCCGCCGGCGGCGAATTCCAGCACCGATTTACCGCGCACGATGTCCGGGTTGTCGATGATGTGCCGCGCGAGCGCCTGTCCGCCGGGCCAGCAGAACGCCCAGAAGGGCGGCGGGATTCCGGTTTCTTCCAGTTCGGTTTCGGTCGCCTGCCAGATCGGTGTGATCTCGGTCGCGAGGCGGAGCTTTATTTCGGGGACCAGTGGCGGCGTGACGATTTCGGTATTGGCTTCGATAAAGGCGGGGAAAGTCGCTGTGTTGAGACCGGCCATGTCAGGCCAGATGCCCGCCGGCGATCCCGGCGAGCAGCAGCCAGCCGAACAGCCGGTTGGACTTGAACTTGGCAAGGCAGTCTTTGGCGTTGTCGAGGTCAACGTCCCATACCTGCCAGACAAGCTGCGCCGCACCGAGGCCAAGCCCCGCCCAGAACGGCCAGCCGAGGCCTGCGAGATAGCCGGCCATGCCGAACAGGGCCGCGGCGGCGAGATAAAACCCCGTCAGCCAGGGTTTCGACGCCATCAGCCCGAGCGCCCGGGCCGACGATTTCACCCCCGCCGCGGGATCGTCGCGCCGGTCCTGGTGGGCGTAGATCGTATCGTAGCCGAGCGTCCACAGAATGCCGCCCGCATACATCAGGAAAGCGGGCAGGGCGAGGCCGCCGGTCACCGCCGCCCAGCCGAGCAGAGCGCCCCAGTTGAAGGCGAGACCGAGCACGAATTGCGGCCAGAACGTCACCCGCTTGGCCAGCGGGTACAGGGCGACCAGCGACAACGAGGCGATGCCGGTCCAGATCGCATAACTGTTGAACGACAGCAGGATCGCCGCGCTGATCGCGAGCTGCGCGACAAACCACGCAAAGGCCTGGCGAACGGTCACTTCGCCGGCGGGCAGGGGGCGGTCGCGGGTACGGGCGACTTTGGCGTCGAAATCCCGGTCGAGAATGTCGTTCCACGTGCAGCCGCCGCCGCGCATCAGCAGCGCGCCGATCCCGAACAGAACGAACAGGTGCCAGTGGACAGCTTCCACCGATGCCAGCGCGATTGCCCACCAGCACGGGAACAGCAGCAGCCACGTCCCGATCGGGCGGTCGAATCGCGACAGGCGGATATAGGGGCGCGTCCAGTCCGGCGTGAGCCGGTCGACCCAACCGCCCCGCGGTATGTCGCTGGGGGAAGGCGTGTTCATGGCGGTCTTATATCACATCCGCGACTGTATCCGGGCCGAAACCCTTACGGGCCAGAAGTTCGCTCCTGCGCCGAATCGACCCTTCAATCCGTTCTTTGAATCCGCGGAAATTGTGCGAATATCCGGCCATGAACGATAACCGCACACGTCTTCGACTGTTCGTCGAATACGATCTCGAAGACGGCCATGCCGTCCCCGCGAATTCCGACCAGCATACCTACCTGCGCAAGGTGATGCGCCGGAAGGACGGCGACATGGTCGCGCTGTTCAACGGCCGACACGGTGAATGGCTTGCGCGCCTGTCTTATGAATCCAAGTCGCGCTGCGTCATGATCGTCGAACAGCACCTGCGCAAACAGCGGACGCCGCCCGATGTCTGGTCGCTTTTCGCACCGGTCAAGGCGACGCCGATGAACAATATCGCGCGCATGTCGACCGAGCTTGGCGTCGGACGCATTTGTCCTGTGCTGACCGAGCATACCGACGTTACCCGGGTCAACTCGGCAAGGCTGCGGGCCAATGCCGTCGAAGCCGCCGAACAGTCGACCCGGCTCAACGTGCCGATGGTCGACGAACCGATGGATTTGGGCCGGTTGCTCGATCACTGGGATCCGTCGCGCCGCATCATCCTGTGCGCCGAAGCGGGGCGCGCCGAACCGGTTCCGACGGCCCTGTCCCGGGTGAAGCCGGGCGGGGCGTGGGCCGTGCTGACCGGACCCGAGGGAGGGTTCAGTCAATCCGAACTTGACGGACTCGTTAAACTGCCTTTTGTTACGCCGGTTCGGCTGGGGCCGCGAATTCTCCGGGCGGATACGGCGGTGGCGGCAGTGCTGGTATGCTGGCAAAACCATCTGGGCGATTGGTCCGAATAACAACTGGTATCACCGGGGCCGAAGGAGGCCTCCAGCGACATTCCCTGTCCCCGGATTCTCACCCCCGGCAAACTGAAAATATAAGAGAGATGGCTGTGCATGGCTGCACCACCTGCAGGTAAATCCGAACCGATCACCGATTACCGGCAACTGGTCGAGCATCTCGAAGAGGGATGCAAGCCGGCCGACACATGGCGGATCGGAACCGAACACGAAAAGTTCGTCTTCAAGCTCGATACGCTCGAGCCCGTGCCCTATGAAGGCGCATGGGGCATCGGCCGGTTTCTCGACGGGTTGCAGCGCTTCGGCTGGCAGCCGGTCATGGAAAACGGCAATGCGATCGCCCTGACCAGGGACGACTGCAACATCTCTCTCGAACCGGGCGGGCAGCTTGAGCTGTCCGGTGCGCCGGTCGAGAACATTCACCAGACCTGCGACGAGGTTCATACCCATCTGGCGCAGGTCAAAGAGGTGGCGGGCGAGCTGGGCGTCGGTCTGGTCGGAACCGGCTTTATCCCGAAATGGGAACGCGAAGATATCAAGTGGATGCCCAAGGGCCGCTACAAGATCATGCGGGACTACATGCCGAAGAAAGGCACTCTCGGCCTCGACATGATGCTGCGGTCCTGCACGGTTCAGGTCAATCTGGATTTCGGCTCGGAAGCCGACATGGTGGAAAAGTTCCGCGTGTCGCTGGCGCTGCAGCCGGTGGCGACCGCCCTGTTTGCCAACTCGCCGTTCGTCGAGGGCAAGCCGACCGGCTTCCAGTCGTTCCGCAGCCATATCTGGGAAGACACGGACCCCGACCGCACCGGCATTCTGCCGTTCGTTTTCGAGGACGGCATGGGGTTCGAGCGCTACGTGGAATACGCGCTCGATGTGCCGATGTATTTCGTCTACCGGGACGGCCAGTATATCGACGTTTCCGGACAGTCGTTCCGCGATTTCCTCAAAGGCGAGCTACCGGGCCGGCCCGGCGAAATGCCGACGATGAGCGACTGGGCGGACCATCTGACCACGATCTTTCCCGAAGTGCGCCTGAAGAAGTTTCTCGAAATGCGCGGCGCCGACTCGGGCCCGTGGAAACGCCTCTGCGCGTTGCCGGCATTGTGGGTCGGCTTGCTCTATGACGCCGACTGCCAGCGCGCGGCCTGGGACCTGGTGAAAGACTGGACACCGGAAGACCATGCCTATCTGCGTAACGCCGCGCCGAAAACCGGCCTGCAAACGGAATTCCGCGGGCGCAGCATGATGGACCTGGCGGCCGACGTGATTGCGATTGCGGATACCGGTCTGCGGAACCGGGCGATTCCCGACCGCAACGGTGACGACGAGAGCAGCTTCCTTCTTACGTTGCACGAAATATTGGACCGGGGTTATTCTCCGGCGGAAGAATTGTTGCAGCGCTACGAAACCAAGTGGAACAAGAGTGTCGACCCGGTTTATGTGGAATATGCGTATTGAGCTAGCGGCAGTATTGATCGGCGTCCTGGTCGCGGGCGCAGCGCCCACCATCGTCCTGGCGCAGCAGCAGCCGGAACCGTTCCCCTGGGAAAAGAAGACAGACGACTTTTTCAGTCGCGGCATCCCGAAGATCGAAAACCCGATCGACAAGCGCATCAACGAGGGGCTCCGGTCGCTTGGCATGCCCCCGCAGCCCAAGCTCGATATCACGAAGGATGCGCCGCCGCCGCCCGAACCGCCGGGCCTGTCGGAGACGGTTATTCCGCGGCTCGATACCAACCGTGACGGCCAGGTCAGCGCGCAGGAATACCGGTTCGGACGCCAGCGCCCGGTTGTCGCGGGCGACCAGGGAACCATGAGCCACGTGCGCCGCACCCAGCGCCTGAATTCCCGCTTCCGCGCCGCGGACCGTAACGGGGACGGCCGCCTGTCGGCGTCGGAAATCGATGCGATGAAGGGGCGGCGTTTTTAAGACGCCGTGCCGCCGACGGTGAGATTCTCGATCATAAGCGTGGGTTGACCGACGCCGACCGGCACGCCCTGGCCATCCTTGCCGCAGGTGCCGACCCCGGGGTCGAGTTTCATGTCGTTGCCGATCATTTTCACCCGGGTAAGGACGTCCGGTCCATTGCCGATCAGGGTTGCGCCCTTGACCGGCGCGCCGATTTTGCCGTCTTCGATCATGTACGCTTCGGAAGCGGAAAACACGAATTTGCCCGACGTGATATCGACCTGGCCGCCGCCGAAATTGACCGCGTAAAGGCCTTTCTTGACGGATTTCAGGATCTCTTCGGGGTCGCGGTCGCCCGAATGCATATAGGTGTTGGTCATGCGCGGCATCGGCGCATGGGAAAAGCTTTCGCGGCGGCCGTTGCCGGTCGGCGACATTCCCATCAGGCGGGCGTTCAACCGGTCCTGCATATAGCCTTTCAGGATACCGTCCTCGATCAGGACCGTGCTGGAAGACGGCGTTCCCTCGTCATCGATGGCGATCGAACCGCGGCGGTCGTTCAGCGTGCCGTCATCGACCACGGTGACGCCCTTGGAGGCGACGCGTTCGCCCATCAGGCCGGAAAAGGCGCTGGTTTTCTTGCGGTTGAAGTCGCCTTCGAGCCCGTGGCCGATGGCCTCGTGCAGCAGAATGCCGGGCCAGCCCGGTCCCAGCACGACGTCCATTTCGCCGGCAGGCGCGGGTACCGAGTCGAGATTGACCAGCGCCTGGCGCAGGGCTTCGTCGATCTGCGCCTGCCAGGCGTCCGGCGTGATATAGGCAGCGTAGCCCGTGCGGCCGCCGGTGCCGTGGCTGCCGGCTTCCATGCGGTCGCCGTCGGCGCATACCACCGATACGTTGACCCGGACCAGCGGGCGAATATCGCCACGCCGGTCGCCGTCGGCGCGAATGATCTGAACGGCCTGCCATTCTCCGGAGATCGAGGCGGAGAACTGGACCACACGGCTGTCGAGCGCGCGCGCATAGGCGTTCATGTCTTCGAGCAACTTCACTTTCTGCGCGAACTCGAATTCGCCGAGCGGATTCGTGTCCGTGTAGAGCGATGCATTGGTCCGTTGCGGCGTGATGTCGATCTTGCCGTCATGTCCGGCGCGGACGGCGCCGACGGTTTCGGCGGCACGGGTGATGGCCGCTTCGGACAGTTCCGATGCATGGGCGTATCCGGTGGCCTCGCCCGATACGGCACGCAATCCGAACCCCTGTGTGGTGTCGAAAGACGCGCTTTTCAGCCGCCCGTCATCGAAACCAAGCCCTTCGGACTGACAGTATTCAAGGAACAGTTCGCCGTCATCCGCGCCGTCGAGGGCCGAGGATACCTGCGATTCGATTCGGCCGAGGTCCATTCCGGTACGTTCGAAAAACAGGTCGTCTGTGCTGTTGATGTCGGTCATGTCGGGCTTTCGATTAGGTGGAACCTTCAATATGGAACGTAGCACGCGCTTCGTCACCCCCTGCGGGGAAAACGCGTGCGGCGACCGGAAATGCCCGGATTTCTGCGATAATTCTGCGACATTAGGTCGCGAAACCCGGAATTGGCCGCGCGTGGCGGCGCGCCGCCCGGCGGAATCGCCGGATTTCCGCCGCTTACAATACGTCCGACGGCGTTTCGTCGCCGCCGGCAGAATGAATTATCCTTTCTGCGACAATGCGCCATGCTTGTTAACAGGTCGTCGAATAGAGTAGTTTTCCGACGTTGGAGCAGGCTCCGACCGATAGCCTATCCTCTGGCGTCTGCGGCGCGGGTTAATGTTGTGTTAACCATGTGCGTACAGATCAGGAGTACGAATGAACGCCGACCTCATCAGAACGGAACTCACATGATGACGATTGCAGTTAGAATTTTCCGCTTTCTCGCGCTGCTTGGAACGCTTGCCGTGCCCGGCGCGGCAATGGCGCAGCTGGCGAAGCCCTGGCAGACCGATTTTCAGGATGCCGCGACGCCGCTGATGGAACAGATTATCAGCTTCCATAACCTGCTGCTGGTCATCATTACCCTGATCAGCATATTCGTCCTGCTTCTGCTGGTCTGGGTGATCATCAAGTTCAATGAGCGGGCGAACCCCAATCCCAGCCGGACCACCCACAATACGACGATCGAGGTCCTGTGGACGGTTATCCCGGTGGTTATCCTGGTGGTTATCGCGATCCCGTCCTTCAAGCTGCTGTACTATTCCGATGTGATTCCGAAGGCGGACATGACCATCAAGGCGACCGGCAACCAGTGGTACTGGAGCTATGAATACCCGGATCACGGCAAGTTTTCCTACGACGCCAACATGGTGGCGACCGAGGACCTCAAGCCCGGCCAGCCCCGTCTGCTGGAAACCGACAACCGTATTGTTGTGCCCGTCGGCACCGTGGTCCGCGTTCAGGTCACGGCATCCGACGTGCTGCATTCCTGGGCGATGCCCGCTTTCGGCGTCAAGGTCGATGCGGTGCCGGGGCGCCTGAACGAGACCTGGTTCGGGCCGGTCGCGAAGGAGGGCGTCTATTACGGTCAGTGTTCCGAATTGTGCGGCTCACGGCATGGCTTTATGCCGATCGCGGTCGAGGTCGTGTCGAAGGAGAAATTCGACGCCTGGGTAATCGAGGCGAAAAAGGAATTCGCGTCTGACGATACCGGCGCCAAAACGCGCATGTTCGCGCAGAACGAAACGAAATAGGGTTGAGGGACTGAAACATGGCTGACGCACACGCAACCCACGATCATCACGAAGACCACCCCACCGGCTGGCG
>TARA_R110000868_G_scaffold119526_5_pt1 | contig 17862 bp, 15 predicted proteins | sample TARA_R110000868 | Tara Oceans TARA_R110000868 (sample SAMEA4397489) | marine metagenome | biome: Polar Biome; feature: [SRF] surface water layer (ENVO:00010504); material: water (ENVO:00002006), including particulate matter (ENVO:01000060) such as... | depth 5 m | reverse complement strand
CTGCATGGTCAGAGTCTATAGGTGAATTGGGCCTATGAGCGGTTTTAGCCAGTTTCTCCAGGCCGCAAGGCTTACGCGCTGGGCGATAAGGCAATAGCGCGCAGGCCGGCAAACTACGCGTCGCTCTGCACGCCTCACTAAGGCCCCAGACCACAGACTCTTGTTGGCGCCTCCTACGTGCTTATTTGCCTGCGCGACTCAGTCCGCTAAGCTCCGGAGATATCCCACACCGCACAAGGATGCCCATCATGCTTCGTTTAATGTCCCTGGCCGCCGGCCTTGCTCTTTCCAGTAGCGTCTTCGCCCTGTCCCTTGCCGACCTGACCCAGAGCGACGCCAGCGGCGGCCTCAAGGACGCCCTCACCCAAGGCGCGAAAGTGGCCGTGCAACAACTGGGCAAGCCCGGCGGTTTCAGCAATAACCCGGACGTACGAATCGAACTGCCGGGCAACCTCGGCAAGGCCGCAAGAACCATGAAAATGATGGGCATGGGCGCGCAAGTCGATCAACTCGAAGCGAGCATGAACAAAGCCGCCGAAGCCGCCGTGCCGCAAGCCCAGGCACTGCTGGTGGACTCGGTGAAGAAGATGACCGTGCAGGACGCCAAAAGCATCCTCAGCGGCCCGCAAGACTCTGCCACCCAATACCTCAATAAAACCAGCCGCGATCAGATCCGCGCCAAGTTCCTACCCATCGTCAAACAAGCCACCGACCAGGTCGGCCTGGCCAAGCAATACAACAGCTTTGCCGGCCAAGCCGCGAGCTTCGGCGTGATCGACGCAAAAAGCGCGAATATCGAAAACTACGTGACCGAACAAGCGCTGGACGGCTTGTTCGCCATGATCGCCGAGCAAGAAGCCAGCATCCGTCAGAACCCTGCCGGTGCCGCGACCAGCTTGGCGAAGAAGGTGTTTGGGGCGTTGTAAGAAGAGTTGGATGGATGTGAAAAGCCAGACGTGATGTCTGGCTTTTTTTAACACTATTTCGCTCCGCTCTCCTGACGGGATTCGGAGACCGCGTTGTTTGGGCGATTTGTGGAAGACAGAAGGTAAAAGCCAAAGCAGAAATACCGCGGCCAAGGCCGCTCCTACAGGATTGCGGAAGACCCGTAGGATGGGTTGAGCAGCGCGATACCCATGCGGTTAATTGCTTGGTTGATGGGTATCGCTGCGCCCAACCTACCCTACGCTGCTCTCCATATCCATATTCAAACCGAAACAGCAAAGCTCTCAGTTAAAGCCCCTCTGACCGTACTGCCAGGCCCGAAAAACAAACCCCTGCTAATTTAGCGGGGTCTTGTCAGTCAGGTGTCAGGCTTATTCCGGCTGCGCCACCAGCAGGTCATTCTGATCACGGCTCCACTGCGGCAGCAGCGTGCCAATCAGCATACCGGCCAGGCTAAATAGCAGGCCCGCCAGCTGCGGCGGCCAGAACGCTGCTTCGCTCCAGGTCAGCTCCAGATAGATCCACGACACCAGGCCAAAGGCGATAGCAACCAGCGCGCCCTGGGTGGTCGCACGCTTCCAGAACAACCCGGCGAACAGTGGCACCACGGCCGCTACCAGCGTCACCTTGTAGGCATTACCGACCATCTCGTAGATGCTCGCATCCGAGTACAGGGCAAACGTCAGGGTCGCCACCGCACATACAAAGATGATGCAGCGCATCAACAACAGGTGCTGCTTGTCGGTGAGCACCGGTAAAAAGCGCTTAAGCACGTTTTCAGACAACGTCACCGAAGGCGCCAGTAAGGTGCCAGAAGCGGTGGACATGATCGCCGACAATAACGCACCGAAGAACATGATCTGGGCGAACAACGGGGTTTTCTCAAGGATCAGCAGCGGCAGAATCATCTGCGCGTCTTCAGCCAGCCACTTCTCGACAAGCGCCGGGTCGATCATCGAGGCGGCATACACCAGAAAGATCGGCAGCATGCAGAAGCCGAGGTAAAACACCGCTCCGGTCATCGAGGCACGCGCTGCAATATTCTCGCTCTTGGCTGACATCACCCGCTGGTACACGTCCTGCTGAGGGATGGAACCGAGCATCATGGTCACCGCCGCGCCGATAAAGGCGACGATATCCTTGGGCTCGAAGGCGTGCATAAAGGTGAACTTGCCTTCGCTGGCCGCCCTGCTGATGACCAGATCGGCGCCGCCGGCCATGTCGCTAAACAGCCAAACCAAGTAAATCAAGCCGACGACGATGACGATCATCTGGAAGAAATCGGTCAGGGCAATCGACCACATACCGCCGAATAGGGTGTACAGCAACACGATAAAGGTGCCGAGGAACATGCCTTGAGTGGTGCTGATGCTGCCGTCGGAGATGACGTTGAACACCAGGCCCAGCGCGATCAACTGTGCGGCGATCCAGCCCAGGTAGGACATGACGATGACCAGGCTGATGATCAGTTCGACCTGCGGGCCGAAGCGCTTTTTGAAGTAGTCACCAATGGTCAGCAGGTTCATCCGGTACAGCGGCCGGGCAATGATCAGGCCGACCAGAAACAGGCAGCCGAACGAACCGAATGGGTCTTCAACGATGCCGGCAAAGCCGTCTTCAAGAAAGGTGGCGGGAATGCCCAGCACCGCCTCGGAGCCAAACCAGGTGGCAAACACCATGGCGGCGACAATGGGGAAGCCCATGCTGCGCCCACCGGAGGCGAAATCGCGGGTGTTATGCACCCGGGTGGATGCGTAGAAACCGATGCCGACAGTCACCAGTAGATAGAGCGCAACGAACCAAATCAGCATGTTTTCCCGTTCCACAGACGTCAGCCCAGCGCATGCGTGACCCGCGCAGGAAGCGCAGGTTAGGACGGTGGGCTACAGGTTTTTGTTATGACCACTCACGATGGGTTGATGCACGCCCCATTCAGGTCGCGCAGTCTGGCAAAAACGCAAAATATGTCAAATAAAAACGACAAAGATAAGTAATAAAGTCTAACAATCTGACTAAGACGCTGGATAAAAGACTGTAATTCCTAGATAAATCACTTTTAGACGCCAACCAACAGTTGTATATTTTTGACAGATCAACACCTGACTGCCTCCCCGTTCAACAAGCACCGCGCATAAAAAAGCCAGACGCGAGCGTCTGGCTTTCTCTGCAGTACTGTTATGTCAGCCCGGCTGTGACTCCACTTCCTTAACCCGGAACCAGGCTGCATACAGCGCGGGCAGGAACAGCAAGGTCAGTGCCGTGGCGACGATCAGGCCGCCCATGATGGCCACGGCCATTGGCCCGAAGAACACGCTGCGCGACAGTGGAATCATCGCCAGCACAGCCGCCAACGCCGTCAGTACGATGGGGCGGAAACGTCGCACCGTGGCTTCAATAATCGCGTGCCAGCGGTCCATACCAGCGGCAATGTCCTGCTCGATCTGGTCGACCAGAATCACCGAGTTCCGCATGATCATCCCCGACAAGGCGATGGTGCCGAGCATGGCGACGAAGCCGAACGGCTGACGGAAGATCAGCAAGAACAAGGTCACACCAATCAACCCCAATGGCGCGGTGAGGAATACCATGGCCGAGCGCGAAAAGCTCTTCAGTTGCAGCATCAACAGTGTGATCACCACCACGATAAACAGCGGTACGCCGGCGTTGACCGACTTCTGCCCACGACTGGAGTCTTCCACCGTGCCGCCCACGTCCAGTCGGTAGCCGTCCGGCAATTGCGCACGCACCGGCTCGAGGGTCGGCAGGATCTGCTTGACCAGGCTGGCTGGCTGCTCCTTGCCATACACGTCGGCACGAACAGTGACGGTCGGCAGGCGATTACGGTGCCAGATGATGCCCTCTTCAAAGCCATATTCCAGGGTGGCCACTTGCGACAGTGGCACGCTGCGACCATTGTCAGTGGGCACCGCCAGGCTTGGTAGCAGGCTCAGTTCCTGACGCTCGCTCGGCGTACCGCGCAAGAGGATTTCGATCAGTTCATTGCCTTCACGGTATTGACTCACCGACGAGCCAGTCAGCGAGCTTTGCAGGAAGCGCGACAGGTCAGTCGTGCTCACGCCCAGAGCGCGGGCACGCTCTTGGTCGATATTCAGGCGCACAACCTTGCTCGGCTCTTCCCAATCCAAGTGCACGTTGGCCACATGCGGGTTCTCGCGCACTTTACCGGCCACCTGACGCGCTAGCTGACGCACCTCATCAATATGCTCACCAGAGACGCGGAACTGCACCGGATAGCCCACGGGCGGGCCGTTTTCCAGGCGCGAGATACGCGTGCGCAGGGTCGGAAACTCGTCATGAAGCACACCAATCAGCCAACTACGAATGGCTTCACGGTCTTCGATACTTTTCGCCAGCACGACGAACTGAGCAAAGCTGGCGGCCGGTAATTGTTGGTCCAGCGGCAGGTAAAAGCGCGGCGAGCCGGTCCCGACATAAGACACGTAGTTGTCGATGCCTTCGTGCCCCTTGAGCATGGCCTCGAAACGTTTGGCTTGTTCTTCAGTGGCGGCCAGGGATGCCCCTTCGCTGAGCTTGAGGTCAACCATCAGCTCCAGACGACCGGACGCAGGGAAGAACTGTTGCGGAACAAAGCGGAATAATAGAATCGAGCCTACGAACAACGCGATGGTCAGCATGATCACCGTTTTACGCCGGCGTACGCACCACTCCACCGCTTTACGCACACGCTGGTAGAACGGCGTGGCATAGGGGTCGTGCCCGCCCTCGCTACTGCCATGTTTGGCAGCGTGCAGCTTGGCCAAGTCGGGTAATAGTTTGGCCCCTAGGTACGGCACAAAGACCACGGCGGCGATCCACGACACCAACAAGGCAATGGTCACCACCTGAAAAATCGAGCGGGTGTATTCGCCGGTGCCGGACTGCGCGGTGGCAATCGGCAGGAAGCCAGCCGCGGTGATCAAGGTACCGGTGAGCATGGGAAAGGCGGTGCTGGTCCAGGCATAACTGGCCGCTTTAATGCGGTCATAGCCCTGCTCCATCTTGATCGCCATCATCTCCACGGCAATGATCGCGTCGTCCACCATCAGCCCAAGCGCCAGCACCAGCGCACCGAGGGAAATCTTGTGCAGGCCAATGCCAAGGTAGTACATGGCGGCGAAAGTCATCGCCAACACCAGCGGAATCGAAAGCGCCACCACTAACCCGGTGCGCAGGCCGAGGGAGAAGAAGCTCACCAGCAGCACAATGATCACCGCTTCGGTGAGCACGCGGACAAACTCGCCCACGCCAGTCTTCACCGCAGCGGGCTGGTCAGAGACTTTGTTCAACTGCATGCCGGCCGGCAGGGTTTCCTGCAGCCGGGCGAACTCGCCTTCCAGCGCTTCGCCCAGGACCAGAATGTCGCCGCCGGGCTTCATCGATACGGCCAGGCCGATAGCGTCTTCACCCATGTAGCGCATACGCGGCGCGGGAGGATCATTGAAACCGCGCTTAACCTCAGCGACATCGGAAATACGGAAGGTACGATCGGCTACACGAATCGGGAAATTGCGAATGTCGTCGACTGACTCAAAACGCCCCGTCACCCGCAGTTGAATACGGTCTGAACTGGTTTCGAAAAAGCCCGCAGGCGCCACTGAGTTCTGCTCTTCCAGCGCCTGCTGCACAGCGGCGAGCGGTAGGCCGAGGGTGGCCAGCTTGGTATTGGAGAGCTCGATCCAGATTTTCTCATCCTGCAAACCGAGCAGGTCGACCTTGCCTACGTCTTTGACCCGCTGCAGTTGCAGCTGGACGCGGTCGGCGTAGTCCTTGAGTACGGCGTAGTCGAAGCCTTCGCCGGTCAGTGCATAGATATTGCCGAAGGTGGTGCCGAATTCATCGTTATAAAACGGCCCCTGAATACCCTGCGGCAGGGTGTGGCGAATATCACTGACCTTCTTGCGTACTTGATAGAACAGATCAGGGATGTCCACCGAGTGCATGGAGTCGCGAGCCACGAAGGTGACCTGAGACTCACCTGGACGCGAGAACGAGATGATCTTGTCGTAGTCGCCAGTTTCCATCAGCTTCTTTTCAATGCGCTCGGTGACCTGCTGGGCTACCTCTTCAGCGCTCGCCCCCGGCCAGTTAGTGCGCACCACCATGGCCTTAAAGGTAAAGGGCGGGTCTTCGCTCTGGCCCAGCTTGGTGTAGGACAGCGCACCGACTACGGCCAGCAATAGCATGAGATACAACACGATCTGGCGGTTACGCAGAGCCCAAGCGGACAGGTTGAAATCCATCAGGCTTACTCCTTAACCGTCGGTTTGGCCGTGACCGTAAGCTCGACAATACGGTTTTCACGGTCAACCGGACGTACCTGCTGGCCTTCACGCAACACCTGGCCTCCGGCTGCGACAACCCAGTCGCTGGCTTGCAGGCCTTCAAGGATCGGCACGGTTTTCTCGCCGTAAGCACCGATACGCACGTGGGTGCGCTTGAGGGTGGAGTCCTTGGGGTCAACGACCCAGACGTAGGGCACGTCCTTCTCGGCGGACAGCGCAGACAGCGGCACGGCCAGCGGCACTTCACCGTTATGCGCAATAAATACACGGGCACTCTGGCCAAGCTCAGCCGGCACCTTGCCCTCGGTAAAGGCCACACGGGCGGCGAATGTGCGCGACTGCGGGTCAGCCGAAGGCGACATTTCACGAATACGCCCGGGGAAGCGTTGGTCCGGCTGCGACCAGAGCTCGACCGCGACACTCTGCCCGACTTTAAAGCGCTCGAAGGCTTGCTCCGGCAAGTTGATCATTACTTCCCGTTCGCCATCAGCGGCTAGGGTGAACGCCGTTTGTCCGGCCGCCACCACCTGTCCGACTTCGACCATGCGCCGTGCAATAACCCCACTCTGCGAGGCACGCAGTACGGCATAACCGGCCTGGTTGCTGGCCACGTTAAACTCAGCCCGCACCTGCTTGACCCGCGCGGCACCAGAACGGTAAGTGTTTTCCGCATTGTCATACTGCGAGCGGCTAACCAAATTACGCGCCAGCAGGGTTTTGTAACGATCACGTTCGGCGCGTACCAGCTGCAGGTTGGCCTCGGCAGCCGCCAACTGAGCACGATTCGCCTCTAGCTGCAGGCGCACATCCTGCGGGTCCAGCTCGGCCAGTGCCTGATCCTTCTTGACCTGCGCACCAACATCCACCAGACGCTTGGTCACCTTGCCGGCGATACGAAAGGCCAGCTCAGGCTCCAGACGCGCACGCACCTCACCCGGATAAGCATCCATCAACTCGCCCGCCAACTGCGGCTGCACCACCATGGCTGGACGCACGGCAACCGCCGCGGGTTCGCTATTGCCACAGGCAACAAGCAACACAACAAGACTGGCAGGCAATGCGACAGACAGGGCATGACGAAACATGATGACTAACCTTTATGAGGCTTTTGAATATTTATACTGGCGGGTATAGTAAAAATAGCAAACTCACTAGTCCAGTATTAAAAACGACCATGCCTAACAATATGTTGCCAACCAGCGGCCCCGGCCGTCCGAAAGATCTGGCCAAGCGCAAAGCCATTCTGGAAGCGGCGAAGGCCCTGTTTCTCAGTAATGGCTATGACGGCAGCAGCATGGACGCGATTGCTGCTGAAGCAGGGGTTTCTAAGCTCACGGTTTACAGCCACTTCACCGATAAGGAGAAGCTGTTTGCCGAGGCGATTAAATCCAAATGCGAGGAGCAGTTGCCGCAGTTGTTGTTCGAACTGAGCGACGAGGTGCCGGTGGAACAGGCGTTACTGAGCATCGGCAGCGGCTTCAGCGAGCTGATCAATAGTCGTGAATCAGTAGAGCTGCACCGGGTGATGGTGACCCTGGCGGCACAGGGCTCGCAACTCTCCAAGGTGTTCTACGAGGCGGGGCCGGAAGCTGTGCTGCATGGCATGGCCGAACTGCTGCGCCAAGCTGACCTGGCTGGCAAGCTGCGCGTAGCCGATCCGCTGAGCGCAGCGGATCAGTTCTTCTGCCTGATCAAGGGCGGGGTTAACTTTCGCCTGTTGATCGGCTGCGGCGAAGCCCTGCAAGGGACTGCAGCCGAAGCCCATGTGCGTGATGCGGTCAACGTATTCTTACGTGCTTATCGCGCCGACACCGCCGATTAGGTTGCGGCCGCGACTGCGCAGCCAGGGCGAGTCGCGCCAGCCTTTACTCGCTGGCGGCTTGCAGCTTTTTCTTAGGGTAGATGTCGTATCGGCTGGATTTACCCTCCAAGGCATACCCCGGCTTAGCGCCCTCAATCAGCGGCGCCTTGCGCGGCCGCTTGACCACCACTCGATGAGTAGCCAGGTTCAGCGCTGCTTCAAGTAGCGCCGGGGCATCCAGGTCATCACCGACAAAAGGCCGGAACAGGCGCATCTCCTTCTTCACCAGCGCGCTCTTGTCGCGGTGCGGGAACATCGGGTCGAGGTAGATCACCTGCGGTGGCTCGCCCTGCCAGGCGCACATCAGCTTGATGGCATTGCCCGTCAGCAACTGCATCCGCGCAGCAATAGGCGCAACTTCGCGGTCCACCGCTGCGCGCGCTAGGCCATCTTCCAGCAATGCGGCAATCAAAGGCTGACGCTCGATCAAGGTCATCTCGCAGCCCAAACTGGCTAGCACAAAGGCATCGCGCCCCAGGCCTGCTGTGGCATCCAGTACACGCGGACGTACCCCGGACTGCACGCCAACCGCTTTGGCAATCATCTGCCCGCTGCCGCCGCCAAATAAGCGCCGGTGCGCCACCGCGCCCTCAACAAAGTCCACCTTGACCGGCCCTGGCGCCTGCGGACCTAACTCGACCAACTGCAAACCGCTCTCACCCAATTGCAGGGCGAACTCGCTCTCGCCCTGCAGCGGCAGGCCTAAACGCTGCGCCCAACCTGCTGCCGCCTCAGTCAGGTGCGCAGCTAAGGCTTGCATACGAATTCGGGCTACTAGCTGCTCATCACTCATGGGAAAACATGCTCAAAATCACTCAATTAGTCGCCTAAATGGCTAATACGTTGCCCGCGCGGCATTTTGCCAGACCCGGCAGCATCAAGCCGCACCGCGTTCACCCTGTTCGATGTAATTTGCGCACCGCAGAGCTGAGCTTGTTGTTGACGCAACGTTAAGCAAAAACTTAACGACATATTCGCCACAGCCCCATATCCACATGAAAGTGATCGCGGTGGGCCGCGTTGTATTCCGGACCTAGAGTGGTATTGAAGCGCCGGCAAGCCGCCTGCTGCACCTGACGGAGAAAATTCGCGTTCTTGCCAGGCTTGGGCCAGTCCTGCAGTACGCTGATGCGGCGACCATCGGCGAGGCGGAAGCCAATGATATCCAGCGCATTAGCCGAAGCATGCTGGCTGCGGCGCTGACTGCCGGCGATGGTGCGGCAGGCGAAGCTACCCACATGCTCAACCCGCGCTACCCGCTGGCCGAACAGGGCCTGGGCCGCCGGCTGCAGATCATGCTGCTCGAACAGGGCAAAGGCCGCCGCCAGCGGACAGCTGGCGATAAAGCTGCTGCTGAAGTCCACCCCAGCGCTGTGCACGCGCACAGTATTGCTCAGCGGGCACGCAACCTCCGGAGCGCTATCGATCTGCGGCGTGAAACGCAGTGATGAGCGGCTCAAGGCCTGCTGGCACAGCGCTGGGTCATCTTGCAGCCGCCAGAGTTTAAAACCGGTCAGCACATTCGGCGCTTCACGAATATCCAGCACCGCCCAAGGGTTCCAGCGCGGCGGCACATCCAGCAGGCCACGCCAGAGCGCCAGCAGCAGACCAGCGAGCAACAGACACAAAATGAGAAAAGTGCGAAAAAGGGTCATGCCACGTAGCCTATCAGAGCAGGCCGAGCTGCTCGACCGGCTCCTCGACCTGCACCTGCGGCAGAGCCGCCAGCCCGGGTAACCGCAGCATCAACTGCTGATGAAAGCGCTGCGCCAGCTGCGGAGCCAGGCGGTTGTCCGAGGTGTGCAGGAACACGTAAGGCATGCGCCCCTCTTCGATCCAGCCGGCCACCTTGTCCAGCCAGGGCGCCATAAAGCGATCATTGGCCGACAACTCCGGATGACCAATAAAGCGCAGCTGGGGGGACTGACTGAAGGCCGTGGGCCGCAGCGGCAGGCGGGGTTTCTTGGCTTGCGCGTGCAGCACGGCCGCCTCACTGGAGTCACAACTGAATAGCGCTCGGGAATCCAAACAAACCCGCTCAATGCCGCGCTCATGCAGCAGGCGATTAAGGCTGCGCTCCTCATCGCCTTTGGCAAAGAACGCTGGATGACGTACTTCGACAGCCAACTCTCCAGCCTGCCAAGGCTCGATAAAGCTGACCAGCTCGGCCAGGCGCTGTGGCCCGAAACTCGCGGGTAGCTGCAACCAAAACGGTGCCACCCGCGCGCCCAATGGGGCCAACAAGCGACGAAAGTCCTCGCTAGCACTCAGCTGCTCGCGCAAATCACCGCCGTGGCTGATCTCGCGCGGTAGCTTGGCGCAAAAGCGCAGATGCGCCGGCATCCGCTCAGCCCAACGGGCCACGGTCGCGGCGGAAGGCGCTGCATAAAAGGTGGTATTGCCTTCAACGGCGTTGAATACCCGGGCATACAAGGCCAGGAAGTCGCCAGTGCGGCTGCCATCCGGGTACAACGAACCGCGCCAAGCAGGCTCGCTCCATGACGGGCAACCAAGGTAGTAAGGCAACATATTAGGCGTATAGGTCGAGACCCAGAACCTGTTGGGCATCCGTCTCGCTGGCGAAGCTGGCGGTTGAGCTATAGCTGGCCAAGGCTTGAGCAGCGCGATTGTTCAGCGGCGGCTGATACAGCTGGTCTTGCAGGCGGCTAGGCAGGCTATCGCTGCTGGCATTGCCCGCTTCGACCTTGCGTGCCTGCGCGAGAAACTCAAGACCCTGGGTGTTGGCCGGTGATGCTGGCTGCTCACGACGCGCCTCTATCTCGCGCTGCGCTTCGCGAAATGGCGTAACCGCAGAACCCGGGCGGGCACTGCGGTCTGGCGAATAAGAGGAGGTAAGACCGTCGATACGCATCAATTACTGCTCGGTTTGCTTAGCCAACAATGGGTACACGTAAAAGCAATTTAGCCCCCGCAGGGGGCGCTTGGCAATCAAACGCCGTGAAACGTCGCAGATACGCGACGGCAGGTACAGCAGACGCCGACAAGAGTGGCCTGTCAGAGTTGAGCCTTGGGCGTGGCCACCTTATCGCGCAGGTAAACTGGCTGCGCCAGGTCGGCGGCGAACGCCTCGCCACGCGCCCAGGCAAACTGCGCCAGGCTGAGCAAGTCCTCAGCATGCGGCAACATCGCAACGTCTTGGCCAGTGGTTGTCACCGGGATGCGCGCGGCAAAGGTACCCCAGCCGGTGCCCGCGGCGAACCAATCACCCGCAGCACCCTCGGGCAGGCTGGCGCGCTCTGGCGGCAATACGGCCTCAACGCCGACCAAGCGCATCTCGCCCTGCTCGGCGCGATAACAGCCCCAGTAGACTTCATCCATACGTGCATCGATGGCCGCCGCGACCTGCTGTGCGCCATGCTCACGCAGGCTGCGTTGAGCCAGCACAGCCAGGTTGGACACCGGCAATACCGGGCGCTCCAAAGCAAATGCTAGGCCCTGCACCACGCCAATCGCAATCCGCACGCCGGTAAATGCCCCTGGTCCGCGACCGAAGGCAATTGCATCGAGCGTCGACAGCGACACACCAGCGTCCGCCAGCAGCTGCTTGATCATCGGCAGCAAGCATTGCGCATGCATACGTGGAATCACTTCATAGTGGCTGAGCACCTTACCGTTATGCAGCAAGGCAACGGAGCAGGCTTCAGTGGCAGTATCCAGGGCCAGGAGAGTGGTCATTGCATTCGGACAGGTGACGAAATGGACCGGCATTAGAACGGCTTGAGGCATTTTTTTCCAGCGCAATCACTGCAATCCGCGCCTGTCACACAGTTGCACTCGCCCCGACAGTCTCGGGCGCCGGGCCAGAACAGCCCGGCGCTCATCAGCCAACAGCGACTTACCAGGGTTCGATGACAGTCTCGGCTTTCCAGGCTTTTAAGGGTGCGTTAGACCAAGTGCCATAACCCGCGTTGGGGAAGACAATCCAGTCGGCACCCCATTTATCGGCTTCAGCGGCAACAGTTGCCCGCTGTTCGGCCAGCGGCGTCTTGCGAAAACGCCCATCAAAGTCATGCAGCGTATCGCCCAGCAGCAAGACGATCTGATGATCGGCGCTAACAATGGCGCGTCGCTCGACCTTGGGCGGCCCTAGCAACAGAACGCTTTCGGCCGACACCTGGGGCAAACCGAGTTTGCTCAGGGTAGCCACGGTGTATGACTTCTGCTCGTCGGCACGGTCCGACACATAGCGAATGGTCACGCCCAAACTGTCGGCATGCTCCAGAAACTTCTTGGCACCGGGGATAAGCGTAGGGGTTCCGGCACGCTCCCAAGGCAGCCAAGTGTCCCAGGCGTCATAGGTATGGCAGTTGGCCAAATCCCGCGCCAGCAAGGCACTGTTATCGATGACGGTCTCATCCAAATCGGTAACGATGGCCAGCTTCGCTGGATCTTTCGCGGCGGCTACTGCCGCATCCAATTTCAGCGTAGCGATATTGTAGGCTTGCAGCTGCAGGGCTTGAATTTCCGCCGACTGCTGCTGGAAACGCAGCCCCATGGTGAACTCAGCAACAGCGCAGTCTGCCTTTGCTTGCGCCGGAGCGTCGGCAAAGGCCGCGGGAATGGTCAGCAGCGATACGGCAAGGCTTAGCCACGTAAGACCGTTTGTGGGTTTATCGATCATTGAGTCTCCTCTCTCCATTCGTGGTGTGGGTGATGCATGGGCGAATCGACACGCCATGGCAACACTTCAAGCCCGAACAGCCTACAACGATCATCCCCCGGCAGTAAAAAACTGACGCACAGCCTCGTGCATGAATGCGATCAGAATGCATGCGTGGCCACACAAACGATAAAGGCCCACAAGGGGCCTTTATCGTTAATACGTGACTGAGTGATTAGCTCAACGCAGCAAGTACCTTCGCGGTGATTTCGTCAACCGAACCGACACCAGCAATGGCGCTGTACTTCGGCGTGCCATCAACAGCAGCCAGCTTCTGGTAGAAATCCACCAGCGGCTTGGTTTGCGAGTGGTAAATCGACAGGCGATGACGCACGGTTTCTTCTTTGTCGTCTTCGCGCTGGATCAGCTCGTCACCGGTTTCGTCGTCAATACCGGCGACTTTCGGCGGATTGTGTTCGGTGTGGTAGACGCGACCCGATGCGGGGTGCACGCGACGACCGGCAATGCGGCCGACGATTTCTTCATCATCAACGGCGATTTCGATCACGTTGTCGATGATCACACCGGCTTCCTTAAGGGCTTCAGCCTGCGGAATGGTGCGCGGAAAACCATCGAAGAGAAAACCATTGGCACAGTCGGCTTCGGTGATGCGCTCTTTGACCAAGTTGATGATCAGGTCATCAGACACCAGGCCGCCGCTGTCCATCACGCTCTTGGCAACCAGGCCCAGCTCAGTGCCAGCCTTGACCGCAGCACGCAGCATGTCACCTGTGGAGATTTGCGGAATACCAAATTTCTTGGTGATAAAACCCGCTTGGGTACCTTTACCGGCACCGGGCGCACCCAGCAAAATCACGCGCATCGATGTGCTCCTCAAAATTTAAGTAGAAATCGCTCGGACTCGCCTCGTGGGGCCAATCTCAGAATGGTTCAGGCAGCACGACCAACAAGGGCCACTGTGCCGAAAGGTCGATCAAGATACACAGCGCATTGGTAGCGCACAAGCCGCCGAAAGTCGGATACGACTATGACCGCTCGAGACACGTAAGGCTGTCGGCGACGCGCCATACGCACACCACCGACACCAGCCACAACCCTTTTGGCGTGTGCTAGCCGGTGTTGCGCAAACCCGCCGCTATACCCGCCACACTGACTAACAAGGCCTGCTCCAGAGGGCTATCGGCCTGATTATCGCGCTGCCGCGCACGCGCCAAAAGCTCGGCCTGGAGCAGGTGCAGCGGGTCCAGGTAGGTGTTACGCACACTGATCGACTCCAGGGTTTCAGGACTGTGCGCCAGCAGTTGCGATTGACCCGTCAGCCCCAGTACGGCGGCCACCGCCTGCGACAATAGGCCGCGCAAATGCACCCCTAGCGGCTGCAGGGATGGTTCAACTAGACGCTCGTCATACAAACTGGCGATGGATTCATCAGCCTTGGTCAGCACCATCTCGAGCATATCGATACGGGTGCGGAAGAATGGCCAGCCCGCACGCATCTGCCCCAGCAGCTCGCCTTCACCGCGCTGCAAGGCATTGTTCAGCGCCGCCTCCCAGCCTAGCCAGGCGGGCAGCATCAGGCGGGTTTGGGTCCAGGCAAAAATCCACGGAATCGCACGCAGGCTTTCCACCCCACCCTCGCGCCGCTTAGCGGGACGACTGCCCAGAGGTAAGCGACCCAGCTCCTGCTCCGGCGTGGCTTGGCGGAAATAATCGACAAATTGCGGGTGCTCGCGCACCACCGCGCGGTAGGCCTTGACGCCATCGCTGGCCAGCTTATCCATCAACTCCCGCCAGGCTGGCTCAGGGCTGGGCGGTGGCAACAAAGTGGCCTCCAACACGGCCGCTAGGTAAAGATTGAGGTTCTGCTCGGCGATATCCGGCAGACCAAATTTGAAACGAATCATTTCGCCTTGTTCGGTGGTGCGGAAACGCCCTGCTACTGAACCCGGCGGCTGCGACAGAATCGCTGCATGTGCCGGGCCGCCGCCGCGCCCTACAGTGCCGCCACGGCCGTGAAATAGCAGCAGCTCAACATCCTGCTCGCTACACACCTGCACCAGGGTTTCCTGAGCACGGTACTGCGCCCAAGCGGCCGCTGTGGTGCCGGCGTCCTTGGCTGAGTCGGAATAACCAATCATCACTTCTTGCGGCCCATGCAGGCGCGCACGGTAGCCATGAAGGGCCAGCAATTGGCGGATCACCGGGCCGGCGTTATCCAAGTCGGCCAGGGTTTCAAACAGTGGCACCACCCGCATTGGCCGTTGCAATCCGGCTTCCTTGAGCAGCAATTGCACCGCCAGTACATCGGAGGCTGCGCCGGCCATGGAAATCACATAGGAGCCAAGGGACGCAGCCGGAGCGCGAGCCACTTCACGGCAGGTCGCCAGCACCTCCTCGGTTTCGCCGCTGGGCTTGAAATGCCCAGGCAGCAAGGGCCGGCGGTTATCCAGCTCTTTTTGCAGAAATGCCAGACGCGCCTCTTCGTCCCACTCGGTGTAACGCCCCAGGCCCAAGTAATCGGTAATTTCGCTCATGGCCGCTGCATGTCGACTGGCGTCCTGCCGCACGTCCAAACGCCCCAAAAACAAGCCAAACGTGGCCGCACGGCGCAGACAGTCGAGCAGCGGGCCATCGGCAATCACGCCCATGCCGCAATCATGCAGCGACTGGTAGCAACACTGCAGTGGCTCAAACAGCTCGCGGTTGTTCTGCAGCACCGCAGCGGGTGGCGGCAGATCTTCATGCAAAGCAGCCTGAGCCCAACTGCGGGTGGCGCGCAAACGCTCCCGTAACTGCTTGAGCAGGCTGCGATAAGGCTCGGCACTCTCCCCCACCCGCGCAAGCAAGGCCGGGCTGGCTTGCTGCATGGACAGCTCAGCGGCCAGCTGATCGATATCGCGCAGGTACAGATCAGCCGCCATCCAGCGCGCCAATAACAGTACTTCGCGGGTCACACTAGCGGTGACATTCGGATTGCCATCACGGTCACCGCCCATCCAGGAGGCGAAACGAATCGGCGCAGCATCCAACGGCAGGTGCAACCCAGTAGCACTGTGCAACACCTGATCAGCCTTACGCAGCACGTTAGGGATGGCATGCCAGAGCGAATGCTCGATCACCGCGAAGCCCCACTTGGCCTCATCCACCGGGCTCGGCCGGCTGCGGCGGATTTCCTCGGTGTGCCAGGCCTCGGCAATCAGCCTCTGCAGGCGTTGCTTGACCTGCTCACGCTCGGCCGTCGAGAGATCGCTATGGTCCCCGGCCGCCAACTGCTCGGCCATGGCGTCGTACTTCTGAATCAGCGTGCGCCGCGCCACTTCAGTGGGGTGCGCGGTCAGCACCAGCTCGATGTCCAAACGGCTAAACTGACGGGCCAGCGCCTCACCCTTATGACCATGGCTGGCCAGACGCTGCAAAAGCTCGGCAAGGATGCTGTCTTCAAACGGCTGAGCTTCGCCCGGGGCACGCCTACGTACGCGGTGGTACTGCTCGGCAATATTGGCCAGGTTGAGGAACTGGTTAAACGCCCGCGCGACCGGTAGCAACTCGTCGTCCGCCAGCTGATTCAGGGTTGCACTGAGTTGCTCCGCCCCTTCTGTCGAGCCCCGACGAGAGGCTTTAGCCCCTTTGCGGATACGTTCGATCTTGTCGAGAAACGCTGCACCATGCTGCACCTTGATGGTGTCACCCAGCAATTCGCCGAGCTGATGGACGTCTTCGCGCAAACGCGCATCGATTTCTGCCATGAGTGTTGCCTCCGCTGATCCTCCTTGCAGAGTGCCCAGCGCGCCAACTTCTTACAAGTGCGCGACGGCCTTTGCGCACTTATCAGTGCAAGCACTAGTCTTAATGAGGCAAGCCCGCGCAAGACACGCCGGGCAACAAACGTATACGAGGCCATCATGAAGATTCGCGAACTGGTGCAGCACTGGCAGGAAAATGCCCGAGGGCGACTGAGCACCACACCCTATCAAATCCATCTTGACCTGGAAGCCGCCGCCCGGCTGGCGGCGCTACAGGAGATGTACCCCAAGCACCACGTCGAAGAACTGCTCGGGGAGCTGCTCGGCGCAGCCCTCGATGAACTGGAAACCAGCCTGCCCTACGTTAAGGGCAACAAGGTGGTGGCCACCGATGAGCTGGGTGACCCGCTGTATGAGGACATCGGCCTAACGCCGCGCTTCCTCGCCTTGTCACGCCGCCATCTGCAGCGTCTTAGCGCGGCGCAAAGCCATGCGGATTAACCGTTACTGGCCGTCGCTGCAGCGCACGGCCTGCTTGCGCTGATCGACCAGCACACCGCTCAGGCCTTTCTGCTCAAGGTCAAACATTACCAGCACGCCATCGATGCATTGGGCTACCTGGCTGGCGGGCTTGAGCGAGACCTTGTAATCCTCACCCGGCACGGTCTTGAGCATGGTGAACTCGGACAACAACAAGGCATCTTCCGGCTGGGCGATATGCAGATAGCCGTAATAGCTGAGCACAGCCACAGTGGTGCAGATGCTGCCGATACCGGTAAGGATCAACGGGATGGGGTTCACTTCGCGCATATCAGACTCTCGGGGTTATTAGTGGGAGGGCTGAGCATCAGGCGGCGCAGCTTGCTATAAACACACACGCCTGCAAAGGCCCAGATTGCCGCATTACTTGCCGCCAGCCCGGACTTCCTCACGGGCTTTGAAGGTCGCTTCATAAATACGCTCGGCCAAGCGTGAGAACGGCAGGCTCTGCACCCACACTGTACCCGTGCCTTTGAGCGTGGCCAGGAGAATGCCTTCGCCGCCAAAGAGCATGCTCTTCAGCCCGCCGGCCAGGGCGATGTCGTAATCGATACCGGCGGTAAAGGCCACCAGGCAACCGGTGTCCAGACGCAGCGTTTCGTTATTCAGCTCTTTGCGAATCACTGTACCGCCGGCATGCACAAAGGCCAGGCCATCGCCTTCGAGCTTCTGCAAAATAAAGCCTTCACCACCGAAGAAACCCGCACCCAAACGCTTGTTAAAACTGATACCCACGGCGGTGCCGTAAGCCGCGCAAAGGAAGGCATCTTTCTGGCAGATAAGCATCCCACCATGCTCAGCCAGCTGAATCGGCACCACAGTGCCGGG